>Ga0315281_10012718_pt1 | contig 11443 bp, 18 predicted proteins | sample YL17G07_0_MG_FD_204540 | JGI IMG/M metagenome (GOLD analysis project Ga0315281, IMG submission 204540) | Sediment microbial communities from Yellowstone Lake, YNP, Wyoming, USA - YL17G07_0 | ecosystem: Environmental > Aquatic > Freshwater > Lake > Sediment | place: USA: Wyoming | collected... | reverse complement strand
GCGTGAAGGTCGCGAAGGTCAACGTGCTTGTGACTCCGGACGGCAAGAAGAAGGCGTTCGTGAAGCTCAAGCCCGAGTTCAAGGCGGGCGACGTAGCGACGAAGCTCGGAGTGGTGTAGATGGGTAAACGAATAATAACGCGTGCACGAGGCCGAGGAGGCATGCAGTACCGCGCGCAGAGCCACCGCTATCTGGGTCGCGTGACGTACGTGCCTACGCAGAAGATGGAAGGCGACACGCTCAGGGGCGTTGTTGTCGACATCGTGCACGACCCGGCAAGGAACGCGCCCATTGCGATTGTCCGTTTCGACGTGGCGCGCGAGCAGATACTGCAGGTCGCGCCTGAAGGTTTGCAGGTCGGCCAGGAGATAGAGTACGGAAGAAACCCGGCCGTGGGCAACGTCCTGGCGCTGAAGGACGTGCCTGTTGGCACAACAGTCTTCTGCATCGAGACTTTTCCGAATTCCGGGCCGAAGCTCTGCCGCAGTCCAGGAAGCTTTGCAACCATCTTGAACAAGGCCGACAAGTTCGTCACAATACAGTTTTCGTCCGGCCGCGTCAAGGATTTGGATTCGATGTGCCGCTCAACAATCGGGGTGCCGGCAGGCGGCGGACGCCTCGAGAAGCCGATAGTAAAGGCTGGCGCGCACTGGTACATAAAGCGCGCGCGTGGGAAGCTGTATCCGCGCGTGTCAGGCGTAGCTATGTCTCCTGTGGACCACCCGTACGGCGGCAAGCGCAAGACGCCCAGGCCGTCCAAGAACGTCAGCAGGAACGCTCCGCCCGGCGCGAAGGTCGGAAGCATAGCGGCCAGGAGCTCTGGGAGGAAGCACAAGGCGCCGAAGTTCTAGCCGCAAGAATAAAAGCGAGAAAACGAAATGAAAAGTTCGGACAAGTGATGCAATGACGAAGAAGTTCACGTTCCGCGGGCTCGACGAAGAGCAGCTGAAGGCGCTCAGCCTTACCGACTTTATGAAGCTGATAACGTCGCGCGAGCGAAGGGCGCTGAAGCGCGGATTCATGGAACCGCAGAAGACGCTGCTCGAGACCATAAAGCGCACTGCGGGCAGCGGCAAGTTCATCAAGACGCACGAGCGCAACATGGTAATCATACCGCAGATGCTCGGCGCGAAGCTGGGCGTTTTCAACGGCAAAGACTGGATACAGGTGGACGTGACACCGGCGATGCTCGGCCACAGGATCGGCGAGTTCGCGATGACCAGGAAGCGCGTCAAGCACTCGGCGCCCGGAATCGGCGCGAGCAGGAGCAGCAAGCACACCGCGGTGAAGTAGGCGTAAGAAGGCGAGAGAGGAATGGCAGAGACCGAAGCGAAAGTCGAAGCAACCCCGGAAGGCAAAGAAGCCGCGAAAGAAACGAAGCCAGAAGTCAAGCCTGAGACTAAACCAGAAAAAACCGTGACGAAAGCTGAAACAAAAACGGAGAAGAAAGAAGAGAAGGTCGAAGCAAAACCTGCAAAGCCTGCTGTTAAAAAGAAGAGCATCGCTGCGCGCGCGTGGGACGCCGGCGTTTCGCTGAAGAGCTCGAAGCTCGTTGCCGACGCGATACGCGGCCGAAAGCTCGACAAGGCCGTGAAGCTGCTCGAGGACATGATTGACGAGAAGCGAAACATACGCGGCCGCTTTTACACGAAGACAGCCGACAAGTTCATAGAGCTTTTGAAGAACGCCGAGTCGAACGCGAAGGTCGTTGGCATGGACGCAGCACGGCTGCACGTGTATGTCGCGCGCGCGAGCAAGGGACGCACGTTCTTCCGTCCGAGGAGCAAGCTCGGCCGGAGCGGGGAGAAGGCGAAGCTGAGCAACATCGAGATAATCGTCGGTGAGAAATAGGGGAGCAACAGGTGTGCAATTATGGCAATCGAAAAAACTTTCATCAAGGAAGGGATAAAGGAATCGCAGGTGGAGGATTTCCTGCGCGAGAAGTTCAAGCGCGCGGGCTACAGCCACACTGACATACAGCGCACTCCTATCGGCACGCGCATCGTCGTTTACGCGAACAAACCCGGGCTCGTCATCGGCCGCAGCGGCCGCTACGTGAACAGCATAACCGAGGAGGTCAAGCAGAAGTTCGGTTTTGAGAACCCGATGATAGACGTGCGCGAGGTGGACAACCCGATGCTCGATGCCAACATCGTCGCGAGCCGCATAGCGGACTCGCTGGAGCGCGGCATAAACTACAAGCGCGTGTGCGGCTTTTATCTGGCAAAGGTCATGGAGTCTGGCGCCATAGGCATACAGATACGCGTAGCGGGCAAGATGGCCGGCCGCGACCGCTCGAGATTCCAGAAGTTCAGGGAGGGTTTCGTCGTGCACTCGGGCGACTACGCGGAGAAGTTCGTGGACAAGGGATACGCGCGCGCGGCGCTCAAGCCGGGCGCGGTGGGCGTGCAGGTGCGGATAATGGTCGAGGCTCCCGAGGATTTCAGGAAGGAGAAGAAACTCGAGACCGAGGAAGTTGCCGTGAGAGATGCTGCCGAAGTGCCGGCCGCGGGGCAGAAGCCCGAAGAGCAGAAACCGCCAGAGGAGAAGCCTGCCGAGGAGAAGCAGGATGCGACGGAAACCAAGGAACCGGCGGCCGCCGCAGTGTGAATATTTATACGAGCAAACGAAATTAAAAAATTGAAAGGAACGGTTGAAGCCAAGTGAAGAGGAAGGAATTCAGGAAAATGAAGCCCGAGGACATGGATAAGACTCTTTCTGAATCGTGCCTTGAAGTGAGCAAGGCGCTCGGGAGCACCAAGATGGGACGTGCGATGAAGAACCACGGCCGAATACGACAGCTGCGCCGCACGATAGCGCGCGTGCTTACGCTGAAAAACGAGGCGAGAGGTAAAGCGAAGAAATGAGCGAGATATGCCCGAAATGTGGTCTGCCGAAGGAGCTTTGCACATGCGGGGTGCGGGAGCGCGAGGAGCAGAAGATAACCGTATTCATAGAAAAGCGCAGGTTCAACAAGCCGATAACCATGGTCGAGGGCATAAGCGCGGAAGGCAAGGAAATCATCAAGCAACTGAAATCGAAGCTGGCGTGCGGCGGGACTTTCAAGAACGGCTTCGTCGAGCTGCAGGGCGACCACCGCTCGAAGATCACGGAGCTCCTCGTGAGCCTAGGGTACGACGCGAGCAGGATAGAAGTGATATAGAGTTATCCTTCATGTAGGTAATTTAGAAAAATAATTCACGCTCTAAAATTTCATTTTTACATTTGTTTTCAGTTTCCTGAAGATTTCCTATAATCTTTTTATTTAAATTTTTGATAACGTTCCAATTGACGTCTGATTTTGAGTATCCATTTTCTTCTAGCAATCGTTCAATGTCTACAGCCGTATTCTCATTGTCACAAGAAAGTATGTAATCCATTTTATTTGTTAATGCTACGTGGGCGCGTGCGTAAGGTTGAGGTCGGTCCCATGGAAGCAAGAAGCACGAGCTAAGAGTATTCGGGTCTATTACTTTTTCCAGATAAATAACATAAACCTCACCGACGTATAGTGTACTATATCGCACATATCCATTCCAAGGTAGCTCATCCTTGGCAGTCAACATTCGCAAAACACTTTCGTGCATACTAAAAATACTAAAAAGCAGTAATTAAAAGATATATTATGGCAATAACAACAGACAACATTGTGCGCCATGAGCTCATCGGCCTGCGCGTGAAGGTAGTGGACAGCACGGATCCGATGTTGCGCGGCCTCAGCGGCACGGTCGTTGACGAGAGCTACAACATGCTGGTCATCGAAACCAAAAAAGCGGGCAAACCGGCGGCCGAAAAACGTTTATCAAAACGGGATAGCGTATTTATATTTGCTCTTCCAAACAGAGTTAAAGTCAAAGTCGAGGGCCGTCTGCTGGTAGGACGCCCTGAAGATCGGATAAAGAAGAAATTCGACAGATGGTAGGCGTTTGTACAAGTGATTCGGATGGCGAGGAAAGCTGAAGCAGCCGGCGCGAAGGACATCGGGCTCAGGGTCAAGCCGCCCGCGGGCAAGTGCTCGGACAAGAACTGCCCGTTCCACGGCTCGCTCGGCGTGCGCGGGCAGGTTTTCGAGGGCAGGGTCGTGTCGACGAAGGCGCAGCGCACCGCGATTGTCGAGCGCGAGTACTCGCACTACATACCAAAGTTCGAACGCTACGAGCGAAGGCACAGCCGCATAGCGGCGTACAAGCCTGACTGCATAGACGCGAAGGAAGGGAACGTCGTGCGCATTGCCGAGTGCCGTCCGCTGAGCAAGACGAAGAGTTTCGTGGTTGTCGAAATAGTGAAGTAGATGCATGCGGTGGGTGTTTTTGATGAAGCCGGTAAAAGCGCGCATCAGGAAGGGGGTCGCGACGGGCAGCATGCTCGTGTGCGCCGATAACACGGGCGCGAAGACCATGGAAATAATATCCGTTTTCGGTTACAAAGGCGTGAAGCGCAGGAAGCCGAAAGCGGGCGTGGCCGACGTGGTCAAGTGCGCGGTGAAGACGGGCGACGTGAAGATACGGCACCAGATGGTCGATGCCGTCATAATCCGCCAGCGGGCGCCGTACCAGCGCGCGAACGGGCTGCGCGTTTGCTTCGAGGACAACGCCGCGGTGCTCGTGACGGACAAGCGCGAGGCGCGCGGCACGCGGATCAGGGGCCCGGTCGCGAAGGAGGCAGTGGAGCGCTTCTCGTCCATAGGCAAGATTGCGAGCACGGTCGTGTAGGTTGTAATTGGCGATGGTGGTTTTAAGATGGCGCGTCCCAAATCCGCAAAGGCGGGGAAGCAGAGGAAGTTCGTGCGCTTTGCGCCGCTGCACATACGCCGCAAGCTGATAGCGTCGCACCTGTCGGACGAGCTGAGGAAGCAGTACGGCGTGCGCAGCCTGCCTGTGAGGAAGGGCGACGAAGTGGTCGTCATGCGCGGCAAGTTCAGGAAGCGTGCGGGCAAGATTGCGCGCATCGACACGGAGAAGTACAGGGTGTACGTGGAAGGCGTTGTCGTCAAGCGAACGGACGGCACTGAAAGGCAGGCGGGGCTGCACGCATCCAACCTGCTGGTCACGAGGCTGAACCTCGATGACAAGAAGCGCGCGGCTTCGATTGAGAAGCACAAGAAGCCTGCGGCGAAGAAGGCGAAATGAAAACGACGGTGAAGTTATGAGGAAGCACTTGAAGAGGTTGCGCGTGCCGGGGTTCTGGAAAGTGCCGAGGAAGGCGAACAAGTGGGTCACGAGGCCGAGGCCGGGGCCGCACAGGCTGTTCGAGTCCATACCTCTGCTCACGGTCGTGCGCGACGTGCTGAGGATCGCTAGCAGAGCGGACGAGGCGAAGACGATTATCAAGGCACGCCAGGTTTTGGTCGACGGCCGGCCGAGGACGGACCACAAATTCGGCGTCGGGCTGATGGATGTCGTTTCCCTGCCGAAGCTGAGGAAGAACTACCGCGTGCTGCCCGCGCGCAAGGGGCTGGAAATCGTTGAGATAGACGCGAAGGACGCGGGCAAGAAGCTGTACCGCGTGCGCGGGAAAACATCTGCGAAGGCAGGCAAGGTCCAGCTTAGCATGCACGACGGCACGTGCGTGCTCGTGAGCGCAAGCGACGCGAAGGAGGCCGCGGCCGGAGACACGATCATGGTCGACATCGCCTCGAGGAAGATCGACGGCCTGCTCAAGCTGGAGAAGGGCGCGGCAGTCGTCATAACCAAGGGAAAGAACGTCGGACTCGCGGGCAAGGTCGAGAACATCGTTTCGACGGGCACGAAGGAGCCGGCGAAGATCGTATGCAATGTCGGCGGAGAGAGGCTCGAGGTGATCAAGTCGTACGTTTTCGTCGTCGGCAAGGACGAGCCGGCGATAAAGCTCGCGGCCCGATGATTGCGAAGATTGCAAAAGGTGTCTGTTATGGTCGAAGCAAAAAAATCCGGAACAAAAACAAATCCGATTCGGGCGGTGAAGCTGGAGAAGATAACGCTCAACCTCGGATGCGCCGGCGATGCGCAACTCATCGAACGCGCTAAGAAGCTGCTGGAGATGCTGAGCGGAGGGAAGAAGCCAGTAGTAACGGCGTCGAAACGAAGGAGCACGTTCGGCATAGCCAAGGGCAAGCCCGTGGGCGTGAAGTTGACGCTGCGAGGGAAGCAGGCAGCTGACTTTTTGAAGCAGTCGCTGGCGGCCGTGGACAACAAGATCAAGGCATCGCAGTTCGACGCAGAAGGAAATTTCAGTTTTGGAGTGAAGGAGTACATCGAGCTGCCGGGCGTGAAGTACAAGCACGAGATAGGCGTGCTCGGCTTCGACGTCGTCGTCACGCTGCAGCGCACCGGATACGGCATAGCGCGCAGGCGCGTGCAGTCCAGGAGGATTCCGAAGGGCCAGAAGATAACGAAGGCCGACGCGATGGAATGGTTGAAGAAGAATTATGGCGCATCGATAGTGGAATCGTAGGCACAGTTGGGCAAGAGGTGGATTGTTTTGGCGAAGAACGAAAGAAGCGCGGCCGAGCGCGAGATGCGCGAGCTGAAGAGCATGGAAATGATGGTCGACAAGTCGGAGATGCGCAGGCTGACCGAGTTCGTGGACGCCACCAACCGCATCTCGGGCGTGGTGCTGCGCAAGGCAGAGATGGAGGACAACTTCAGCGGCGTGTACGCGAGGGCGATCGAGAAGATGGTCGAGCTGCAGATGGCCGGCGGCGAGGACGCCGTGATAAACGACGAGTCGTTCCTGCGCATATTCGGCGAAACCGGCGGGTAAAAGGCAAAAACTAATAGGTATAAAACGAAGAATAAAATGTCAAAAGTTCGGAGGTTTGCATAGAAGGATGTTAGCGCGCATGTTGGCGAGCAATTCTCAGAACCTGGGCAAGCGCAAGGACGTTTGAGCAGGCCTGGTTTGGGTCGGGTTTGTATTTTTACACGGGTAGAAACCTATGGGAAAGGAAAAAATCGTCAAGAAGAAGAAGTTCGGCCGCGGCACGCGCGTTTGCAGGCGCTGCGGCAACGCCCGCGGGCTGATAAGGAAGTACGACCTCTACTACTGCCGCCGCTGCTTCCGCGAGATAGCGACAAACGTGGGCTTCAAGAAGTACAGGTAGGCGTCTCTCCTTCTGCGCTGGAGCGGAAATAATATAGCTGCCGCACAAATACATACAAGGTAGCATGCTGCAGCTGATAGCCTTCATGGTCGCGCTCGCCGGCTCCGCGCTGGGCGCTGCGTGGGACCTGCGCACGACCGAGATACCGGACGAGATTCCGTACGCCATGACAGCCGTCGCGCTGCTGCTGTACGGCTGGCAGTCGTACGCCGATGGCAGCCTGTGGCCGATCGTTTGGAGCGTCGCGGTTGGCGCAGCTTTCTTCGGATTCGGATTTATCATGTACAGGCTCGGGCAGTGGGGCGGAGGCGACGCGAAGCTGCTCGCGGCCGTGGGCTGCCTGCTGCCATCGATTTCTAACCTGCCTGCCGAATTTTCAGCAGTCGGCGTGAATATTTTCCAGAACGTGCACACACTCTTCCCGTTTCCTGCGAGCTACTTCTTCAACGTCTTCTTCATCGGCGCTGGTTACATGATGCTGTACGCTTTCTACGTGGCCGCGCGCAACCGAGGCGTGCTTTCGGCGTTCGGCCGCGACGTGAAGGCTAGCAGCCGCGTGTTCCTGGCAGCCGCGTCCGCGCTGTTCGTCGTTTTTGCTTTGGTCAATTGGATGCTTTACCGGAACTTCGAGATGCAAATCAGCGTGCAATCGATGCTGTCGAACTCCATGCTGCCCGTGCTCGCTGCCGCAGGCGTCTTCCTTGTGTGGAGGTTCGCGCGCGCGGTTGAGAGCGTCGGGTTCAGGAAAAACGTCCCGATAAGCAAGTTGCGTGTCGGCGATGTGCTTGAAAAGTCAAAAATATGGGAAGGCGTAACGGTCGCTGACATACGCCGCATCAGAAAGTCCGGCCAACGATATGTGCGCATCAAGGAAGGCGTTCGCTTCGCTCCAGCTTTCCCGCTCGCGCTGCTGTTCACGCTGTACGCCGGCGACGCGATAATGATGGTATTCAGATTCCTAGGATAATTCGACTTCGCAACTTCGAAAGCATGCTTTTATAAAATTTGATTTAGAACTTATACCTATGAAGCCAGACAATTTTACTTTGCATGTAATAGGAGGCCAAGTTTGGTTTTATCATGATGATTTGGAGAGCTTGATAAATTCTGTAACAGAAGAAGACAAGAGAGAAATCGAAAAATATTCTGCAGAACTAGGAAAAATATTTGGTCGGAAAATAAAACTTTGTTGGGGTTACCAGTCCGGGGATAAAGGATTGAAAACCTTTTATCGCATGTATCGGGGGATAGGCAGGATTTGGATTTGGTTGAACCGGATGCAATCGAGCATGGATACCTAAAATATTTAGAGCACAACGTAACGAATGATGTGGTAAGAGCCCCTGTACTTTCCATCGCGACTATGTATATATCGATTTTGGAAAAACAAGCCGTAAAATATAAGAATCTCAGACAGTTGTAGCCTATCCTTCGTCTCTTTCCTTCTCCAGAAGTTCCACAATCTTCAGCAGCTCTTCGTCCTGTATGCTTCTTTTCGCGTCCCAGAACGCCTCAAACTTTTTCTTGTCGTGCCCTTCCTTCTGGTATTCGATTGCTTGCAATATCGTTTCCAGCCTGTCGAGTTGCCTGAAGAGTTTGCTCTCCTCGGTTTCACGTGCGGATAATTCTTTCAACGTTTCCAAATATTTCGACTCGATGTCTTTCGGCAGAAGCGCGAGTATCTTCCGCAGCGCTTCGTCCTCCTTCTGCTGCTTCTCTGCCTGCCGGCCGTCGAGCTTCGTCTGCAGCGCGTCCCAGTCGCCTATTATAGATTCTCCAAGGTCGTGCAGCAGCGCCATGCGCATTATCTTTTCCGTGTCGAGCTTCCGCATGTCGGCGAGCACCATCGCCATCAGCGCAGCCCTGAACGAGTGGTCCGCCACGGACTCGCCGTCCTTTATGCCGACGCGCATGTCCCAGCCTGTGCGCTTGGTCTTCTTCAGCTTGCCGGCGAACTTGCAGAACTCGATTATGTCTTTCAAAACGTTTTCGCTGGTCACGACTTTCCGCCTTCGGTCTCACTTTTTCCCGATCACTTCTACCCCGGCCATGTACGGCCTCAGCGCTTTCGGCACTTTGATAGTCCCGTCGGCCTGCTGGTGCTGTTCGATTATCGCGAGCATCGTGCGGCTCGTGGCGAGCGCGGTGTTGTTCAGCGTGTGTACGAATCCTTGCACGGGCTTGCCGTTGGACTCGCGCCATCGGATGTTCAGCCTGCGCGCTTGGTAGTCCGTGCAGTTGCTGTTGCTGCCTATCTCGCGGAACTGTCCGTCGGCCATCCACACCTCTGTGTCGTACTTCTTCGCAGCAATGCTGCCTATGTCGCCCGTGCACACGTTCACTACGCGGTAATGCAGTCCGAGCGCCTGATAGAGGTCCTCGCTGTTCTTCTGCAGCTCCTCGTGTATCGCCCAGCTCTGTTCGGGCAGGCAGAAGACGAACTGCTCGATTTTGTTGAACTGATGCATGCGGAAGAAGCCCTTGGTGTACTTGCCGTGCGCGCCGACCTCGCGGCGGAAGCACGGGCTGACGCCCGCGAATCGAATCGGCAGCTGCTGCTTGTCCAGAACCTCGTCCCGGTACATCGCTCCCATCGGATGCTCGCTCGTCGCAATCAGATAAAGGTCGTCGCCGTCGATCTTGTACATCACGCTCCCGAAATCGCCCAAGTCAGTAACGCCCTCGTATGAGCGGCGGTTCATCATGAACGGAGGCTCGACCACTGTGAATCCGCGTTTCATCAAGAATTCCAACGCGAACCGCTGTATCGCAAGATCGAGCATTGCTACCTCTCCTTTCAGATAAACGAAACCCGCGCCCGCGACCTTCGCAGCTCGCTCCTCGTCGATCAGGCCTAACGCGTTCAGTATGTCCACGTGGTTCTTCGGTTCGAATCCGAACTCCGGCTGCTTGCCCACGCGGCGTATCTCGACGTTGTCGTGTTCGTCCTTTCCGAAAGGAACGCTCTCGTGCAGCATGTTCGGCAGCGACATCAGTCCGAGCCGCAGCTCGTCTGCAAGCTCCGCCTGCTTCGTCTCGAGCTGCCTGATGCGCGTCGGAATCCGCGCCGCTTCTTTTACTTTTAGTTCGGCTTCTTTCACCTTGCATTCCTTCTTCAGCTGCGCGATCTCGAGGCTTATCGCGTTGCGCTTGCTGCGCAGCTCGTTCACTTCTGCAGTAAGTTCGCGCCACTTCTCGTCCGTCTTGAGCGTTTTATCCAAGAGCTTCAGCTTTTCCTTGTCCTGCCTGCGCTCGATGTTCGCGCGCACCAGTTCGGGCGTCTCGCGGATCAGTTTTATGTCCAACATGCCTCTGTTTCACCTTCTTATTCTAGATTGTATTTACACCTTATTTCAAATTAACCTTGGTTGCAACACTCTCACTTTTGTACGTAAGGTTTGACCATTTCTTCTATCTGCGGTATTTTTTCGTCCAAGCCATCGGCCGCAGTGAAATACAGGCTCACAGCTCCGGCTGGGTCGTATGTAACCCTGACTACGCCAAGCGCTTCGAGTTCCTTGTCCTTGGTCCGCATTAAAATGTTTCTCAAAGCGCCAGCATCGACTGCAAGGTTTCTTACTACGTAATGCGGATATTTCATAAGTTCCTCAACCCGCATCGGATCTTCTTTTAGCACCATTTCCTTTTCCTCCGTTTTTGATTTTTTAAACCTCACTCTAACCTCGTTCCTTCGGTGAACCTCCAGAAAACCAGGTTAGAAGATTGCCAATGTGTCTAGCACGCGGAGCCGGACGCACTGGAGCAGCTGGAAGAGGACGAAGAGCTGGAGCTCGAGCTGGACGAAGAACACATGCTCGGCTTCGAGCTTGCGTATCCAGTCTTGCTTAGCATTTTCTTCGGACCTTCCGAACGTCTTAAAAATAATTAAAGTGGAAACGTTATATATCTATATGAAACGCGGCCTACGCAGGCGCGGAAGGAAACCCAGCCTTAAGCGCGAAATAAACTTCTTCACTGCGGTCATGTACGGCGTAGGCTTGATCCTCGGCGCGGGCGTGTACGCGCTGATAGGAGAGGCCGCTGGGATGGCGGGCAACTCGGTCTGGCTTTCGTTCACGTTCGGCGCCGTCGTTGCGATGCTCACCGGGCTCAGCTACATGGAGCTGATATCGATGTTCCCCAAGTCCGCCGCTGAGTACACGTACGTCAAGAACGCGTTCCGCAACCGGCTGCTGGCCTTCAACGTCGGGTGGGTGGAGATTCTGGCCGACCTGATCGCCGCGTCGGCCGTGGCGCTCGGCTTTGCAGGATACATGCACGCGCTGTTCGGAGTGCCAGTGGTGCCGGCGGCGATGGGGCTGATAGCTGTGATGTCGTTCGTCAACTTCTGGGGCATGAGGG
>Ga0315281_10012717_pt1 | contig 11444 bp, 13 predicted proteins | sample YL17G07_0_MG_FD_204540 | JGI IMG/M metagenome (GOLD analysis project Ga0315281, IMG submission 204540) | Sediment microbial communities from Yellowstone Lake, YNP, Wyoming, USA - YL17G07_0 | ecosystem: Environmental > Aquatic > Freshwater > Lake > Sediment | place: USA: Wyoming | collected... | reverse complement strand
ACTCTGATATAAAGGAAAAAAAATGACCCATAGCATAGGACAAACACAAAAAGACTTAATTTCTAGATCAGGTATATCAAATTTCGGCAGAACTTCTGAATTTGGTATTGCCGATTTTTTCTATAGTTCTTTTGTCTTTAAAAACCTTTCAGAAAAAAAATCTATTTTTGAATTTTCAGTAACAGGTCAAATAAAAATTTCATTAAAAGAATTCGTTAAACAACTTTTAGAACTCACTAATACGAAAGTTGTTTTTGAATCTCATGACTATGATGCTAAAAATTTAACTTTAACGTCTGAAGAACTTAACGTATATATCTGTCTTTCTTCTAGTGAAGAGCGAAATTCAATTAATTTTTACGTTAATGATCACGAGATATTCTTAAATATTAAAGCATTTTTAGCTTCTGCTCTGCAGGTTAAAAGAGACAACGAGAATATTTATGCTATTTCTAGGACTCCAAAAGGAGGGCTAGATTTAATGAGCTTAGGCAAGCTAGAATATGAATTTGAAAAGGAAAACTACGAGTCTGAAACTATAGCCGCGTATGATCATGTTTTGAGCGAATATTCGTCGCCAGATCCAAAAGGCAGGCTTGTTATTTTAAATGGTAAGCCCGGAGTCGGAAAAGCACAACCTTTAGATTCTATAATTTATACTCCGCGTGGTCCAAGGCTAATGAAAGATATGCAAATTGGCGACGAAGTATTAACTCCAGAGAATAAAATTGCAAAGATTATTGATATTTACCCTCAAGGAAAAAAAGCAATATATCGCGTCTTTTTTGATGATAATACTTACGCTGAATGCTGCAAAGAACATTTATGGAAAATTTATGGAAAAGGATGGTCGTCTTCTAAGGTTTTGAAATTGGAGGATGTTTTTGAAGATACAAGAAGATCAGATGGAGGAAAAAAATTATCAATTCAAACAACAAAACCAGTTGAATTTAAAGAAATAGACGTTTTGATAGATCCATATTTGATGGGGTTTTTACTTGGCGACGGAAGCTTTAGGGTGAAAACTTTGAGATTTTCAACTCAAGATCTAGAAATTGTAGAAAAAATTAAGCTTTTACTAAAAAAGGAATATAATTTAGTAAAATTAAACAAAGAACTTGATTATAACATCTCAAAGAAAAATAAAAATAGTAAAATAAAAAACTTCTACGCAGAAGCTATTGCTAAATATGGATTGATGAACCTAAAATCTGAAAATAAGTTCATACCCAAAGACTATTTATTTACTTCTATAAAAAATAGAATTGAATTGTTGAAAGGCTTGATGGATTCTGACGGATGGCTTGCGAAACCGTCTGGAATGCCTATGTACGGTTCTACGTCGGAAAAACTATCAAAAGACTTCGCGACATTAGTGCAGTCGCTTGGAGGAGTTTGTTATACGACAAAAAAAATAAAATATTTTACATACAAAGGAGAAAAAAAACAAGGGAAGCTTTTTTATGAATCGTTTGTAAAGTTGCCAAATAATATAGGTGTATTTTCGTTAAATAGAAAAACAAGTATCTTGAAAAAACGAACCAAATACTTTCCAAAAAGAATGATAGATAAGATAGAATATATCGGAGAAAAAGAAGCTCAATGTATCTCTTTAGATAGTCAAGATGGATTATATTTAACAGATAATTTTATTGTTACGCACAACAGCCATCTTGTTCGCGGTATAATATCAAGCATGAAGAATTCCATCGTTATTATTTTGCCATCTAGGCTTACTGGTGAAATTGATGGACCTGAATTAATGCAGTTGATTTTGTCTGAACGTAAAGACCGATATGGAATGTTCAATAGTAACGTAGCCGGAGACGTCATTCCTTCTTTGTCTAAAAAGAAAAAGAGGCAATCTCCGTTTCTTTTTCTCATTGAAGATGCAGATTCTTGCTTGGTTCCTCGCGGAACAGACAATATGTCTACCATAAGTTCTTTGCTAAACTATACAGACGGCATCTTTGGAGCTATGATGGATATCAGAATCATAGCCACCACCAACGCTGAGAGTATAGATTTTGATGCAGCCTTGACCCGTCCAGGACGCTTATGTTCCCATATTTATCTTGAACTACTTAAGCCAGCGAAAGCGTCAGAGGTTTATAAAAGGATTGCAAAAGGCAAAGAAAAGATATATACTGTCGATACGTCATTGGCTCAAGTTTATCAAGATGTCCACGGAGTAAATAATAAAAATGATAAAACTAAAAAACAAGTTGTCGGGTTTGGCTCGTAAGGTTGATGATATGAATTTTTCAAATTTTGCAGATAAGCTTGAAAACTTTAAGTGGTCAGTAGGACAGTTTTTTAGAAAAACTCCGCCTTTTTCGTGGACTATAAATGCCCGATGGTGGTTGCAACATAGATTACTTAATGAACACAAGTATCATTTAGTTGATACTAAGCTACCTCCAGGATATTATGAATCTGACGAAAGGATGTTTCATGCTTGTTTTAGTATATTGGTAGATTTTGTTGAAAAAGAACAATCATGGATGCACTTAATTCTTTCGGACGATAAAATAAAAAAAGTTCCTTGGTGGCAATCACTTAGGGCATATAATCGCGAACACGCTAGAGAACTTGGTGTGGCACATCTTGATTGGGAGATGACTCTAATTATGGAAAATAACCACGACGGCATGGCGCATACAGGCACAGATTGGCAAATTTTTCACAAAGGCACTCAAGGATGGTCAGGCAAGGAAATTAAAGAACTATATGTATGGTATAAAGATATATATCCAAAAAGATTTAACAATAAGAAATATAGCTATCAGTTAGAAGAATTTTATCTCAAAGAAACTACCGATATGCTTATTAGACTAATGAATGTACGCAATAGACTTTGGACATAATTATGAATAATTGGACAACAGAAAAGCCAACTGAAGCTGGATGGTATTTTGCTTACGGTATCTTATGGAGATTTACTTGGAAGCCACAAGAAAAGCAAAATCCAGATCGTGTAACTCTAGTGCAACTTACTAGATCTCTTCGCAAAGAGAAAAATGGAGATAAGGATTTGTATATTTTTGAAGGATTTATCGGAATGCAGCAAACAGTAAGTGATTGTGGATTTACGCATTGGATGAAGGTGGAAATGCCAAATTGTCCTTGACAATTACTTGTATTTGTGCTATATAATATATGCAGGGTTATGTTATGTGGTAAACGGCTGTTTTTCCGACTCAGCGAAGAGGTTTCGAACACCTCACTCTGCTTTTTCTTTTTTCGTCATTGTAAGTGTTTTGTTTGTTAGTAATACTAGTGCATTGTAAAAAGTGTAGAAGAAAAAAAGACAGAGAATACTATTTAAAAAATAAATAAAAGGAAATCCTTAGGAGGATTTATATGTATGATTGGAGTGATGAAACGACAATGAAAGAATTATCTTTAAAAAAAGAAGCTTTGATGAACAAATATCCATTACTTTATGGAGATAAAAATAAATCAATGCAAGAAACTTGTATGTGTTGGGGACTAGATATTTCTGCTGGCTGGCTTAAGCTTGTTGATGAATTGTCAGTTAAGCTTGAAACAGAGATACAAAACTTTCTAGACGAAAACAAAGACGACCTAAGATGCGAAAAGTGCTCTCGTAAAAAACAAGAGCATACTGATTTTTATACGTTTTTAGAAGATGGAGATACTGTTGTTCCTATAGAGGATATAGAAAAATTTAAAGTTCTTAATCCAAATACTAAACCTGAAGACATATTTAGTTGTTTGTCTTTTGAAAAAAGCTATCCGAAAGCTTCTCAAGTGAAAGAAAAATACGGATCTCTACGTTTCTATATGACAACATCAACTGACAAAATGGAAACATTAATTAATGATGCCGAAACCTTGTCATATAAAACGTGTGAGAGCTGTGGAGAGCCAGGATCTGGATGTCATCGCGGTTCTTGGATAAAGACTCTTTGTGTTGACTGCGCCAACAGATTAGAGTATAGTCAGCGTACAAAACTCGAATCGAGTCCTCTTACGGAAGAAGAAATAAAATTACTAGATGAATTAAAAACAAAAGGAGAACCAGAATGAAAGTAAAGAAAAAGAAAGTTGCAACAAAAAAAACAGTCAAAAAAGAAAAAGTAAGCAACGAAGAGTTGTTTTTTGAGCTTACAGGCGGAGTTGATATCGTTACAAAGAAAAAAGGCAAAGAAACATCAAGAGAGACTCTTGGTGGCGACGTTGTTTTGCAGTGTCTCGTGAATATGCTTATGCGCGCTCTCGATGAATATGAATGGAAAAATATACCAGAACAAAAGCAACTAGGATCGTCATAGGTATAAAATGAGTAATTTTGTTTGCGAAGTGGTACCTATAGTTTTAGAACTGCACCCTAATGCGCACTCTCTTTCGCTGGTTAAAGTTTACGGCTATACTTGTGCAGTCAATACTAAAGATTTTGAAAACGTAACACAAGCCATCTACATTCCAGTGGATAGCGTATTGCCAGACGACATGATAAAAACAATGTCATATCTTAAAGGCAACAGAGTTAAAGCAGTTAAGCTTAGAGGCGTTTATTCCGAAGGAATGCTTTTGCCAGATAAGAATAAAAAATACAAGCTAAGTCAAGATGTTTCCAAAGAACTTGGCGTAACAAAATATGAAGAAAAGTTTAAAAATAAACAAGAAAAGATAAATACAAAAGTTCCTTTTGGTCTTGGATTTATTATTCGATATATTTCTCAACTAGGTAAAGGCGTTGATAAAGTTCCTTGGTTTAGAGAATATACAGATATAGAAAATATAAAAAGATATAGTGATATTTTAGATCCAGAAGAAGAAGTTGTTTGTTTGGAAAAAATTCACGGCAGCAATACACGATATCTTTATCATAAAGGTAAATTTATTGTTGGAAGTCACTATACTCAAAAGGTAGTTCCTACAGGCAGAAAGCTTTTTTTATTGAAAACATTATATTGGATATTGGCAAAATTAGGATATCCTGGATTGCAAAAATCACTAACACAAAGTAATTGGTGGTCTAAAGCCGCACAAGAATATAATATTGAATATACGCTAAAAGAGAACCCTTCGCTTCAAGTATTTGGAGAGGTATATGGATGCCGGAGTACAAGATTTAGTTTATAACGCTCCAACTGTAGATAAAATAGGTCTAGTTATATTTGATGTTTTTGATTTAAAAGCAAGGCGCTTTTATAATTGGCATGAGTTAGAGAAATTTTCATCTATGACCGGGCTAAGACTTCCTCCCGTGTTATTTGTTGGAAAGTGGAAAGATTGTAGCATTAGTTATTGCACTGACGGGAATAGTATGCTAAATTCTACACACATTCGAGAAGGGTTCGTTGTTAAGCCTGCAGTAGAAAGATACCACAATAAACTTGGAAGAGTAATTCTCAAGAGCATTTCAGAAAAATATAGATTAAGACAAAACGGAACTGAATTTAAATGACTTTAATTATTGCGTGGCTTATGGCTTCCTCATCTGGCTCTTCGCATTTTTCAGTTAGTGTTGTGGTTGCTAGTTCTTGCAACGTTGGCGATCAAGTTACTTGCACATCTAACACTACTCTGCCTCGTGAAGCCATATTATATAATGGATCAAGCGTAAAGCGCACACTCGACTTTTAGATGGCAATATTAAAATCAGCGGAAAGTTCTTGACAATTGATGCGCCATATACTACTATGATTTGTAGTTCTCGTAAGGTACGGAGATGGCTCTTCAAACCTTGGATGCAAAAGTATCCGAATCACCCGTGAAGGAGAAGCTAGTGATTTCTGAAAAGAAATTGCAAAGGCATTATCGAAGCAGCGGGGAAAGTCTGGCAGAAATTCCAGAGGGAGCGCAAAGTAATTTGCGTAAACCTAGCGCGGTCATAACAGACAGCCATTGTAGTACAATGCAAGGCAAGAAATGGCAAAACAAACAATAATAACAATAAGCGACACGCATCGGATTGCATGACGAAATACATCCAAAAGATTTAATTGGCGATATCTTAATTCATGCTGGCGATTGGTCTGGATATGGATCGTTCCAAGAATTAACGGATCTTAATGAATGGTTTGGAACTTTGTCTATTCCTAAATCAAATATTGTTCTTATAGCTGGCAACCACGACAAGGCAGCTTGCAATATGGGATATCAGATAACAAAAGAAATGTTTTCTAATGCTACTTATTTAGATAACGATCTTTACGAAGTTAATGGACTAAAGATATATGGAACTCCGTATAGTCTAAAATATGGTGGTTGGTCTTTCATGAAAGAGGAAAGTGAACTTTCTGCAGAGTGGGCTAAGATTCCAGAAGGAATTGATATCCTAATCGTCCATGGTCCCCCAAAGGGGATATTGGACTATGTAGCGAGAGGCGGCAACGTCGGATCAGAAACTCTAAGAGATCACATCTTTGATCGAATTAAGCCACGAGTCGTCATATTCGGACACATACATCCCAGCTATGGCATGAAGACAGTTAAAGGTATTAAGTTTATAAATGCAGCATCGTTAAACGATGATTACGAGCTAGTAAACGATCCTATTAAGTTTACTTTATGATCTTTAGTATTTTTTTGTTTTTATCGAACATAGTCAGTGTCACATACGAGCAAAGACTTTGCGCTAAGACTATTAGGTGCTCTATATTCTTACCGCAAGAATTTAACTCTTGCGTGCAGTGTGTAGATAGGACATACAGACAGCGTGCATCAAGTATACCCTTTACGAAGCAAAAAGTTTTTGACTATATCCAGAATTTATCTTGCCAGGAACTAAAAGATTGTATCGTACTTTATAAAGTTAGCGATTGTGTGAGTCAAAAGCTAATGTGCAGCAAAAATGACTTGACATTTTAATTTGGGTATAGTATAGATTATTTATCGAGAGGTGGACTAATTGATAAGTCGTCTCATTTGGAATGAGGACATCATGCAAGTTCAATTCTTGCCCTCTCGACCACTTTTAATTTTAAAGGAGAAATATGAAAACAATAAAATTAACTCACGATCTTGAGACGACAGTGGACGATTCAGATTACGAAGTGTTATCTGAAAACAAATGGGCTGCCTATCGCATTTCTGGAACCAGCAGAACAGGAAAAGTTCACATATACGGATATAAAGCTGGTAGAAAATTCAAAGGGAAAAGAATGTGGATCCATAACATAATTATGAATCCACCTATAGGTACAGTAGTAGACCACATAGATAGAAATCCATTAAATAACGTTCGCGACAATTTAAGAATTTGCACGATAAAAGATAATAGCTTTAATCGCGGCAAGCGCAGTAATGGATTGACTTCAAGATTTCTCGGCGTTCACAAAAAGAAAAAAAAGAATAAATTTCAAGCATCTATTACGTTTAATGATAAAAATTTTCATCTTGGATATTTTGATAATGAACTAGAAGCTGCAAAAGCATATAACTTAAAAGCAACAGAACTTTTCGGTTCGTTTGCTAGTTTAAATATTATAGAATAAATAACAATAAAAAGGATCCATATATGTTCAATATTGTAAAATTGTTGCCGTTGGTATGCTTGCTAAGCTGTGCTTCCTTGTTAAGTCCTACGTATAGCGCAAATGTCAATCTTGACGAAATAACTGTAGCTGTTAATGAAGTAGCTAAGGTTAGTGAGGAATGCGGATGGAAGCCCGCAAAAGACTTTCAGGACGTAATAAACGCGATGTGGCTACGAGTTGATATACAAGCAAATAAGGGTCTTGGTTTGCACGTTAATCATGGCAAGATGCATGGGAATTGGACCGTAACAGATCTAAAGCACTTAAAGTTGCAACTGCTGTCGGCAGTCTATTTTTGGTCAGATCTTAATTGTAGTAAAATAGCAACTTGCGATAGCTGCGAAGAACAATTGTCTTGTAGTGTTACGGATGAATTCCTTTGCGTACTTAAATTTGCGTATAAAGATGTCAGATAAATCCCTTATTATTCTTTGCGGCTCCCAAGGCTCAGGCAAGACTACCTATGCCAAATCTAATCTTGTAGGATATAATAGGATATCCCAAGACGAACAAGGCAAGTCTAATCATTTTGAAATTTTTAAAAAATACATCTCTCAAGGTAATAATGTCGTCATAGATCGCATAAACCACACCAAAGATCAGCGTAAGAAATATATTGCTATAGCCAAAGATGCCGGTTATGAAACTAAAATTATAGTCTTGCAAGAATCATATAAGGTATGCCATAATAGAATTATGTCCAGGAAAGATCACCCAACGCTTCCTAATGATTCCAAGCAAGCACATGAAGCGTTGGCTATGTTTAAGTTTCAGTATCAAAAGCCATCTAAAAGTGAAGCTGATGTTATTGAATATGTAGGCGAAGACAAAGATAGTTTATACGACATGTCTAAGTACTTTAGTGATAAAAAATTTATCATAGTTGGAGATATACATGGGGCATATGACGAATTTCAAGAGCTATTAACTAAATGCAAGTATAATGAAGATAGTATTGTTATAGCGACTGGAGATCTTATAGATAGAGGCGAAAAAATAAAAGAAACTTTAGAATTTTTTATGGACAACCCAAATGCATTTACAGTTATGGGCAATCATGATTATAAGTTTTTGCGTTATCTTTTAGGAAGAAAGGTTAATGTAGCGTCACTAGAAAAAACAATAGAACAAACCAAGGACATGGACAAAAATAAGTTAATAGCGTTTTTTATGTCTATGCCGTATATGATTAAGTTTAAAGAAAATTCCTATGTAGTTCATGCAGGTATCGATCCAAGATATGGAGTAGAAAAGCAGCGCAAAGATAGCTTGCTTTATGTCAGAGAATTAAACATAGACAACCAAGCTGCGCCATGGTATAAATTTTATGATGGAGAATCTAATATATTTTTTGGACATCACGTAATTGAAGAAGTTAGTGTTCATAAAAATTGTTACGCCCTTGATGGTGGCGCAGTATTTGGTAAAGAACTTAGGGCGTGTATATTTAAACCAAATGGCGACTTTACTTTTGAATCCGTCAAGGCGCATAAAGAATATGTTAAATACGGCAGCGAACAAATAACCAAAGAAGGCGAAAATATGGAAAATAACTTGTCAATTCCAGAAAATTTAAAGCCATATGAAAATATGGTGGCTCTTGGATATGTAAATAAAAAAGTATATAAAGATCTTTGGCTTTACAATTATTCGCCTAAGTGCATGTATGATGGTCACTGGAATGAAACAACCTTAAACGCAAGAGGAACCATATTTGATTCTGTTACTGGAGAGATTGTAGCAAAAACACTGCCAAAATTCTTTAATTTAAACGAGCGTGAAGAAACTAAATTTGCTAATCTTCCTCATGATTTAGATTTTGAAGTTTTAGAAAAACTAGACGGATCGTTTATATCTATTTCATATTGGAATTCCGGCAAAGAATGGACTATTGCATCAAGAGGATCTTTTGAATCCGAACAAGCAAAGCAAGCTACGAAGATAGCTGCCGAAAAGTGGATTTCTGGTAGTATACTCGATAAGCGTTACTCATATATTTGTGAAGTTATATATCCTGAAAATAGATTCAATGTTGGCGCACGTTTAGTCGTAGATTACGGCTCAGATAGGACGCTTGTTTTGTTGACTATTTTTGATAAATTTAACAACTGTGTTGAACTTTCAAGGAATGAATGCGAAGTAGAAGCTACACGCTTAGGTCTTCCTATATGCAAGAAATACTCACATTCCCTAAATGAGCTTATAGATCTTCAAAAGACTTTGCCGTCTCAAATTGAAGGTTTTGTTGTTAGGTTTTCAAATGGAACACGTATCAAGATCAAGACAGATGAATATATTCGCATGAATAAAATCTTAAACTCTATCAGTGAAAAAGCCGTATGGGAATCTATGGTTGGTGGCAAAGTTCCACAAGAATATTTAATTACAATTCCAGAAGAAGTCAAGGCGGAAGTTCTTGAGTGGAAAAGAGTATTGGAAGGAAGGCATTATGCTGTTGTAAGGCTTGCAACTGAAGAACAAAAGCATTTACCGCCTACGGTAGAGGGTGAGAATTATTTTAAGACGATTGGATTGCATATGAAAGATAATAGTCATATATTTTTATTTCCAAAGTTAGTATTCCCTATGCTACATAAAAAAGATGTTTCTGGCATAGTAAAGAACATAATTAAACCGAACTTAGCTAACGATAATGGTTGACAATTTCTACAAACAGAGTAGTATTTATTACGTTGCCAAGGCATTGCGGAGGAAGACTTAGCAAATGTCAGACTGGTCGTGCAGGATGCGTAGCGCTGTTTCTGACAACTGTAGGCGCTCAACGATATAGGTTTGAACTCTATCTTTGCCTTGGCAACATATTTTTGGATTTATAAAATGAAAAAGAACATATGTAATAATTGTTATAGCTCAGACATTACATGCCTATGTGAATACGAGCCAGAAAATATAATATATATTAAAGATTATTTTAAAAAGCACCCTAAACGAGACAATAGAACGCTTTTTACAAAAGCAAGAGAAATTCTTGGTAATAAAAAATAAAATATTTTCTACAATTTACGGTTCTAGGCTATATGGCGCAGCACTAGAATCATCTGATACTGACTATAAGGGCGTATATTTGCCTTCTTCTGAAGATATACTTATGGGCAATATGACGGCAACCTATACTGACAACAGCACAAAATCAGGCGTTAAAAATTCAAAAGACGACGTAGATTATCAATTATTTTCTTTGAAGAAATTTATGCACGACTTGAGTGGCGGACAGAGTTATGCATATGAGATGTTATTTGCTCCTGAACAGTATTGGACAGGAGACTTAAGTAAAATATGGATGCAATTATTAAACAATAAGAATAAGTTAGTATCTTGCAACGTCAAGGCTATGGTCGGATATGCCCGCGCCCAGGCGTATAAGTATGGAACGAAAGGGGATCGTCTTGCGACCGTAAGAGATGTTGTTGATTGCTTTAAATGCCTTCGCGAGGAGACCGCACGCAGGAGTAAGGTGTCAGACGTAATGATGCCTGGAGGACCGCTTCATTATTACATTAACCAAAAATATCCTAATTTTATTTCTGTCCATAAAAAAGATAACGATCTTTCTCAAGTTGATTATCTTGACGTAAACGGCGTTATGGTTCCGGTAAATTCTAGCGTAAATCATGCTTTTAATATTTATAATTCAATATTAGAAGAATATGGAGCTAGAGCTACAAGAGCTATGGAAAATAATGGGCATGACTTAAAGGCTATTTATCACGCAGTGCGTATAGCGCTGCAGACAGAAGAATTGTTATTGAAAGGCGTAATGACATTTCCCAGACCAGAAAGAAATTTACTTATTGATATTAGAAATGGAAAGTTTGAACATAAAGAATTATACAAGCTTATTGAAGATAGTTTCGAAAAAGTACAACAAGCAGAACTTAAGACTTCTCTTAGGAAGTCTCCAGATGAAGCCTG
>Ga0315281_10012716_pt1 | contig 11444 bp, 9 predicted proteins | sample YL17G07_0_MG_FD_204540 | JGI IMG/M metagenome (GOLD analysis project Ga0315281, IMG submission 204540) | Sediment microbial communities from Yellowstone Lake, YNP, Wyoming, USA - YL17G07_0 | ecosystem: Environmental > Aquatic > Freshwater > Lake > Sediment | place: USA: Wyoming | collected... | reverse complement strand
CAAGGCGACCCTCGCAGCGCGCGGCCTGAAGACCCTGATCCAGGTGGACGGCGGCATCAATCCCGAGACCATCGGCCCCGTGGCCGCGGCAGGCGCGACGGTGTTCGTGGCGGGGACGGCGGTGTTCGGCCAGCCCGACTATGCCCGCGCCATCCGGGACCTGCGCGCCCGCGCCCAGGCGGCGGCCGGGACGGCCCGCCGCTAATCGAATTCGGCCCCGCAACCCTGCGCGCCGCGCCTGCGTCATTTGACCTTGGGGTGCGGCCATGGTCTATTTCCGCTTGGTCTGGCGGGCCGTCAGGGTTGATGCGGATTCGCCGGCGGCGAACGGGTGCGGCGGCCTGTTCGCAGACCCGCTCGAGCGGCGGGACGGGCGCCGTGGCCCTGCCGGGCCGCGGAATGCGGCACAGGCTTCTTTGGCGAGGCGGATTCGCGCATGGCCGGGTTCAGCGACGAGGTCCTGAAGGAAGTGAACGCCCTCTTCGCGCGCTACCCGAAGAAGGTGCATGCGCTCCTACCCGTGCTGCACCTCGTGCAGCGGGAAAACAACGGCTACATTCCGCGCGGCTGGGATCAATACGCGGCGGACCTGTGCGAATGCACGGTCAACCACGTGCGGGGCGTGATCACGTTCTACAACATGTTCCGCACCCAGCCCCCCGGCCGGTTCCACCTGATGGTCTGCACCTGCGTGCCCTGCGGGCTGTGCGGCGGGGACAAGCTGCTGGAGCACCTGGAGCACAGGCTCGGCATCCATCCGGGACAAACCAGCGACGACGGCCTGTTCAGCCTGGAAGAATCGCAGTGCCTCGCGGCGTGCGACAAGGCCCCGCTGCTGGTGGTGAACGAGGAGTTGATGGAGCGGGTGAACTTCGAGGCGGTTGACCGCTGGATCGACGAGCAGCGCAAGAAAAAGGCGTAGGAGGCGGCGCGGCCCACGTCAGCCAGGCCGGGGGATGAGTGGGGCGAGCGCCGATCGCTGGGCCGCCGCCCCTTAAGGGGAAAGCGTTGGGAAACCGGAACGCCAGGGAAACCGCATGGCTGAAGAGAAGCTGCTGCTGCTGAAGAACATCCGCACGGCGGGCTACAAGGGCGACCTGAAGGCCTACCAGGCCGCGGGAGGCTACACGGCGCTGCCAAAGGCGCTCGCCATGAAGGGCGCGGACTTGGTCGAGCTGGTCAAGGCCTCCGGCCTGCGCGGGCGCGGCGGTGCGGGCTTTCCGACCGGCATGAAGTGGAGCTTCATGGCGAAGAACACGGGCAAGCCCAGCTACCTGATCTGCAATGCGGACGAGAGCGAGCCCGGCACCTTCAAGGACCACCTGCTGATGATGCGCGATCCCCACCAGTTCCTGGAGGGGATGATCATCGGCTGCTACGCCCTGGACTGCCATCACGGCTACATCTACGTGCGCGGCGAGTCCATGGTCACGATCCGGCGCCTGCAGAAGGCGATCGACGAGGCCTACAAGGCCAAGCTGCTGGGCAAGAAAGTGGCCGGCAAGGACTACGCGCTGGAGCTGACGATTCATCCGGGTGCCGGCGCCTACATCTGCGGCGAGGAAACGGCCCTGCTCGACTCCCTGGAAGGAAAGCGCGGCCAGCCCCGCTTCAAGCCCCCGTTCCCCGCCGTGGCGGGCTACAACGGCGGCCCCACCAGCGTGAACAACGTCGAGACGCTCACCTGTCTACCCTGGATCGTCAGCAGCGGGGCCGAGGCGTTCAAGAAGATCGGCACGCCCAACAATTCCGGCACACACCTGGTCAGCGTCAGCGGGCACGTCAACAAGCCCGGTGTGTACGAGATCGAGATGGGCGTCCCCCTGCGCCAAATCATCGAGGAATTCGCCGACGGGGTGCGCGGCGGCAAGAAGCTCAAGGCGGTGATCCCGGGCGGGCTGTCGGCCAACGTCCTGAAGGCCAGCGAGGTGGACGTCCCCTACGACTTCGACTCGCTCGCCAAGGCCGGGACGATGATGGGCTCCTCGGCGGTGATAGTGTTCGACGAGGACACCGACATGGTGCAGGTCGCCTACCGCACGATCAAGTTCTTCAACCACGAGAGCTGCGGCCAGTGTACACCGTGCCGCGAGGGCACCAACTGGCTCAAGAGCATGATCCGCGACTTCGTGGACAACGCGGGCAGCGAGGCCCTGCTGCACCGGGTCGAGCGCGTGGCCGGCAACCTGCTGGGCACCACCATCTGCGCGTTCGGGGACGCGACCGGCGGGCCGATGCGGACGTTCGTGCAGAAGTTCCCGGAGGAGTTCCGCCGGCACATGGCTATGTCGAAGGCGGGCTAGAGCGCTCCCCGCTGCCCCGCCCTCCGCGCGATCCGCCGCAGGTGCGGCGGGCGCGCAGACGGAGGCCAGGGATCGTCCGGTTCGCGGCGGCGGGTTCGCGGCACCCAGTTCGCGGTACACAGTTCACGAGGGGCTATGCCCACGTTTCTCCTGGACGGCAAGGAAATCGAGTTCGACGCCGGGGAATCCATCCTGCGGGCCGCCCTGCGCCACGGCAGCGAGATCCCCCACTATTGCTTCCATCCGGGCCTGGCCGTCACGGCGCAATGCCGCATGTGCCTGGTGGACATCACCGACATGGGCAACGGCAGGGGCATGCCCAAGCTGCAAACGTCGTGCTCCTCGCCGGCGGTGCCCGGGATGAAGGTGGATTCGCGCTCGGCGAAGGTGAAGGAGGGCCAGAACCTCGTCAACGAGTTCCTCCTCGTCAACCACCCGCTCGACTGCCCGATCTGCGACCAGGCCGGCGAGTGCGACCTGCAGGATTTCGCCTTCCGCTACGGCTCCGGCCATTCGGAGATGTCCTACGAGAAGCGCACCTACGGCTGGCGCAACGTCGGCTCGTTCATCGCGCTGGAGCGCAATCGCTGCATCCACTGCTCGCGCTGCGAGCGGTTCAGCCGGGACGTGGAGGGCGCGCACGACTTCGGCATGTTCCTGCGCAGCCACGAGCTGACCTTCGACACCTACGAGGACGCCCAGATCACGCACAAGTTCCAGGGCAACCTGGCCGACCTGTGCCCCGTGGGCGCGATCACCAACCGCGACTGGCGCTTCAAGAAGCGGGCGTGGAAATTCCGGAAGGAGCCCTCGGTGTGCACGAGCTGCTCCACCGGCTGCAACGTCACGCTCGAGCATCACGAGAACAGGATCTTCCGCATCAAGCCCCGCGAGAACCAGGCGGTGAACCGCTGGTGGATGTGCGACGAAGGCCGCGTCCACTTCCGCGATCTGAACGACCAACAGACCCGCGTGGCCGAGCCCCATGCCCGCGTGCAGGGCGCGCTCCGCCCGGCGTCGTGGGAGGCGGTGTATCAGGCCCTGGGCACGCGCCTGAAGGAACTCGGCGCGAAGGGGGCGCAAGTCGTCGGACTGGCCGACACGCACGCCACGAACGAGGAGCTGTTTCTGTTCTACACGCTGCTCAAGGAAGGCTGCGGCGGCGCGACGGCCTACTATCCGCACCGCGAAGGACGGCAGCAGGAGCAGCCGCCCAAGGGACTGGCCGATCCCTTCCTGTACACCCTCATCACCACCGACAAGTCTCCCAACACCGCCGGGGCCAAGGCGCTGGGCCTCACCGGCGATGCGGGCGACAAGGCCCTGACCGCCGCCCTCAAGGCGGGGCCGAGCGTCGTGCTCGTGCTGGGCAGCCCATACGGCGAGGCGGACGGCGCCTTCATCCGCGATGCGGCGAAGGCGGCGCAATTGATCGTGCAGATCGGCACCCACGAGGGTCCGTGGAGCGAGGTCGCCGACGTGGTGCTGCCGGGCCTCACGCACGCCGAGAAGGCGGGGACGTTCACGAACAAGGCCGGACGCGTGCAGCGCATTGGGCCGGCCCTGCGCCCGCCGGACGGGGCGCGCGCGCAGGTGCGCATTCTGCAGGAGCTGTTCGCGCTGCTGGGCAAGGCGCAGGAGATGGGCCCGGTAGACAAGATATTCGACGCCATCGGCGGCCAGCTGCCCGCATTCAAGGGGCTGACCTGGCAGGGCCTGGGTGACCAGGGCGCGGAGCTGGCCGCACAGACCGCGGCGCCGAAGAAGTAGCCGCGCACGGCGCCGATCGCCCGAGCCTCCCGGCGCTTGTGCGAGGCCTACCGGCGCAGACGAGCCGGCCGGTCAGGCCGTTGTGGCTGCGGAACTGCCGTCCCTGCATGCCAGGGTGCGGCCGCCGCATCGCCGGCGTGGGACGAGCCGGGCAACCCGAGCAGGAAGCGTTTGATGCTGGTCGCCTTCTATATCCTGGGGATTCTGTCGGTGCTGGGAGCATTGGCGGTGCTGCTAGTGCCCAACCCCGTCTATTGCGCGCTCTCCCTGGTCGCCTCGTTTTTCGCGATGGGCGCGATCTTCATCCTGCTCAATCAGGAATTCGTGGCCGCGATCCAGATCCTGGTGTACGCGGGCGCGATCATGGTGCTGTTCCTGTTCGTGATCTTGCTGCTGAATCTGCGCACCGGCGAGCCGTTCGCGGTGCGCTGGAACGTGCGGCGCGTGGTCGTCGTGGCGGTCGTGCTGGGCATCCTGTCCCAACTCGTGGCCGTGTTCAGCGCGCCGGCGGCGAAGCTGGGGCCCGCCGGCGACTACCCGATCGAGCGCATCATGAAGGAAGGCGCCGTCCAAATCGTGGGCGACCTGCTCTTCAGCCAATACGTGCTTCCCTTCGAGGTGATTTCCGTGCTGCTGATGGTGGCGGTGATCGGCGCGGTACTGCTGGCGAAGCGGCCGGTCGAGGGCGGCCCGCCGGCCGGCGCCGGGAGCGGCGCGGCGCCCGGGCCGAAGGAGGGCGCGTGATCCCCGTCCCCCACATTCTTACGCTCTCCGCCGTGCTGTTCGCCATCGGCGTGGCGGGCGTGCTTGTGCGCCGCAACGCGATCATCGTGTTCATGTGCGTGGAGCTGATGCTGAACGCGGTGAATCTGGCGTTCGTGGGCTTCGCCTATGGGATGCAGTCCATGGTGGGGATAATGGTCGTGTTCTTCGTGCTGGTGGTGGCGGCGGCGGAGGCGGTGGTGGGGTTGGCAATCATGCTGCAGGTCTTCCGCAACCGCGCCACGCTGAATATCGACGAGATCAACTTGCTGAAGTGGTAGCCGCGGCACGATCAACCGGCCCGTAGGAACCGGCAATCATGGCAATCCAGTCGCACAAGGCCGTGCTCGTCCTGGCGGACATCGGCGGCTACACGCGCTTCATCAAGTTCCACGATCTGGCGCTGGTGCACGCGGAGACGATCGTCACGGATCTGCTGGAGAGCGTCATCGACTGCGCCGAGCATCCCCTGACGCTGAACAAGCTCGAAGGCGACGCAGCGCTGTTCTACGCGCTCGCGGACAGCGATCCCGCGGAAGTCGTGCGCAGCGCGCTGTCCCAGGTCGCCGGGTTCTTCGACGCGTTCGCCGCCCGGCGGGCGAAAATCATCGGCGAAACCGTGTGCCGATGCTCGGCCTGCCAAGGCGTGGATCAGCTTCGCATCAAGGCGATTCTGCACTTCGGCGAGGTGGCGCTAAAACAGGTGCGGAACTTCGAGGAGATCGCGGGCCAAGCGGTCATCGTGGCGCACCGTCTGCTCAAGAACGGCGTGACCAAGGACGAGTATATCCTCGTGACCGAGGCGGTCGAAGGGCTCGCCCCGGCCGCCTTGGGCGCGGCGGGCGCGCCGATGACGGAGGAGTGCGAGGGCATTGGCCGGGTGCGCACGGTGGTTTATGATCCACCGCGGCAGCCGCTCCCCATCCCCGCCCATGCGGGCTGGGCCGCGAAGCTCGCGCGGCTGGCCCGGATGCAGGTTCATGTGTACGGCAAGCGCTTCGGCCTCGGCGGCGGCCGCACCTACCCGAAGCTGGCCGGACTTTAGGACGCGCCTTCACCCGCAGCGGAACCAAGTCGACTCATGATCAATTACCTCTGGCTCATCCCCGCCCTGCCGCTGCTGGGATTCCTGGTGAACGGGCTGCTGGGCAGGTCGCTGGGCAAGGGATTTGTCTCGCTCGTCGGGCCGGGCGTGGTGGGGCTGGCCTTCCTGCTGTCCGTGGCCAGCTTCCTGGAGATGCTGGGGGCGCCCGGCGAGAGCCTGACGCAGACCCTGTTTCCCTGGATCCAGGCCGGCGACTTCTCCGTGCGCTTCGGCCTGACGGTGGACCGGCTGTCGGGGCTGTACATCCTGATCGTCACGGGCGTCGGCTTCCTGATCCACGTCTATTCGGTCGGCTACATGCACGAGGAGGACGGCTACGCCCGCTTCTTCTCGTACCTGAACCTGTTCATCTTCTTCATGCTGCTGCTGGTGCTCGGCTCCTCCTTCCTGGTGCTGTTCGTGGGCTGGGAGGGAGTCGGCCTGTGCTCCTACCTGCTGATCGGCTACTACACCGACCGTCCCGCGGCCGGGGCGGCGGCGAAGAAGGCCTTCGTCGTCAACCGCATCGGGGACTTCGGCTTCATCGTGGCGACGCTGATGCTGTTCGGGGTGTTCGGCACGCTGGACTTCGCGCCAATCCTGGCCCAGGCCGGCGCCAAGCTGACCGCAGGGGGCGGGCTCGTCACGCTGATCACGCTGCTGCTGTTCCTGGGCGCCACCGGCAAGAGCGCGCAGATTCCCCTCTACGTCTGGCTGCCCGACGCGATGGAAGGTCCGACGCCCGTCTCGGCCCTGATCCACGCGGCGACGATGGTCACCGCCGGGCTGTACCTGCTGGCGCGGCTGTCGGCGCTGTTCGTCCTGGCGCCCGTCACCCTCACCGTCGTCGCCTGCATCGGCGCGGCCACGGCGATCTTCGCCGCCACGATCGGCCTGGCCCAGAACGACATCAAGCGCGTGCTCGCCTATTCCACCGTCAGCCAGCTCGGCTACATGTTCCTGGCGATGGGCGTGGGTGCGTTCGGCGCGGGCATCTTCCACGTCACGACGCACGCGTTCTTCAAGGCGCTGCTCTTCCTCGGCTCGGGCTCGGTGATCCACGCCCTGAACCACGAGCAGGACATGCAGAAGATGGGCGGGCTGTTCCGGCACATGCCCGTGACGGGCCGCACGTTCATCGTCGGCGCGCTGGCCCTTTCCGGCTTTCCGCTCATCACGGCGGGCTTCTACAGCAAGGACGAAATCCTCTGGCAGGCGTTTTCCTCGCCCCTGGGCGGCCCGATCCTCTGGGCCGTCGGGGCCGTCACGGCCGTGCTGACCGCGTTCTACATGTTCCGGCAGGTGGGCCTGACCTTCTTCGGGTCGAGCCGGGTGGATCCTCACGTCCATCCCCATGAGTCGCCCTGGACGATGACGCTGCCCCTGGTGATTCTGGCGGCTCTGTCCATCATGGGCGGCTGGATCGGCATTCCCCACGTGCTCGGGGGACCGCTGGGCTTGCCCAATGTGATCGAGCACTACTTCGACGGTTTCTTCGCCACGATCCCGGTGGCGGAAGCCGGCCACGAGAGCGCGGCGCTGGAGCTGACGCTGATGACGGTCGTCTCCGTGGCCGCGCTGATCGCGATCGGGAGCGCGTTCCGGCTTTTTACGGCGAAGCTGGCCGCCGCGGCCGCGCTAGGCCGCAGCCTGGGCCCTCTTCGCGCGCTGCTGGCGGGCAAGTACTTCGTGGACGAGCTGTACGACTGGACGATCATCAAGCCGATCCACTGGTTCTCGCGCACGATCCTGTGGCGATTCGTGGACTCGATCCTGATCGACGGCACGGTCAACCTGGTCGGCAACGCCACGCGCTGGCTGGGCGGGGCGCTGCGGCTGAGCCAGGACGGCGCGGTCACGACCTACGCCGCGGGAATCGTGGTGGGCGTGGTGGCGATCGTGTGGTTCCTGGTGTTCTGAGGGACCGCACTCCGCAAGATCCGCGTCGCGCCTTTCCGTGGCACGCGGAGGGCGAAGCCGGTGGGACCTTTGTGCACTGAGCGTGAGTAGCCGATGACGTTTCTGGGTCTGCCCCTGCTGTCGCTGATCGTGTTCCTGCCGCTAGTGGGCGTGGTGCTGCTGTTCCTCGTGGACCGGCGCTCCGCGGAGCTGGCGAAATGGATCGCGCTCGGCACCAGCGGCGTGACGTTTCTCGTCTCGCTGGCGTTGCTGTGGGGCTTCGACCCGCAGGCGGCCGGCTTCCAGTTCGTCGAGCAGGTGGCGTGGATCCCGGCCTGGGGCGCGGAATACCACCTTGGCCTGGACGGGATCACGCTGTTCCTGGTGCTGCTGACGACGCTGCTGACTTGGGTGGCTGTGCTGGGCACGTGGCACGCGGTGGACCGGCACGTGCGCGAATTCATGATCACGCTGCTGCTGCTCGAGGTGGGCATGAGCGGCGTGTTCGTCGCGCTGGACGTGTTCCTCTTCTACGTGTTCTGGGAGGTGATGCTGTTCCCGATGTACTTCCTGATCGGGGTGTGGGGCAGCGAGCGCCGACTTTACGCGGCCATCAAGTTCGTCGTGTACACGATGACGGCGTCGGTGCTGATGCTGGTCGCGATCCTGGCCGTGTATTACGCGAACTACCGGGCGACGGGCCGGCTCACGTTCGACCTGCTCGAGTGGTACAAGCTCGGAATCGGCCTGCCCGCGCAGTACTGGCTGTTCGCCGCGTTCGCCCTGGCGTTCGCGGTGAAAGTGCCGATGTTCCCCTTCCACACCTGGCTGCCCGACGCGCACGTAGAAGCGCCCACGGCCGGATCGGTGATCCTGGCGGGCGTGCTGCTGAAGATGGGCACCTACGGCTTCATCCGCTTCGCCATGCCCCTCTTTCCCTTGGCGGTGCAGGCTGCGCTGCCCTACCTGATCGCGCTGTCGATCGTCGGGATCGTCTACGGCGCATTGGTGTGCATGGTGCAGCCGGACATGAAGAAGCTCGTCGCCTACTCCTCCGTGTCGCACCTGGGCTTCTGCATGCTGGGGCTGTTTGCCCTCAACACGCAGGGCGTGCAGGGGGCGGTGATCCAGATGCTCAATCACGGCATCAGCACCGGCGGGTTGTTTCTCATGGTGGGCATGGTGTACGAGCGGCGGCACACCAAGGCCATCGCCGAATTCGGCGGGCTGGTCGAGACGATGCCGAAGTACGCGGCGGTATTCTTGATTGTCGTGCTCTCGTCCATCGGCCTGCCGAGCCTGAACGGATTCGTGGGCGAGTACCTGGTGCTGCTGGGCGCGTTCCAGGTCAATCCCTGGTACGCGATCGTCCCGGCCAGCGCCGTGATCCTCGCCGCGATCTACCTGCTCTGGATGGTGCAGCGCGTGTTCTTCGGCCCAATGACCAATCCGAAGAACCGGGGTCTGAGCGACCTGAGCCTGCGCGAGCTGGCGGTGATGGCGCCGCTGCTCCTGTTCATCGTGTGGGTGGGCGTTTATCCGAAGCCGTTCCTGAGCCGCAGCGAGACGTCCGTGAACGCCTTCATCCGCCAGGTGCGGGGCGGGATGCACGTGCAAGCCGATCCTGCGCCCAAGCCGTTGGCCGCGCGCGCCGCGCCCGAACCGGTCCGGGTTCCGCTCACGGCGGAGCGGCAGTAGGCGCGCCCAAGCACGCGGTCCCAATTGACGGCGCGGCACGCACACGGTGCGTCACGCGCGAACGACCCCACGCAGCTCGGAGTGCCGATGAAGCCAGCGCTGTCCGCCGCCGATTTCCTGGTGTTCCTGCCCCAGACGGTGCTGATCGTCATGGGCATGGTCGTGGTGCTGTTCGACCTGTACGGACGGGGCCGCGGCACGCGCAACCTCGCGCTCCTGAGCCTGCTCAGCCTGGCCGTGGCAGCCTACGCCCAGGTCGCTGTCGCCGGCGACGGGCTGCGAGGTTTCGGGGACACCGTCACGTCCGACCTGTACGCGACGGCGTTCAATCTCGTCTTCATCGTCGTCACCGCGCTGACGGTGCTGCTGTCCTTCCGCTACCTGGACTACCAGGGCCTGGAGCGCGGCGAATACTACGCGCTGCTGCTGTTCGCCTGCGCCGGCATGATGATCATGGCCGCGGCGCTGGACCTGCTGATGATTTTCATCGGCCTGGAGATCCTGTCCATCTCCAGCTACATCCTCTGCGGCATCGTGCAGCGGGACCTGCGCTCGAACGAGTCGGCCTTGAAGTATTTCCTGCTCGGGGCGTTCGCCACCGGCTTCCTGCTGTACGGGATCGCCATGCTTTACGGCGCAACCGGCTCGCTCCTGCTGCGCGACATTCGCACAGCCCTGACGAAAGAGGCGGTCTACACCAACCCGTACATCTGGATGGGCCTAGGCCTGCTTCTGGTCGGCTTCGGGTTCAAGATCGCCCTGGTGCCGTTCCACATGTGGACGCCGGACGTCTACGAGGGCGCCCCAACCCCCATCACGGCGTTCCTGTCCACGGGGCCGAAGGCCGCCGGCTTCGCCGCGCTGGCGCGGATCCTCGTGGAGGGTCTGTCCGCCGCCCAGGCCGAGTGGAGCCAGGTGCTCTGGCTCCTCGCCGTGCTCACCATGACGGTGGGGAACGTGATCGCGATCCAGCAGGACAATCTCAAGCGCATGCTCGCCTATTCGTCCATCGCCCACGCCGGCTACATCCTGGCGGCGCTGGTCGTGGGAGGGCGGGACGGCCTGGGCGCTGTGCTGTTCTACTCGCTGGCCTACGCGCTGATGAACAGCGGAGCCTTCGCGATCCTCATCCTGGCCTCGGCGCGGGGCAGGGAGCGGGTGGTCTTCTCCGACTACGCCGGCTTCGGCTACGTCGAGCCGGTGATCGCCCTGGCCATGTTCGTGTTCATGCTGTCGCTAGCGGGCATCCCGCTGACGGCGGGCTTCACGGGCAAGTTCCAGATCTTCAAGGCGGCCATTGACCAAGGCTACATCTGGCTCGCTGTGATCGGCGTGCTCAACAGCGTGGTGTCGCTGTATTATTATCTGCGGATCGTGGTCGTCATGTACATGCAGCCGGCGACTCCCGGCAGCCTGACTCAGCCCGCCCCTCCGAGCATCCCGCTCTATGCGGCGATCGGGGTGTCGGCGCTGGGCGTGCTGGCGCTGGGGATCTTTCCCTCCTGGACGCTGGAGCTGGCGCTGCGCTCGGTGTCCCTGCTCGCGGCGCGCTAGGAGCGGGAACCGGCCGCGGACCGGCAGCCGTGCCGTGCCGCGTCGCGCGCGAGGTCCGCCGAGGTGGCGAAACTGGCAGACGCACTGGACTCAAAATCCAGCGGGCGCAAGCCCATGCGGGTTCGACCCCCGCCCTCGGCACTTAGTTATTTCAATTAGATACACGAACATAGAAAATTATGTCTTGCCAAGCCATCGCCGATTTGGGACACATTCGGGACAGTAAGAAAGAACATCCCAGGTCCCGAGGGGCAAGCCATGGCATCCTTCATCCGCCGTTCCGGAAAGAGGGGCACGACCTACCAAGCCAAGATACGACTGCTGGGGTACCCACCGGCTAGTGAGACCTTCTCGCGCCTCTCGGACGCCAAGGA
>Ga0315281_10012715_pt1 | contig 11444 bp, 11 predicted proteins | sample YL17G07_0_MG_FD_204540 | JGI IMG/M metagenome (GOLD analysis project Ga0315281, IMG submission 204540) | Sediment microbial communities from Yellowstone Lake, YNP, Wyoming, USA - YL17G07_0 | ecosystem: Environmental > Aquatic > Freshwater > Lake > Sediment | place: USA: Wyoming | collected... | reverse complement strand
AAAAAATCGAAGCAATCATCAAGCCCTTTAAACTGGACGAAGTGCGCGAAGCGCTATCGGAAATCGGCGTCGCCGGGCTGACCGTGACCGAGGTGAAAGGTTTCGGCCGGCAGAAGGGGCATACCGAACTGTATCGGGGCGCTGAATATGTCGTGGATTTCCTGCCTAAGATCAAGATTGAACTGGTGATTGCCGAGGCCATGCTGGAGCCGGCGCTCGAGGCCATCGTGAAGGCCGCACGCACCGGCAAGATCGGCGATGGCAAGATTTTTGTTACCACGGTGGAACAGGTAATACGGATTCGCACCGGCGAGAGCGGAGAGGCGGCGATCTAAGAGTTCTAGCTTGATGGAAAAAGGCGGGTTTTATTATGAAGTCAGCGATGAGCAGCTGCAAGCCTTCGCCAAGCTGACCGGGCGGTGCGTTATGATTTCTATCGCAATATTTAAAAATTTGCCTGGCTGATTTAATGTTGCCATGACAATTCAAAAGCTTGGACGCTACGAAATAGTTGGTGAACTCGGTCGTGGTTCCATGGGCGTGGTTTACAAGGCGATTGACCCGCTGATCGAACGCACCGTTGCTATCAAGACCATTAGCCTGGACCTGCCAAAGGATGAACTCGCCACCTTTGAAGAGCGCTTCTACCGTGAGGCCAAGTCCGCAGGAAAATTAAATCACCCCAACATTGTTACCATTTACGATGTGGGCGAGAGCGATAATATCGCCTACATTGCGATGGAGTTTCTCGAAGGCCAATCCTTAAGGGAGCTTCTTGATTCAGGCGAGGTGTTACCGCTAGAGCGCATTGGCGAAATTGCCGTTCAAATAGCAGAAGGTCTTGCCTACGCCCAGGAAAATGACGTTGTCCATCGCGATATCAAGCCAGCCAATATCCTCATTACAAAAAGTGGTGTGGCAAAAATCATGGACTTCGGCATAGCACACATGCCCTCCGGCTCGCGCACCATGGCTGGGATGATGATGGGCTCCCCCAAATACATGTCCCCGGAACAAATTGTTGGAAAACCCGTGGATGGCCGCTCGGACATTTTTTCGCTGGGGGCTGTGCTCTATGAAATGCTGACAGGTACCTCACCCGTTGAGGGCGACAACATCAGCACCATCATGTACCGCGTCCTGAATGAAATGCCTGCCCCACCCCACACACTTAATAGCAGTATTCCAGAGGCATTTGACTGGATTGTCGCCAAGGCGTTGGCCAAGCATCCCGATGATCGCTACCAAACAGCACGCGAGTTCGCCAATGATATTCAACGCCACAAAAATCTGCTGAAACCAGGCGGATATGTTAACGCGCATGGCACATTGGAACGCAGGAAAACGCCCCGTATCAATGTAGGTGACACCACCATGTTCCTGCAACGGATGGCAGGTGGTGATCCCACGATAGCAATCACACCGCATGCATCAGGAGCGCTGCCCACCCGGGAACTGGAAGTTCCACCAGCAAGGCACATGAAGCGCTTCTTGTATGCGGGTATTGTCCTATTGGTGGCTGCATTCTCGGCAATCCTTTTCCTTGGCAAAAGCGATCCTCAATCAGTAATGCCCCCAGTGCAGAAAATAAAGCAGAAAAAAATCACTGTGGTGGTGAATGAAAAGCCAAAGCAGGAGGGGAGTGCAGCCAGTACACAAATATTAATGCCGGCAAAACCCGCATCAGAACCGGCACAAAAACCAGTGCGGAAAGCTGTTTCATCTGTACCAAGCAAGACTGCAACAGTCAAAAAAACTGAAACCGCATCTCAAACTGACATTGCCAGGGAGAAAAATAAAACCAGCGTGCTAGTATTCGCTGTATTCCCATGGGGTGAAATCTACGTGGATGATGAAATGGTTGGTATTGCACCGCCACTCAGGGAATTGAAAGTAACACCGGGTAAACATAGCATTGAAATCCGAAACGAAGATGCGAAACCATACACCCTAACTTTGCACGTCGCATCCGGTGCAAGCATGAAAATCAAACATAAGTTCAAGTGAGGTAATAACGTGCGCTGTTGGTTGGCACTATTCGCAATCATGTCCCTGTTGGTTGGTTGCGCTTCCGAATCCATGCGTAGCACCGGATTGGATAAACTCTCTCCGCGCAAGGCGGAACAGGAACTGTTGGTGGGGCTGAGTAACTATGAGGATGGCAATTACAAAGCAGCCTCTAAATCCCTGCAAAATGCAGTGGATGCAGGTTTGACCTTTAAAGGCGACCAAGTAAGAGCACGCAAGTACCTGGCTTTCATCCATTGCGCATCCGATCGGGAAAAGCTTTGCCGGGATGAATTCAAGAAAATTCTGGAATTGGATCCGAAGTTTGAATTAACTCCTGCCGAGGAAGGGCATCCGGTATGGGGGCCTGCATTCCGCGGCGTGCAGGTGGAACTTCAAAATATCAAGAGTAAGAAGTAATTTCATTTCTCTTTCAATAGTTCAACACTCTTTCTGAGTTATGGTCAAGCAGCCAGTTTAAGTTCCGCCGCCATTTGCTCGCAAATGGTCTTGGCATCACCAAAGACCAGCGAGCAGTTTTCATTGTTGAACAGCAGATTGTCCACGCCGGAATAACCCGGTTTCATGCTGCGTTTGACGAAGAAGATATGCTTGGCCTTGCTCACTTCCAGGATCGGCATGCCATAAATCGGGCTTGATGCATCGTTCTTGGCAGCCGGGTTGGTCACGTCGTTGGCGCCGACAATTAATACCACGTCAGCCCGGGCAAACTCCGGGTTGATCTCGTCCATCTCCAGCACCTGTTCATAGGGCACATCGGCTTCGGCCAACAAGACATTCATGTGACCGGGCATGCGTCCGGCAACCGGGTGTATCGCAAATTGTACTTCAACGCCCTTGTGCCCGAGAATTTCGCTGAGTTCCTTCAGTGCGTGTTGTGCCTGGGCCACAGCCATGCCGTAGCCGGGAACGATGATGACTTTGTTGGCGTTGCTCAGCAGGAACACTGCATCTTCCACCGCCGCCGATTTGATGCCCCGATCAGAGGCAGCGGCCATGGGGGTTTCGGTAGCAGAGGTCCCCGCGCCAAACCCGCCCAGCATGATCGATACGATCGAGCGGTTCATGGAGCGCGACATGATAAAGGACAGAATCCCGCCGGAGAATCCTACAATCGCACCGACAATGATGAGCAGATAATTTCCCAGGGTGAAGCCGGTGGCAGCAGCGGCCCAACCGGAATACGAATTCAGCAGCGAAACCACTACCGGCATGTCGGCACCACCGATTGGCAGAATCAGCAACACGCCGAGGGTTAAGGCGATGAGGGTGGCAAGCAACAGGGAAGCAACATGACCGTACATAATAAAATGCACGCCCAATCCGAGCATGCAGAGGGTCAAAATCAGATGCAGGGCGTGCCGTTGCGGAAGCAGCAGCGGCCGCCCAGGCAAGATTGCCTGCAATTTGCTGAAGGCAATGGCGGAGCCGGTTGCCGTCAGCGCGCCGATGATGCTGCCCACAAAAAGCTCGCTCAACAATACCGGCGAGGGTGCATGGGCCGAACCCAGATTGAGGTAAGCGCCTATCGCGACCAGCACGGCAGTAAATCCCACAAAGCTGTGCAGGGCTGCAACCAGTTGCGGCATGGCCGTCATGCGGATGCGCAATGCGATGATCGTTCCAATGACCGCACCGCCCAATAATCCTGCAACGATGAATGTGTAATTTTTAACGGCGGGATGAAACAGGGTGGCGCCGATCGCAATCACCATCGCGGCCATAGCGTACAGGTTGCCGTGTCGCGCCGAGGTGGGATGGGTCAGTCCTTTCAGGCCGAAAATAAACAGTGCGGCGGAAATGAGATAGAAGAGGGATATTCCTTGGATGCTGAGTGTCATGCGCGTGGCTCCGATTTTTTCTTCTTGAACATGGCCAGCATGCGATGCGTCACCATGAAACCGCCAAAAATATTGATTGAGGCAAGCAGTACCGCCACAAACCCGATGATCTGCACGCTCTGGCTCGCGCCATCTGCACCGACAACCAGAATGGCGCCGATGATGACGATGCCTGAAATCGCATTGGTCAAAGCGATGAGCGGTGTGTGCAGGGACGGGGTCACGCCCCAGATTACCCAATAGCCAATAAAACAGGCTAGAACGAAAATATATAAAGCGACGATTGGTTCTGACATGGTCTTATCCTGCCTTGATCTTTTTTGCTTTGTGGGTGGTTTCGAAACGCACTTTGCCTTGGTGCGTGATGAGTGTCATTGATGTTATCTCGTCAGCAAAATAATCCTTGAACGTGGGTGCGTCTGGGGTTCCATTCAGCATCAGCATCAAAAAATTATAAACATTGCGTGCAAAGAAATTGCTGGCATCGCTGGGCATGAGTGCCGGGAAATTGGTGTACCCGCAGATAATCACACCATGCTTGTTGACGATTTTATCCGGCTCGGTCAGCGGGCAGTTGCCGCCGTTGGCAGCCGCAAGATCAATAATCACCGCGCCCTCGGGCATGCCGCGCACAGCTTCTTCCGTGATCAGTACTGGTGCTGGCATGCACGGGATCAGCGCGGTGGAGATGATGATGTCGGCTTTTTTGAGCTCTTGCTGGAGCAGATGCTGCTGCTTCACCTGCGCTTCCTGTGAAAGGGTCTTGGCATATCCGCCCTGGCCGGCGCCGGATTCACCCAGATCAAATTCGATAAACTTGGCTCCCAGCGACTGGATCTGTTCCTTGACCTCGGGACGGACGTCATACGCCCAGACTTGTGCGCCCAAGCGACGTGCCGTCGCAATGGCTTGCAGGCCGGCCACACCCGCACCTAATACCACAACGCGGGCCGGCTTGGCTGAGCCGGCCGAGGTCATCATCATCGGAAAAAAGCGCCCATACAGCCGCGATGCTTCCAGCACTGCCCGGTAACCCGCGATGTTGGTTTGCGATGACAGCACATCCATGGTCTGCGCGCGTGATAAGCGTGGCATCATCTCCAGGGCAAAGCTGTCTATCCCTTGCTCGGCCAATAAATCGAAGGTGCCATCATCGTGGCACATATCGAGCAGCGAGATTAAAACCGCACCCCGTTTCATTAGCAGGATTTCAGCTGGCGTGGGCTTGTGAATTTTGAACACCACGTCGGCGGATAATGCCCGTTGATGGTCCACGATTTCGGCCCCAGCCTCTTGATATGCATTGTCGGTAAAATGCGCGCCTGATCCGGCGCCCGCTTCAATGGCAACAGAGAGCCCTGCCGCGCGCAGCTTCTTCACGGATTCAGGGGTGGCGGCGACACGCGTCTCTCCTGGAGCGCTTTCCATGGGGATGCCTACTTGCATAATTTCTCCTTCTAAAATCTTTTGAGTCTACTGTCGAACATAGGGGTCGAAACGAAGCGTCCAAGTCTTGATAACCTCAGCAAGAAGTAGACAGTACCCGTTCGGAACTGGAAGTCGGCGCCAGGCCGGTTCTCGATTCAGTTCAGTGGGCGCATGAATCCGTTAATATCGATTACTTGGTTAATAAATCCAGAATCTCATTTTACCTGCATTGAATCTTGAATCTTAAAGTGGCCATAATCCTTTCCACCATGGCGGTTCCCCTAGCGTACCGGTCTTGTATCGATTGTTCGGGAAATTCAGTTTAAGGACGCGCACGGTATCGTCGCGCAGGTCTTTTAAGCCCATTCTTTCGTAGGCTTCTGCCATCAGTTCCAGTGCCTCTTCGCGCGCCGGGGTTTGCGAGTAATGTTCAACCACGTACTGGGCACGGTTGACCACAGCCACATACGCCTTGCGTTTCATATAAAAGCGCGCGACGTTCACTTCGTGGGCGGCCAGCATGTTAACAAGATATTTCATGCGTGCCAACGCATCCGGAGCGTATTTGCTATTTGGCAGGCGTGTTACCAGCTCCCTGAGCGCATCATACGATTCCTGCGCTGATTTTGGGTCGCGCTCGCTGACATCCTGGCGCGTAAGCTTCCCGAGAAAGCCTAGTTCGTCGTTGAAATTGGCAAGCCCCTTTAGGTAGTAAGCATAGTCCACATTGGGATGGTTGGGATGCAGTTTGATAAAACGGTCGCAGGCTGCAATGGCTGAAACCGGTTCGTTGGATTTGTAGTAGGCATAGGCGACTTCGAGTTGCGCTTGCTGCGCGTAGGCCCCATATGGATAACGGGCTTCCAGCGTCTCGAAGTGTTTGATCGCCTTTTCGTAGTTGGCGTCGGCCAGTTCCTGCTTGGCTTCGGTGTAGAGTTTTTGTGGCGACCAGATCTTGGTTTCGTCCTTCACTTCGGGCAACAAGCCGCAGGCGCTCACCAATAAGACCAGAATTAAAGCTAAACTACGTTTCATGACTAGACCCGCAAAAGATTTGCCCGATTATAACCCAAACGATCAGCAACACGAGCAGATTGAACTGACCATTCCGCCTGAATGCGCGGGTCTACGCTTCGATCAGGCGTTGCAGCATATGCTGCCGGAATACTCGCGCAGCCGCTTGCAGACCTGGGTCAATGAGCAAGCCGTGTTGCTGGATGGTCAGGCGGCTGTGCCCAAACAGAAAGTGTGGGGAGGCGAGGCTGTGCGCCTGGAAGTGCGGCTCCATCCTTCGGAAACCCCCTATCAGGCTGAGGAAATCGCCCTCAATATCGTTTACGAAGATGACGCGCTGCTGGTGATCAACAAGGCGGCCGGGCTGGTGGTCCACCCTGGCGCCGGTAATTGGCAGGGCACCTTGCTCAATGCGTTGCTACACCATGCGCCGCAGCTTGCCACCATTCCCCGTGCCGGTATCGTGCATCGGCTGGACAAAGATACTAGCGGCCTGTTGGTTGTGGCAAAAACGCTGGTCGCTCAAACAGATCTGGTGCGGCAGTTACAAGCGCGTACAGTTAAGCGCGAATATCTTGCGATTGCCGTTGGTGTGGTGGGACGCGATGGCACGGTGCAAGGCGCAATTGGCCGTCATCCGGTGCACCGTACCAAAATGGCCGTGGTTAGCAGCGGCAAGCCCGCTGTTACCCATTACAAGGTACTGGAGCGGTTTGCGGCGCATACTTTTCTCCAGTGCTTGCTGGAAACCGGGCGCACGCACCAGATTCGGGTGCATATGAAATCGATCGGCCATCATCTCTTGGGCGACCCGGTGTATGGGGGCAATGCAAGGGCGATGTCGTCCGTCTTGCGCGATGCGGTGCATGCTTTCAATCGGCAGGCATTGCATGCCGCAAGGCTAGGGTTGATTCATCCAGTGACCAAGGAATTCATGGAGTGGCAGGCGGAGCTACCCGAAGATATGCAGGTGCTGCTGGAGGTGCTGCGTTCGGCATCGTCGGGAGAGCAGGATGATGATTGAGCAGTGGATTACTCCCCCCTGGGATGCGCCACCCAATGTGCGTGCAATGATTACCACGCGCCAGGTTGGGGTGAGTGAGGCTCCTTATGCGGGTCTTAATCTGGGCGATCATGTGGGCGATGTTGCAGAGCATGTCGCGCAGAACCGTGCCATATTGCGCCAACGGTTGCCGGCGGAACCGAAGTGGCTGACGCAGGTGCATGGACACGCCGTGGCCGATGCTGATTTGCTGCGAGATAAAGTGGAGGCCGACGCTGCAGTGGCAAGATCTGAAGGTACCGTATGCGCGGTGCTCACTGCTGACTGCCTGCCTTTGTTGTTGTGCGATTCCGGTGGAACCGTCGTGGCAGCAGCTCACGCCGGCTGGCGCGGTCTTGCGGCAGGGGTGATCGAGCGCACGGTGGAATCGATGGGCGTCGCTCCTTCATCGCTCATGGTTTATCTCGGTCCGGCAATAGGTCCCAGCGCCTTCGAAGTTGGCGACGAGGTATGGCAAACCTTTGTCGCTGCTGATCCGGCTGCGGCAAGGGCGTTTGCCCGCATTCAGCAACCTGCATTTGGCCCACCCAAATGGCTGGCGGACATTTACCTGCTTGCCCGGCAGCGCTTGAACAGGCTCGGGGTGGAGCATATATATGGCGGGGAATATTGTACGGTGCACGATGCGGTGCGCTTTTATTCCTACCGGCGTGATGGGGTAACCGGGCGCATGGCTTCGCTGATCTGGCTGGAGCGGAGAAGTTGATTTCCTGCTGAAATTCCAAATGCCTTATAATCGCCGCTTTTCCAATTGACCTGCTGTTGCTAGCCGGTTCTCAATATTCTGATGTTTATGCAAAATTTCCGGGTTTATTCAGTATGCACACTTTAGCCTGGATCATCACCGCCAGCCTGTTCGGCGGCATGCTGAGCGTGCTGGCGGCGGCGCTATTCGCTTTCACTGCGCGCGCCGCCTGGGTTCCGATGCTGGTAAGCTATGCCATCGGCGCTTTGCTGGGCGCGGTCTTTCTGGAAATTCTGCCGCATGCTTTCGAGCTCACCAAGAATATCCAGAATCTGGCTGCCACGGTGCTCGCGGGTATCCTGCTCTTCTTCATACTGGAAAAACTGGTGCTGTGGCGTCATTGCCATCAGGATACGTGTGAAGCGCACGGTGCGGAGCATTTTCACGACCCCGGCATCGCCCATGATCATGGCCGCAGCGGCCTGATGATCATGGTCGGCGACACCTTTCACAATTTTGTCGATGGCATCCTTATCGCCGCAGCATTTCTGGCGGACACGCAGCTCGGGATCGTTACCGCCATCGCCATCATCGCCCATGAGATTCCTCAAGAAGTTGGGGATTTTTTGATCCTGCTACATTCCGGCTATAGCAAACGCCAAGCGCTGATATTCAACCTGGTTTCCAGCCTGGCAACCCTGGTCGGCGGCGTGCTCGCCTACTACACGCTGCAGTCCCTGCTGGAGTGGGTTCCGTCTGTATTGGGAATCGCTGCGGCAAGCATGATTTACGTGGCTGTGGCAGATCTGATTCCTGGTTTGCACAAACGCACCGAACTTAAAGCAACGGCGCAGCAGGTGACACTGATCGTTCTCGGTATTGGCTCGATTTGGCTGGTGCGCAGATTTCTTGGCGATTGAAGGGCGCGCTGGATATTGCAGTAGCCTCCACCCGGGAGTGTGCAAACATAATTACTCCTTGACATGGTAAGGAAATATCCTTACCATTAAAACATGCCTCCATCAAGGAACATTCCATGCCTCACATTCACGAAATTGCTACCGTTACCTCAAAAGGACAGATCACCTTGCCCAAGCCTATCCGCCAGGCATTGGGTATTTCGGTAGGCGGCAAGGTAGCCTTCGATCTTCGCGGCTCCGAAGTCGTCGTAACCCGGGCAGATAGTGAAGAACACGAAGATCCCGCCATTGGTGCCTTCCTTTTGCTGCTGGAAAACGACATCAAGTCAGGCAAACATCTTCTCCCTTTGCCGGACGATCTGACGCAGGCAATGCTGGCAAATCTTCATCATGCCACCTCTCTGGATGCGGAGATCATAGGTGAAGTTGCCCTGTAATGCCGCGTCACGGATGGTCGCTGCTCTTTCACGATTGTTTGGTTGAGCAATTACAGAAGCTGAGGGCGGCCTCTGATCGGGCTGAGCAGGCTGACCCGTCCAGTTTCGAGGTCAACGCCAACGTCAAGTTGTACCGTGCACTTAGTCAGTTGATCTTTGAGACAATACCAAGCGATCCTGCCCGTGAGGAGTACCGGCAAGGTAATACCATGGGAGCGATCTATCGTCACTGGCGCCGGGTCAAGATAGGGCGCCGTTTCCGTTTGTTTTTTCGTTATGACTCGAAGGCGAAGGTCATCGTTTTTGCCTGGGTTAACGATGAGCGCACCCTGCGGTCGGCAGGGAGTAAATCTGATTCCTATGCAGTATTCCAGAAAATGCTGGATCGTGGCAATCCGCCTGATGACTGGGCGGCGCTACTTGCCGCGAGTCGTGCGGACTTAAGCTAAACCCCTTAGGGCTCGTTAATGAATAACTTGGACATACGTTGCTGCGTATTCGGGATGGCTGCAAGGCGTGAGACGCAGCGAATGGTTATTCCCTTCGCCAGTCTCACAACGCAGCAGACACCCGAATACGCAGCAACCCTTCGGGCTGGTGCCGTTTTGGGCGCATCCCGGCGTTGCAAGCCGCTTGTTGTGAATGACACAACCGCGCTTCTTGCGCCTTGGCCTGCGCCCAAAACGGCACCAGCGTATGTCCAAGTTATTCATTAACGAGCCCTTGGATTTGTAGAGAAGAGTGAGTATGTCCAAATCAAAAAAAATAGGTTTCGTTTCCCTCGGTTGCCCCAAGGCACTGGTGGATTCGGAACATATCCTTACCCAGCTGCGGGCTGAAGGTTACCAAATTTCTCCTAGCTATCAGGATGCGGATTTGGTGGTCATCAATACCTGTGGTTTTATTGACGCGGCGGTGGAGGAGTCCCTCGATGCCATCGGTGAGGCGCTGGCAGAAAATGGCAAGGTGATCGTGACCGGTTGCCTGGGCGCTCGCGGCGATGTGGTGAAAAAAGCGCATCCGCAGGTGCTGGCGGTGACCGGACCGCACGCCACGGACGAAGTCATGGCCGCAGTGCATGCGCACCTGCCCCAGTTGCATGATCCCTACACCAGCCTGATTCCACCCCAGGGCGTGCGGCTCACCCCCAAGCATTTTGCCTATCTGAAAATTTCTGAAGGCTGCAACCACCGCTGCACTTTTTGCATTATTCCATCGCTGCGCGGCGACCTCGTCAGCCGCCCGGTGGGGGACGTGATGCGCGAGGCGGAAAATCTGGTCAAGGCCGGGGTCAAGGAATTGCTGGTGATCTCTCAAGACACCAGCGCTTACGGCGTGGACGTGAAGTACCGCACTGGATTCTGGGAAGGCAGGCCGCTCAAGACGCGCATGACCGAACTGGTGCAAGCCTTGGGCGAACTGGGAGCCTGGGTGCGGCTGCACTACGTTTATCCCTATCCGCATGTGGATGAGCTGATTCCGTTGATGGCCGAAGGAAAAATCCTGCCCTATCTTGACGTGCCGCTGCAGCACGCCAGCCCGAAGATTCTCAAGGCCATGAAGCGCCCGGCTGCGGCTGAGAATAACCTGGCAAGGGTGAAGCGTTGGCGCGAAATCTGCCCCGAACTGACCCTGCGCAGCACCTTTATAACTGGATTCCCTGGCGAAACAGAAGAAGACTTTCAGCGCCTGCTCGATTTTTTGGAAGAGGCACAACTCGACCGGGTGGGGTGCTTCACCTACTCCGCTGTAGATGGGGCAAAGGCCAACGACTTGCCCGGCGCAGTGCCAGAGGAAGTGAAGGAAGAGCGTCAGGCGCGTTTGATGGAGCTGCAGGAAGATATCAGTGCCAAGCGGCTGGCTGCCAAAGTGGGCAAGATCCTCACCGTGCTGGTGGACGAAGTGGATGACGAGGGGGCGGTTGCGCGTAGCAGCGCCGACGCACCGGAAATCGATGGTTTGGTGTTCATTGAAAATGCTACCGGATTGCAATCCGGTGACTTTGTCGAGGTCAAAATTGTAGACTCC
>Ga0315281_10012714_pt1 | contig 11444 bp, 10 predicted proteins | sample YL17G07_0_MG_FD_204540 | JGI IMG/M metagenome (GOLD analysis project Ga0315281, IMG submission 204540) | Sediment microbial communities from Yellowstone Lake, YNP, Wyoming, USA - YL17G07_0 | ecosystem: Environmental > Aquatic > Freshwater > Lake > Sediment | place: USA: Wyoming | collected... | reverse complement strand
AGGTTTGGAAAGCCTGTATTCTTTGGGAATGGTCTGGAAGAGGTCCTCCAGCTTCTCGACGCCAATGGCGTCGAGCATCTTTCGGATATCTTCTTCGGTATGAGGGATGTAACGCATAAAGTCTTGCATCTACAATTCCTCGGGTATCCCCCCCTGATAGGCTTTGGAGGATAAGAGTCCTTTTAACTCCTCTCTGTCTCGAATCTCCATTTTAACCAACCATCCTTTCCCGTAAGGATCTTCGTTGACGAATTGGGGATGATCCTTGAGGGTAAAATTTGCATCCATCACTTTACCTGTAATCGGGGAGTAGATATCAGCAACGGTCTTTACAGATTCAACCACTCCTATGCTATCTCCCCTTTTAAATTCAGATCCGACTTCAGGGATATCCACATAGACGATATCCTTCAATTGGCTCTGAGCATAGTCCGTCAGTCCGATTGTCACCTGACTTCCTTCGTCTTTCACCCATTCATGGCTCTCTGTGTAAAGCAAATCCTCTGGAAATTTCATCACGCCCCCCTTTTAAGCATTATAATCCTTTATCTCAATTTTTCTAAAGGAATATTGATGACCGTTTCGAGGATAGAGATATGCTTCAGCTCGCCCTTGATCATGATCATATGTTTAGAAGTCTTAGGGGGCATCCTTCCCCCCGTTAAAGCTGTTTCGATGATCATTTCTTTGGTAACGGTTTCCCCCTCCCTGTGAGGAAGTACCTCGATCTCCGGCGATTGGTAGTCGAAAAGAATGACAGGGATCCTTTTACACCCTATTTTTTTTAAAGCATGAAGACGATGATGTCCGTCTAAAATGATGAATGTATTTTTATCCACAGCGATGGGCATTTTAAGGATTCCGTCGAATAGGATCTCATTTTTCAATTCCTCCAAGTAATCGGGCCGAATCTCCTCGTGTTCTTTTAATGCTTCCAAGTCGATCAAACAAATGTTGTCCGTAATATGTATGCTATTTTCTGGTGACTGCTTCGCTGGATGAGTCTTCCTGGAAGTTTTTTTCTTCTTCATCGTATCATCCTTTTTCAGGAGATTTCCAAAACCGGAGAAATCTCAGGAGCAAATCTGTTTAATCATTTCTGTATAACCGAGTCAACAATAAAAAATCACTTCGGTTTTCAACGTGTTGTTTGATTAACCGGGAAATGCAAAGGTTTGGCTCACCCTATTTTGCTTATCGCTTTTTTTCACATCTATTACATTCAATGACAGGTGCTCTCATTTTGAAAGCACCGCTTAGTATCCAAGAGCACCGCCCTCACGAAGAACAGTCGTGTCCTTTTCATCCTTTCTGATTTCAGAACCTTGGGCTAAAAATCTATTATAGAAAGGCAATTTAACAATCTCAGCAGGAAACTTCTTTTGGCGGATTATTATAGAGACTTCATTTCCTTCCCAAGCTTCTCCTATCTTAACATATCCCAAGCCAACCCCCTTTCGAAAAGTGGGGGACATCGTCCCACTGGTCACGATTCCCACTTTTTTTTCATTCTTGTAAATCTCGTATTGAGAACGAGGAATTCCTTCTTCGGCCATTTTAAACCCAACAAGCTTTCTATAAATTCCCTCCATCTTCTGCTGAAGAAGTTTCTCTTTTCCAATAAAAAAAGGCTTTCTAAAATCGATGAATCGATAGAGGCCAGCTTCAAGAAATGTGGTAGTTAAATCAAGTTCGTGACCAAACAGGGGAAAACCCATCTCTAACCGCAATGTATCCCTTGCTCCTAACCCCACGGGTTGAATGCCAAATTGCTTGCCTTCTGTCATCAACCGCTCCCATAGCTGGATTGCAAATTCCGGGCTGAAGTAAAGTTCAAAACCATCTTCTCCAGAATATCCTGTGCGCGAGATAATGACCTGGACTCCATCGACAACTCCCTGAGTAAACCAATAGTATCGTAGCCCTCGGAGCTGAGTAGGAGTCAACCTTTGGATAATCTCAAGAGATCTTGGTCCTTGAAGAGCCAATTGAGCAAAGACTGAACTCTGGTCGATCACTCTTAAGTCTCCTTCAATGTTTTGTAAGATCCACTGATAATCGCTCTCGATGTTTGAAGCATTAACACAAAGAAAAAATCGATCTTCCGAGAACCGATAGATGGTCACATCGTCTACCACTCCCCCTTCTGGGTTACAGAGAGCAGAATATTTCACCTGGGAAATGGATAAAGTCTCTATGTTGCAGAGCAGAAGCTTTTGAAGGTTAACGAGCGCATCTTTTCCACTCACCTCGATCTCTCCCATATGACTCACATCAAAGAGACCAACGTTTTTCCTGACATTCTGGTGCTCTTCAATAATTCCCGTATAATAGACTGGTATTTCCCACCCTGCAAATTCCACCATGCGTCCATGATAGGCTTTATGAATTTCGTAAAGAGGTGTTTTTCCCCCCATTGTTGTTCTTCCTTCCTGTCCTTCCCCAAACAAATTAAAAACAAAAGGAGGAAGGACGATTGTTGATCCGTCGCCTTCCTCCTGTCTTTTGACCTGAGAGATTATCTCGGAAGAAAATCCGGATTTTTCCCCATCGGTGTCTAAGCTAATCGCTTAGATCTTTCCAGGATTTAACCAAGTTACAGTCCTTTTGCCTGAGAGTTTCGTCCAAACTTTGGATTTGCCCCTTCGGCGCCCCTTTTGAAAAAAGAGTCTCTCCTGTAACTTAAAAATTTGATACCATTAGTAGTCTGATTATATTTCTCTCAACTCTTTTTGTTTTTCAATTTTAAAAATTTAACCTTCCGCTTCCTTGGCTCTCTGGACGGCTTTCTTGAAGGATGAAAACACCATAGGAAGGAAGATCATAGTAAAAGCCAAAATCAGAGCGCCGCAGGAGATGGGATGTCTAAAGAAAACAGTCAAATCGCCTCTTGAAAGTACAAGGGACTGGCGGACTGACTCTTCAACAAGACGGCCCAAAACAAAGGCCATGACCAGAGGTGCAGGTTCGAATTCGAATTTTTTCATTAAATATCCAACCACCCCAAAAACCAACATGACCATGATGTCCCATGGATTGTTGTCGACGCTATAAACCCCGATCAGGCAGAAAAGAAGTATCAGGGGGAAAAGAATTCCGTATGGAACTTTGAGCAGTTTCACCCAAAGCCCGATAAGGGGCAGGTTCAAAATGAGCAGCATAACATTTCCGGTGTACATACTGGTAACCACACCCCAAAAGATATCCGGGTGCTCCGTCACCAAAAGTGGGCCGGGCTGCACCCCGTGGGTCATGAAGGCTCCGAGAAGTACAGCCATCACCACGTTGGGCGGGATGCCCAGAGTGAGGAGAGGAACCATGGCTCCCGCTGTAGCAGCATTGTTGGCTGATTCTGGCGCAGCAACCCCTTCGATGGCGCCCTTCCCAAACTTTTCTGGATGTTTGGAAAGACGTTTTTCCAACCCGTAAGAAATGAAAGTGGGAATAATGGCCCCAATCCCCGGCAGAATTCCGAGGAAAAAACCCAAAAGGCCCCCCCGGGTAATGGGCATGGCTGAATCTTTCCAATCTTGTTTATTGGGAAAGAGGCCTTTGATGTGAGTTTTAAAGATCTCCTGCTCAATCTTCCCCTCAATATTTAAAAAGACCTCCGAGACACCGAAAAGCCCCATAACCAGAGGGATCAGTCCTATTCCATCCATGAGGGTGACGCTCCCATAAGTAAAGCGTGGTATAGAAACCATGGGGTCAAGCCCAACCGTTCCTAAAATCAGACCGACAATGGCCATCGCTACGGCCTTCAGCTTTGACTTACCCGCTAAATAAGTGATCATGGTGAAGCTAAAAATCAAGATGCTGAAGATCTCGATGGGTCCAAACCGCAGAGCAAGGGTTGCTAAGGGCGGGGCGAGAAACATGATGCCTACGACCCCCAGCGTTCCCGCGATAAAGGACCCAAAGGCAGCGATGCCCAAGGCTGGACCAGCGCGGCCTTGACGGGCCATCTGATACCCATCCAAACATGTAACGACCGAAGCTGCTTCGCCAGGGATATTTACCAAGATGGAGGTGGTAGACCCTCCATACATGGCCCCATAATAGATCCCGGCCATCATAATGATCGAAGAGGTTGCGGTCATCTTGAAGGTGACGGGAAGCAAGATCGACATAGTAGCCGTTGGACCTATTCCCGGAAGAACGCCTATCAGCGTTCCAATAAAAACCCCTACAAAACAAGCAAAAAGGTTACTTGGCTCTAAACTAACTGAAAATCCGTACAGGATATTGTGAAAAAAATCCATAACCCTTTACATCCCCCACAGCCCCACAGGAAGCTGAACCTGAAGCCACAACCTGAACAGAGCGTATGTGGCGAAGGAGGTGATGATGGACCCGAGGACAACCAACAACCATCTCTGCCCTCCAATAGTACGGAATAAAAGCAACATTAAGAGAAAGGTGCTGATAATGTAACCTACGCTCTCCAGAAGACAGGCATAAAGCACCAGAATGGTTAGACAGAAGAGTACCTTCCCCCAGTGAAGCCCCTTCCACATTCCCGCAGAGAGAGAAGACGGTTCCCCTTTTTCCCGGCTAGATTTGATAGTCAAAGCCAGTGAGCTTATGATAAGAGCAAAGCCTAGCCAGAAAGGGAAAAACCCGGGCCCCGGTTTAGTAATCTTACCTATCTCCAACCTTTGGGCTTCGAAACAGATCAGAGCTCCAAAGAGGAGCAAAAAGATTGCACTGCCGATTTGATAGCGTTTCAACAGGGCCTCTGCGAAAGAGAAGATAATTCCCGAATTTTATAAGCTCTTCCCGAATTCTCTATTTCGTGAGTTTCAATTTTTCCACGACTTTTTTTGCCGCACTAGAATGATACTCCAACAGTTTCAAGGTTGAGGCAGTATCCCGGTAATCAACGATGAGTCCAGCTTTTTCGATTTGTGTGATCGTGGCAGGGTCCTTCATCGTTTTCTCCATCGCCCACACAAGCTTGTCTACCACAGGTCTGGGACAGTTCCGGGAGACAAAAAGTCCATTCCAAATGCTAAAAGAGGCTTCTTCTGAAAAACCTTTTTCTAAGAAAGTGGGGATGTCGGGAAAATCATCCAAGCGCTTCTTAGTGGTGATCAACATGGGAATAATTTTCTCCGCCTTTATCAGAGAAATCATGTTTGAAAACCCAGTGATAGCCAGGTCCACGTGTCCCCCTAAAATGGCGTTCTTCACCGGACCGGTCCCTTGGAAATGTACAGGAACAATATCCAATCCATAATGAAATTTGAACAGTTCCATTACCATGTAGTTCAGGCTTCCAAAGCCCGTTGATCCATAGTTCAATTTTCCCGGGTTCTTCTTCGCATACTCGATCAATTCCTCTAAGGTCTTCCAAGGGACACCCGGTTTGCTGGAAATCAAACTTGGATCCGCTGTAAATGTGCATATCGGGATAAAATCAGAAGGTTTGTAAGTGACGGAAGTATTGAAATACGGGGTAATTCCAAGGGTAAGATGGCAAAAGGCAGCAATGGTGTATCCATCAGGTTTCGCTTTAGCCACATAATCTGCGCCAAGAGCCCCCGCTGCACCTGCTTTGTTTTCTAGGATGACGGGTACTCCTAAAATTGATTGTAGCGTCGGATGGATGAGGCGCACCGAGGTGTCCAGTGGACCACCTGGTGCATAGGTAATTATGATCTGGATCGGCCGATTGGGATACCCTTTTTCCGAAGCGGAAACGAAGGAAGAGACGCTGAGAATCAGAAAGGTAACGACAACTAATATTAACCCAGCCCTTTTCAAATCCATTTTCAACCTCCTTTAAGTCCCTGAATAGGACTGATTTAGTGATTGATTAAACAACTCGAACCTATGAGATAAACTTCATCTTGGTGACCTCACAAAGAACCCCCATGACGGTTGGAATACCTATAATTGGATCATGTGGAGGATCATAGGACAATATAGCATTCACGTTCGCCTCAAAACACCCATGCTCAGGAGGAGGCATCTCTGGAAACCACCAACCAACTGTTGGATTTATCACTTTTGGATGGACTTTGTCTGTAACCATCGCCTTATGTTTACATCTCCCTCTTGGTGTCTCAATCCAAACCCAATCGCCATTTCTAATCCCACGTTCCTTGGCTGTCTCTGGGTGAATCTCCACCTCGGGGTCTGGATGCATCTCCCGAGCCCAAGAAAAAACAGGGAACCGCGAATGTGAAAAAGCTAATCTCCTTGCAGTAACAAGCATCAGCGGGTATCTCTCTGCAAGTCTAGGGGTCGAAATGTCACTTTCTGGAAGTTCTTTGTAATCTGGCAGCGGGTCATGTCCAAGTTTCTCTAATGTGCTTGAATAGAGCTCGACCTTACCTGAAGGTGTTGGAAAGCCTTGTTTCTCAAATTTCTTCCAAACCTGAGGGACAAGAATGGTTCCGTCTTGCTTGATTTTCTCAAGGGTGACCCCAGTATTTCTTAACAAATACTGAAGATAATCTTCAGCATTTTCCCAAGGGAGGAAACTTCTTTCAATAAAGCCTTTCTGTTTCATTTTTTTCGCCAGTTCCGTATAGATTTTCATATCCTCCCAAGCTTCTCCCTGCAACTCCACCGCCTTTTGACAAATCGTAATACATTTATGCATTCCTGTGTATACAGCAATTTCGTTAGTTTCAAGTGCATGTGCTTTGGGGAGAATTATGTCGGCGAACTCAGCAGTCGGCGTCATGAACCAAGCGTTGACCACCAGAAACTCTAATCTTTTCAAAGCTTCCAAGACTTTTCTACTGTCGGGGTATGTACTGAGTATATTAACACCCGTTGTCAGCATTGCCTTGACCGGATACGGTTTACCGGTAATCATTGCATCCAATGCAGTAGGATTATGAATGACCCCTACCATTTTTGCGTCTGGCCCTGTCCACAAAGGAAACTGACCAACTCCCAATGCCTTTTCTTCTATCTCCCTGGGCAAACGAAATTCTTTTGAACGGAGAATACTACCGTGAGAAGTATACCCCTTCAGAGGTTTTGCTAAAGGGTTCCCACCCAATATATCAATGTTTCCTGTAAGAGCCACGACGCAACCGAAGGCTCGTGCCGTTTGAACTCCATTCGTATGATGAATTGTGCCAGTGCGAGGAGACATACAAGCCGGCTTGGTTCTAGCGTATATTCGAGTTGCTTCCCTGATTTTTTCTGCAGGTATCCAGGTAATCCTTTCAACCTTCTCTGGTGTATATTCTTGCACTCGTTCTGCAAGCTTATCGAATCCAATGCACCATTTATCCACAAACTCTTTATCATAAAGTTCCTCATTGATGATTACGTTGATCATTCCCAGGGCGAGAGCGGCATCTGTTCCCGGTTTGATCTGTAAGTACAAATCGGCCTGGGAGGCTGTTTTAGTATATCTTGGATCCACCACTATTACCTTGGCACCCCTTTTTTTTGCCTCTACAAAGCTTTGCCACTGAGAAGGCCAAGAAGATTCTATTTGCCCGCCCAATACGAAAAGACAATTGGAATTTTGGAAATCGACGGGCCCTCCAGCAGCTCCACCTGCCGCCCGGAGTAAAGTTTCTCCATCTCCTACGGTAAGTTGATCGGCTACCTGAATCGATCCATAACAAAGGTCTAAGTTGCTCATCATATTTGGACTACCTATTGAACGGAGAAAGAGGCACAGGCTCACCGCGGCAAGGTACGCATCGGTGTGAGGACCTGCACCACAAATGGATAACGGACCATATTTCTCTCTGACCTCCTGCAGTTTATCGACTATAGTGTCTAAAGCTTCATCCCAAGATATTCGTTCCCATCCGCCCTTTACTCTTCTTAATGGATACAAGACCCGATCAGGATGATACAAATTATCGATCGCATGCCGTCCCTTGATGCAGAGAAACCCTCTGTTGTATGGATGCTCGGGATCGCCTTCGACCTTTACCACCCTTCCATTGCTAATGTGTACCAGAACCCCGCAATGATTAAAACACTCCCAACAAGAACTTTTAAGAACTCTCTCGTTCATCTGACCACTCCTCCTCTCGGGCATTAAGCTTTTAACACTAAATCCAGCATAAAATAATGTATTTTTGTAAAAGATTTTTCAGTTATTGTCAAATTTTCTGTCTCGTCCTCAAACCACTACTTTTGGTCCAAACCATTTCTCTTTAATAATCATAGTGCCGCTATAATTTCTACCTCCACCAGCATGCTTTCATTAGCTAATTGTTTGACAGCAATGGTAGAACTAGCCGGGAAATTGTTCTTAAAATACTGTCTACGAATCTCATTGTATGCAGAATAATCGTCCATATTTTTTAAGAAAGTGGTCACTTTAACGACATCTTTTAATGTTGCCCCTCCCGCCTCTAAAACACATTTTAGGTTCTCAAAGATTTGCCTGGTTTGAGTTTTTATGTCCCCTTTCACGATAACCCCTTCTTTTGTCCTAGCAGCATGGCCAGAAACAAATATCAAGGTTTTAGGGTTAATAATCTTAACTGCCTTCGAGAACGGGCCAATGGGTTTTGATGTTTTCTCCGTCTCAATTATGACTTTTTTCATGTGAGACCACCCTTCTCTAAGATAAATTCAAAGACCCTGCATTTTTATTGATTTTTATGTATGACAATTTTTTCTTGTTACAAATCACGACACTGACACATTTAATCCAAAAAACAAAAGGACAGAAAAGAGCATTCATGGAAACGAAACTACTCTCCTCTGTCCTTTTACCTGAGAGATTTTCCGCTTTAACGCGGAATTTCCCCTTGGGTCCCCTTCAGTTTAGAAGGAAGTCTCCAGAGTTCTGATAATTAAGCCATAGTCCTTTTGCCTGAGAGTTTCTCCAGTGATTCTAGGATTGCCCCTTCGGCGTCCCTCTCTAAAGGAATCTCTCCTATGGTTGGTTTCTATTTATCAAAACTCCAAATATTTGTCAAGTCCTTTTTTTCATTTTTTGTCAAAAAAAATAACAAATCCTAATCAATATGTTAGAAATTTACAAAATATTGACAAAAAAATAAATTTTGAATAGTATATTCCCGTCGGATAGTAAAGTGAGGAGACTTTTTATGAATATGGACGAAACAAACAAGAGGGTCATTAAACAACTGCGCGACGGTAGAAAATCATTTGGTGAGATTGCAAAAAAAATGTCCATTACCACAAACACTGTAAGGGGACGGGTCAAAAAGCTTATCGCCAATGGTATCCTGGAGATAACTGGGGTAATAGACCCAGGAAAAGTGGACGACCACTTTTTGGCAATCGTCGGTGTTAAACTAAAAAATATGAATTTAGTGAAAAAGGGGGAAGAATTCAGCAAATTAAAGGGAGTAATCTCTGTAGGCGTGGTTACAGGCCAGTTTGACCTTATTCTGACCGTTTTATTAAATAATGAGTTCGGGTTACTTGAGTTTTTAATGAAAGAAGTTTCGAAAATAAAGGATGTTTATTCAACAGAAACATTCGTTGTTTATAAGACTTTCAACTTAAAGGTGCCCTATATTTTATGAAATCTTAAGAAGAAGTGTCTTCATATTTTCCTTAGGACCAGATTGATGGCGAGTTCTTTGGCGAGGCAGTGAAGATTATCTTAAAGCCTTTTGCTGATCTTTAACAGAAAAATGATTTCTCTTTCTTGATATTCTGCTCTTTTTGCCCCTTTCACTGAATAACAAAAAATGAATAGAGGAAGGACGATTTGACTACTTTCGCCTTCCTCCTCACCTTTACCTGAAAGATTATTCCTAAGAGCACTCGTGTACTGATTATGAAGCAATGTCAAGAAAAATTTTGATCCCCCAAAAGGAATTATATCTCTTTCTTAAGAACCAAATCGATGACCAGTTCATTGGCCAGATGACGGAGGTCCTCCCTTAATCCCTGTTCAGATATTGACCGGTGGTACTCCCACATCTATATCCATCTCGAAGAGAGGGGTCCCGCTCTCTGCAGAAAGCACACGCCTGACATTGGCGTCGGGGATGTTGTTGATGGGATTGAATAAGACAGATGGGCTACCTCGATGCCGAAGTTGCTCATGACCTTTGGGTACAGACTTCTTTGAACTATTTATACTGTTTTAAATCTATTGACAAAGTTTTTATAAAATTTATTATAATGGTAAAGTTAAATTGGAGGTTGGTATGAAAAATTTACCAAGTGTGGCGGTTTGTGGATGCGGAAGTGCAGGGACAGCAATTGCAGCCGATGTGTCTCTCATGGGCTGTCAAGTAAATCTCTTCGAGTTACCGGAATTTGAGAAAAATATTGCCTCTGTTCGTGAACACAAGGGAATAGAATTGACAGGAATAACCTCTTCTGGGAAGACAGGGTTCGCCAAGCTGAACAAAATTACGACGGATGCGGAAGAGGCCATTGAAGATGCAGAACTGATTATGATCACAGTGCCTGCCCCTGCACATAGAGCGTTCTTTGAAGTTCTGGCACCTTATCTGGTGGACGGCCAAACCATATTGGTGAATACCGGGTACTGGGCCAGTCTGCGAATGAAAGATTTCTTGAAAAAAAAAGGGGCCATAGATAAAGTCACCGTGGCCGAAGAACATATCATGCCTTATCTCAGTCGTACGGTCGGACCCGCTCATGCGCACATCTATAATTTCAAAAGAGATCTGAGGGTTTCGGCCTGGCCGGCAACAAGAAATGAAGCGGTTTACAAATTAGTGAAGAAGGTCTACCCCCAATTCAGCCTGACGAAGAATGTGATTGAAAACAACTTTTACGCAGGGAATCCCTCTGTCCACGCCCAGATCACCCTTCCCAAAGCTGCTTTTTTCTTAGAGCAATCAAGAGAATTTAAATTTTACGGTGAGGTATCTTTGTGTGCATCGAAACTCACGGACGCTTTCGACAAAGAAAGAATAAGGGTTGCCAAAGCATTGGGTTGCGATGTCCCTCACGCTTTCGACTGGTTTCGGAGAACCTACCAATATCAAGGAGATAATCTTTATGAAATATTTGGGAAAGTTACCAATGAACATGCTCAGCGCTGGGGGACAGATGCCGGAAATCGAAGGGTACTGCAGGAAGATCTGTGCTATTTCTTTGTCCCCATGGAGCAATTCGCCGAGGTTTTAGGAGTGGACGTCCCTGTGACAAAAGCGATTATAGAGATCCTTCAGGTCTTCACCGATTTTGACTACAGGGCAAATGGTGTCACCTTAAAAGACCTCGGGATGGAAGGTTTTACCACCAAAGAGCAATTTATTAAATATGTCACATAGGTTCAAACTTCTCGCTGGCTAAAAAGGAGAAAAGATGGTTAGAGAAAGAGAAAAAATTATGTTGATCGGCATTGGGGAGCTCGGAGGAATCATTCTGGAATATATGTGCAGGATTCCAGGCGTCTGCGAAATTGTGACGGCCGATTCGAACCCAGATTGGGGTTTTAGAAAAACAAACAGCGCAATCGAGGGCGCCTCCTATATGGGGTTGTACCCCCA
>Ga0315281_10012713_pt1 | contig 11445 bp, 7 predicted proteins | sample YL17G07_0_MG_FD_204540 | JGI IMG/M metagenome (GOLD analysis project Ga0315281, IMG submission 204540) | Sediment microbial communities from Yellowstone Lake, YNP, Wyoming, USA - YL17G07_0 | ecosystem: Environmental > Aquatic > Freshwater > Lake > Sediment | place: USA: Wyoming | collected... | reverse complement strand
TGAACGAGTCCTGGCAGACCCTCATCGTGGCGTTGGTCGCGCTCGCGGCGGGAGCATGGCTACTGCGGCGCCGCATCCAGAAGCGCAAGGCGGGAGCGGTCTGCGACCGGTGCGCGGCGACCGTTCATCTGAGAATGGCGAAACGTCCCTCCGAGGATCCTTCCAAAGCCTCGACGCGGTAGAAGTAGACCCCCGAAGCAAGCCTTGCTCCTGAAGCGCCGAGACCGTCGATCCGCACGGTGTGCTGCCCCGCGGCGGCGCGCTCTTCCTCGAGCAACGTCCGCACAAGCCGCCCCCTGAGATCGAAGAGCCGCACGCGCAGTCTGCCCGGGCGCGACGTTTCGAAAGTGAGCACGGCTTCCGGATTGAGCGGATTCGGAGAGACCGCGGCGTGGAGCGCCGCGCCGTTCACGACGACGCCCAGATCGAGAGCGCCGCGGATCCTTGCGCCCGACGAAAGCGCTCCCAGGATGCTCGCCCGCACGAGATGCGGCCCCGAGGACAGATCTCGCAACGCGCGCCGGATCTCGTCCTTGGAGAACGAGAGCGCGATCTCCTCGATGCCGTTCCGGTCCCTGTCGTCCGCGACCACCGACTTCGCCGCATCGGCGTGGATCGGCTCCGGTTGTCCCACGCCCTCGAGAGTCAGAGTGACGGTGGAGAGCAGGACGTCGCCGTTCGCGTAGTTGCCCTCGACCGGCTCGAGCTGGATGCGCGGGAACTCCTTGCTCGGACCCGCGAGCGGAATGGACTTGTTCGGGCCGAAGAGGAAGGCGCGAGCGGGCAATACCCCTTGGATCGTCGCGATGGTCGTGTCGGAAGAAGCCGCCGATCGGTCGCTCACGGTGAGCGAGACCCTGTAGACCGCCGCCGTCGCATAGGCGTGCGAAGGCGTGGCGCCCGTGCCGCTCGATCCGTCCCCAAAGTTCCACGCGAACGTGAGCGCATCGCCCTCGGGATCCGACGAACCGGTCCCGTCGAATGCCACCGGCGCGCCGGGTGCGCCCGCATACGGCCCTCCGGCGTCGGCCGTAGGGGCGCGATTCGCGGGGGGCGGGAAGCGATTGAAGAAGAGCGTGACCGTATTCGAAAAGATGTTCGACACCGCGACGTCCGCGCCGCCGTCTTCGTTCAAGTCTCCGATCGCGATCGAGTGGGCTCCGGATCCGTCCGTGAAGTCGGTCTTGGGTCCGAACGTCCCATCCCCCCTCCCCATGAAATAGGAGTCGGTGCTCGAGGTCTGGTTCGCGGCGATGAGATCGGCGTGCCCATCGCGGTTTAGGTCGGCGATCGCGGCGCCGTGCGCTCCCGCGCCCGTGAAGAGATCGGTCGGGGAGCCGAACGTGCCGTCGCCGTGCCCCAGCAGCACGGAGACCGTGGCCGAGTCGAAGTTCGCGACCGCGAGGTCGGGCGCGCCGTCCCCGTTGAGGTCGCCGACGGTGACAATGTGCGGCGCGCTCGTGTGGAGGTCGCCCTTCGAGGTGAGCGTCCCGTCGCCGTTCCCGAGCAGAACCGAGAGCGTGGATGTGCCGGGATTCGCCGTGACCACGTCCGGTATTCCGTCCCGGTTGAAATCCCCGATCGCGAGCCCGTGGCAGCGCGCGCCGGTCGGGTACGTCGCCGGAGCCGCAAGGGTCCCGTCGCCCAGTCCCATCAGCACCAACAGCATCCCGTTGGTCTGGTCCGTGACCACGATGTCGGGATCGCCGTTCCGATCCAAATCCACGATGCCCAGGTACATCGGCGAGCCGGCGACCGGGAAAGCTCTCATCGGGCCGAACGTCCCGTCCCCCAAGCCGAGCAGGACCCCGACCGTGTTCCCGCCCATGTTCGAGACGGCCATGTCCAGCCAGCCGTCGCGGTTCAGGTCCGAGAGCGCCACGGTGTGCGGCTTGACCCCGGTGGGATAGCTCGTCCGCGGCCCAAACGATCCGCGGCCGTCTCCCAGGTTGACCGAGACCGTGTTATCGCCCAGGCCGGTCGTGACCAGATCGAGATGCCCGTCGCGGTTCACGTCGGCCATCGTGACGGTGTGCGGCGTCTTGCCCACGGGGATCGAGGTGAGCGGCGGCAGGAACGGCGGACCGCCTTGATCAGGCCCAGGCCCCGCGTCGGCCACGACGATCTGGAAGGACTTCTCGTCGCGATTCACGCCATCGCTCACCGCGACGGTCGCCGTCCTGGCGCCCGCGTCGGAGAACAAGGGCGCGAGACGGACGCTCCCTTCCGCGAACCCCGCGCCCGCGACCACCGTCGTCACGTTCATGTAGGCCGGGCCGCTCACTTTCGCGAATTCCAGCGGATCGCCGCTTTGGTCCATGGCGCGAAGCGTCTGCTCCGCGACCGTTCCTTCGAGAAGCGCCATGTCCAAAGGCTGCGCGATCGCCACCGCTTGCGTGACATCCGCGACCGTGATCGAGACCGCCTCGGAGACGCTCAGCCCGGGCATGTCGGTGGCCGTGAAGGTCACGCCGTAGTTGCCCGCCTGGTCGAAGCCCGGCACCCAGAGGAAGCTTCCGGTACCCTCGCCTCCGTCGTGGAACGAGGCGCCGGGCGGCATACCGGATGCGGCCAGGATGATCATGTCCATGTCCGGATCGGTCGCCGTCACATCGAACCGAAGGAGCGCTCCCTCAGCGAGCGATTCGTCGGGCGGCACCTCCAGCACGGGTGGGCGGTCGACGTCGCGGACCGAGATGGCGAACGATTTGGTGTCGGTCAGTCTGCCGTCGGTGGCCGCGACCACGGCCGTTGTCGTTCCCGCGTCCCCAAACCCGGGCGAGAACACAAGCAGGCCAAGTTTGAGAGTGGGGTCGACCGTAATCACCGTCAAGTAGTCGGGGCCAGAAACCTTGAAGAAGGTGACGGGATCATCGTCGGCGTCAGACGCGAAGAGCGTCGAATTCTTGACGAGCCCCTCCGCCAGGTTCATGTCCGCGGGCTGCGTGAGCACGGGGGCGCGATCGCCCTCTTGCACGGTCACGATGAAGGTCTTCGTGTCGCTCGCGACCCCGTCGCTCGCCGTGACCGCGGTCCGCGTAACGCCCGCGTCGGAGTACCCGGGTGCCAGGTGGATCCGCCCGGTCGCCGCGCCCGTCCCCGCAGCGACGGTGGCCACGGTCGCGAACGGAGGCCCCGTTGCAAGCGAGAACGAGACGGGAAGCCCGTCGAGATCGGTCGCGCCGAGGGACTGGTCCGCGGTCTCTCCCTCGACGAGCGTCATGTTGGCCGGCTGCGCGAGCGTGACCGTTTGCGCGAGCGGAGTCCCCGGCCCCGCTCCGTCGGCGGCCGCCCAGTCGAGCCCAAGCTTCAACACGTTGTCATAGTCGAGCCCCGAGCACGCCGAACCGAACGCGGTGTGGAACGACGAGGAGAGCGACGTTTGCGCCGCGGGAACGAGCGACGGATTTCCAGAGGCGACGCTCACGACGAGCGTGCCGAGGAGATATGTCCCCGGAAGCAGCGAATCGGGACCGAAGAAGCCGTTGTGGTACTCGGTGGCGTCGTACTGGGCGCCGACGGTCGAGGTGAATTCTGCGATCCGGTTGGTGTAGCTCCCCCAGGTCAGAGTCCCGCCCTGTGCGCGCAGGACGAGCTCGTAGGAGCGAAGAGAAAGCTCACCGTCATCGCTCGAGCAGATCCCCTGCGAACCGTCCCGCATCGCGTTCGTTCGAAGCCAGACGTCGATCGTCGTCGTGCCTGAGGGATTCAAGACGTCGGCCGTCGTGTTGAAGCCGTCGCCGTTCGCGTCGAGGTAGATGTACTGCGCGCGGGCAGTGGAGGTGAGCGCGATCGAGTAGAACAGGGCGAGTCCCGTGGCGAAGAGGCGGGCGTAAATGCCGCGACGGTGCGGTTCGCGAGCGGCCACGGGTGAATCCTCGGGTGAGATCTTCATTGGCTGTCTGCGGGCCGAATTCAATATAATATCACATTCGAGCGAAAATCTCAAGGCTCGGGAAGCGCCGGCTAGGTGCCGGGCGTCTTCACGGGAACGCGGACGACGAGATAGTCCGCGACGGGCCGGCCCCGAGAGGTCGCAGGCGCGAACGCCCACTTCACCAAGGCTTCCTTCGCCGCCTGGACGATCGTCGGATCGATTTCCTCGCCGACTTCGATGATGTCGAGGTAGCGCGCCTCCCGCAAGAGACCGTCGCTTCCCACCATGACGACCAGCGGCACCACGGCGGGCAGCGTTCCCGCGCACGTCGAGCACGCCGCCGCCTCCTGGCGCACGACCTGAGGCTTCTGGTCGATCTCGTCCTGGAGCACCGCCTCGGAGCTGTCTATGGGCACGAGATAACGGCCGGCGTAGCGATAGCGCTGTCCCTCCCGCACGTGCTCGAAGCGGGTCGGGCGCGGAGACCGCGCCAGAACAGTGTCTCCGCGCACCTCGAGCGGAATCACGAAATCGGTCTCGTCCACGCCGTGATCGGGCCCGGCGTCGATGCGAAGGGTCCCGCGTATCTCGTAGACGCCTGGCGAGAGCGGGCGCAGGAGGATCTGCCACTTCCGTTCCGGCTTCGCGCGCCTGCCGACGGAGGAGGACGCGACGCTGAGCGTCGGTCCCGAGACGACCTGGATCCCCTCCGGGACGGAGATGTGCGCGGTGCTCTGGACTTGGTTGCCGTAGGTGTTTTCGCCCCAAACGCGGACGAGGAGCGGCGACTCGCGGAAGGGCCGCGGCGGCTTCACGAACCAAGCGGTGATGCCGAACGCAGGCTCGCCGTCGGCGGCCCCCTCCGTGCGGGCTGTGGCGCCGGCGAAAAACGCGACCACGAGGCAAAGAACCACCGCGGAAAGGCGCCATCGAGGTCCTGACCCACGGACGCGCCCACTGCGGCGTTCGGATCGCTGCTCACGAATCACGACATGCCCTCCAAATTCATTGGACCGCGGATCAGCGCCACTCAAGATAGCATCGGCCGGGGAGTCTTAGGGGCCGCTGAAAATAGGCGTGGTGCCCGCCTTCAACGAAGAGCTATCCTCTTGCCATGGTGAAGCGGTTCGCGTTCCGCGTTTTGGCGTCGGCGGCGCTTGCCGGCTGCATCCTCTCGTGCGCCTCGACGGCGATGCTCGATCTCACGGGAGAAGAGCAGGGCTCCATGACCCTTGCCACGGCGACCCCGCTCTACTTCTCCGTCCCACGCGATCGCGCGAGAGAGACGTGGGACCGAGCGCAGACGTTCGTCGACCGCTACAGCTCCATGAAGCTCCGCTCCTCGACGGACTCGATGGTCCAATCGTACGATCCTCCGCCGACGCCGCAGCCTCCCGGCATGGAGGTCTCGGCGCCGATCCGTTTCGGCTACAGCGTCTCGCGCATGGCGATCGCCGACTCGATCCGCTTGGATGTCAAGTGCGTCACCAACAGGCAGCTGGCGGAGAAGGACGCCGACACCAACGCCCACATTGCGGCTTACTTCATCCTCACGGGCAGGATCGCCTGCGCGCGCTGCATCGTCCGCTGATGCCGGCCCTTGGGCCGGGCTACTTCACGTAGACCGTCTTCACGTTCACGAATTCGCGGATGCCCTGCGTCGAGAGTTCCCTGCCGTAGCCGGACTCCTTGATCCCACCGAAGGGCAGCCGGGGATCCGACTTAACGAAGGCGTTCACGAAGCACGATCCCGCCTCGATCCGCTCCGCCGCGATTCGCTTCGCCCGCTCGACATCGGAGCAGAAGACGGCGGCGCCCAGCCCGAAGGACGTGTCGTTCGCCACCGCGATCGCCTCTTCCTCGCTCTCGACCCCTATGATGGCCGCGACGGGACCGAACAGCTCCTCTTCGTAGGCCGGCATGCCGCGCCGCACGTCGGCCAGAACGGTGGGCGGGTAGTAGGCGCCGGGCCCCGGCGGAATCCGACCGCCCAGGAGGAGCCGCGCTCCCGCGCGCACACTCGCCTCGACTTGGCGGTGGAGGTCGTCTCGTAGATCGTGGCGGGCGAGCGGCCCGACGTCCACCGTCTCGTCGCGGGGATCCCCCGACTTCTTCGCTCCCATCCGCTCGACGAAGAGCGCCGTGAACCGCTCGTGGAACCGCCACGGCACGATGAAGCGTTTGGCCGCGATGCAACTCTCGCCGTTGTTGATCAGGCGGGACGTGACGCACGCGTCCACGGTCCGCTCGAGATCCGCGTCATCCAGGATCAGATACGGATCGCTCCCGCCCAGCTCCAGCACCGTCTTCTTGAGCGCCTGCCCCGCCCTTGCGGCGACGGCGCGTCCCGCTTCGGCGCTCCCGGTCAGCGTCACGGCCTTGATCTCCGGCGCGTCGATCAGGCGCGCCACGGCCTCCGAGCGGAGAAGAAGTACGGAGAAGAGGCCGTCGGGGAATCCCGCGCCGCGGAACACTTCCGCGATCGCCAACGCAGAACCCGAGACGTTCGAGGCATGCTTCAGCATGCCGGCGTTTCCCGCCATCAGTCCCGGCGCCGCGAATCGGAAGACCTGCCAGAACGGAAAATTCCACGGCATGATCGCGAGCACGACGCCCAGCGGCTGGAAGACCACAAAACTCTCGGTCGCGTCGCTCTTGATGCGTTCCGGCGCGAGGAAGCGCTCGGCATTCTCGGCGAAGTACGCGCACGCCCAGGCGCACTTTTCGATTTCCGCGCGCCCCTGGGCGATGGGCTTCCCCATCTCGGCCGCCATGAGTTCCGCGTGGCCCTCCTTGCGCTCGAGGAGGACCGTGGCCGCGCGCCGCATGGCCGCCCCGCGGTCCGCATACGAGACGCGCCGCCACTCCGCGAACGCGCGATCCGCGCGCTTCACCGCTTCGTCCACGTCGTGGGGGAGCGTCTCGGCGTACTCGCGGATCAGCTCGCCTGTGGCGGGATCGATGGAGCGGAGCGCGGCCATCGGCTAGGCGTGCAGTTCCACGACATCCCGATCCGACAGGACGTGGTCTTTGTCCACCTGCTGCCCGTCGAATCGGGCCGATCCCCAAATGCGCGCATACTTGATCCTTTGGGCGAGATCGCGATGCACCGCCGTAGCGAGATCCTGAACCGTGGCGCCTCGCCTGAGGACAAACGGCCGTTCCATGTCGGGCTTCTTTCCCGGCTCCTTGGCGTAGATTCGGATTCGGTCGAGTTCGGCGAAGAGCACGCGGCGCAAGTCTTCCAGTCCGGCACCGTGCTCGGCCGAAACCGCGCGGAATGGAAGATCGGCGCCGACGGCCTCGCGAGCGAGCGCCGCGAACGTGCCATCGGGATCCAGATCGCTCTTGTTGCCGAGGACGATCACGGGCCGCGAGGCGAGGAGCGGCGAGGCATCGGGTGGGAGCGGGCGGGCGGCAGGCCAGACGCGCGCCTTCTCGAGGACGCCCAAGAGCGCAAGCGCGCCCGCCTCGACGTCGTCCGCGGTCAAGTCGAGCACGAGGAGCACGCCGTCCGCGTTTCGCGCGAGATTGGCGAGATAGGGCTCGGTGTGCTGGGGAGCGACCGCCGGCGTATCCACGAGCTGCACCTGCACGTCCTCGAATGGCATCATGCCGGGAAACGGAGTGCGGGTCGTGAACGGATAGGGAGCGACCTCCGGATGGGCGTGCGTGAGGGCGCGCAGAAGCGCCGACTTCCCCGCGTTCGGAGGGCCGAGGAGCACCCACTGCCCCGCTCCCTCGCGCCGCACGTGTCCCGGGTCGAAGCGAGGCGCGCCCGCGCGCTTCGCGTGCTCCCCTTCCTCCTCCAGCTTGGCGAGCCGTTTCCTGAGATCGCCTTGGATCTTCTCCGTGCCCTTGTGCTTGGGCAGAAGCGCCATCATCTCGCGGAGCGCCTCGAGTTTCTCCTCGTGCGTGGCCGCCTGGCGGAAGCGCTGCTCCGCTTCCTTGTACTGGGGAGTCAGATTGGCGGGCATGCTGGAAGTATAGCCCGTTCACGCCCGCGCGACGGAGGCCGCGGCGCTGCGAACGGCGCGCCGGGCTTTGCTCGTCAGGGCCCTCGAACGACGCCCCCGTCCTTCATGACGAAAGCGACGCGAAGGACGGCGCCGATGTCCGAGGAGGGATCGCCCGGAACGGCGACCAGATCGGCGGCGTATCCCGGCGCGATCCGTCCGATCTCCTGCTCGAGGCCAAGGAGCGCGGCGTTCACCGAGGTGGCGGCCCGGAGCGCTTCGATCGGGGCCATGCCGGCCCTTACGAGCCACACCATTTCCTGCGCGTTTTCTCCGTGCATGGAGTAGACGGCGTCGGAGCCGCAGCCGATCCGGACGCCGGCTTCCCGCGCGAGCTTGAACGAGGCGAACTGCTCCTTCTGAAGCGCGGCCAACCGGTCCGAATACCCCTCGCCGTACCCGAGCTTCGCGCCGTGCCGCGCGTACCAGTCGAGGTGATAGAGCGTGGGCACGAGGTACGTCCCTTGCTTCGCCATCGCCTGCGCGGTGGCCCGGTCCAGGCGCGAACCATGCTCCAGGGAGCGCACGCCCGCTTGAACCGCGCGTTTCGCACCTTCGAGTCCCATCGCGTGCGCCGCCACCCAGTGCCGCTGCGGATGGGCGACGTCCACGGCCGCGCGGATCTCGTCGGCCGTGTAGGTCGGAACCCCCGTCGTGTCGTCGTAGGTGCCCATCGTGACGTAGAGCTTGATCCAATCGCATCCGCTCCCGATGTAGTGGCGCGTCTTCTGGACGATCTCGTCGCGCGTCGCGGCCGAGCCGTCGGGAGGCCACTGGATGTCGGAGCGACCCAAGCCGGATGGAGGGTAGATCGGCCCGGAGGTCACGATCCGCGGGCCTCGGGCCGCTCCGCGCTTGATCGCCTGCGCGACCGCGACGTCGATACCATCCATCGATGCCATATCGCGCACGGTCGTGAATCCAGCGTCCAGCGTCCTCTCCGCGTTTCGCGCCATCTCGAAGGCCACCACGATCGGAGAGCCGAGATAGTCCTCCATGGTGGTCGGCGCCTTGGTCGTGTCGGCCCAGAGGAAGGAGAGGTGCGTGTGGACGTCGATGAAGCCGGGGAGGAGCGTCATCCCGCGCAGATCGATCCGTTCGGCGTCGGGGGGAGCGTTCACGGCGGGGCCGACCTCGGCGATCTTTCCATCCCGGACCAAGACCTGCGCGGGTCCCGTGACGCGTCCCGAAACGCCATCGAAGATCCGGTCGCATTGGATGAGAATGGGCGCGGCGCTGCCCGTGCGCGCCGCCGCCGGTGGAGCGGCGAGCAGGGCGGCCGTCACGAGCGATGTAAGTGTCCGTATCGCGCGAGTCATGGAAGCGGGATGATAGGCGCGAATCGCCGCCTTTGTCACGGCGGGAATCCGGAGTGGGAATCCGGAGCGGGGCGGGCGGCGCGGCGGCGCGGCGGCGCGGCGTGCTACTTGAGTTCCGCGAGCCGGTAGAGCCGCTCCACGTTGCCCTGCACCCAGGTCTTGAGCCGCGCGACGTCCTCCTCGCGGCCGGGGCGCGGGATGAAGCGCTCGGTCCCGGGCTCGCGCTGGACGAGATGGTGGAATCGCCGCTGCGCCCCCAGGAAGTCCTCTATCGGCGGGCGCTCCGCCTGATCCGGCGGGCAATCCAGCACCGTGCCTCCCTTCCCCTTCTGCCACGAGAATGCGGGGAAAGCACCCGACTGGGCGCCCAGGAGCGCGATCCGGACCGTTTCGCCGTCGTCGAACTTCCAACCGCTGATGCAGGGCGCGGGCACGAAAACGATCGCTGTTTCCTTGCACCCGAGCGCGCGCTCGATCGTCTTCACGAAGAGCTTGCTGTGCGCGGGGCTCACCTGCGCCACCAATCCGGCCCCCGCCGCGATGCAGAGGTGGATGTAGTCGAGCGGCAGCGAGGGATTCCCAGGATGCTCGTTGGTCGCGGGCGTCGTGCTCGTCTCCGCGAACGGCATCGCCGCCGGGCTGTACTGGAACCCGGTGTTCGCGAAGATTTCGTTCACGAGAACGATCAGCGTGACGCGGGCCCTGCGGTGGATCGTATGGAGGAGTCCGCGCAGTCCGATCGCGACGGCGCCGCCGTCGCCGCTCGTGGAAACCACCTGGACCGGATGCTCGAGCGCTCCGAAGTCGGTGAGCACGTCCGAAACGTCGCGAACGGCCTCGGCCAAAGTCGGCGCCGACTCGAAGACGTTATGGATGATGGAGAAGCTCCTGCTGAAATCGTCGGGCGTCGCGTCCCCTCGGCCCCACGCGACGACGTTCGGGAACGCGAGGCTCGAGACCTCGGCGCAGGAGGTGCCGATCGTGAAGATCGTCTTCGCGCCGTTGTCGGTGACCCGCCCGATGTTTTGAAGGGCGATCGATTCCATGCAGCCGGGACAGAGCGTCGAGCCGGGACGGAAGCAGCTCTCGCGGACCGCGATTTCCTTGTAGGAGCTCATAGGGCGACTCCCTCGTGGAAGAACGCGAACGGAGGCAGGACCTTTCCTTCGACCGCTCCGCGCGCGTGATCCAGCATCCGCTCCCACGTGATCTCGGCCACGTCGGCGCCTCCCAACCCCGCGAACGCGCTTACGACGCGGGGGGGCGCCTTTAGATCCGCCAGCGCGTCCACGATGTCGAGCGTCAGGTGCCCGCGCCCTACGTGATGCGCTTGGTTCACGACGAGAACGGCCTTGGCGCCGCGCAGCCGTTCGCGCACCGCATCGCGCGGAAACGGCGTGAGGAGCCGGATCGCAATTCCCGCCACCTTGAGCCCCGATCGCTTCGCGTAGCGCTCTCGCAGCGACTCGAAAGTGCCGAAGTCGGGCCCCATTCCCACGACGGCGACGTCCACAGCGCCGTTCTCGGGCCAGCCCGCCTCGTCGAAGAACTGTAGCCCCGGCCGCCCGAACTGCTTCTCGAAATCGGCTCCGACCAAGGGCAGGAAATCGAGCACGTTATCGAGGCGCCGCTTCTGCGCCACCTTGAATCCCTGGAAGTGGCGGGACGTCACGCACGAGCCGAAGGCGGTGTCCCCGTTGATGAGCCCCGGCAGCGGACACGCCGGAATCCACCTGTCCTGGAAGTCGTGGACGTCGCGGTCCGCCTCGACGGCCAGGCGCGCGTTCCGATGGCTGTCCTTGATCCCGTAGTAGCCCGGCATGGTGGGCGTCAAGATCTCCGGATGCATGCCCAAGCAGGGCGACTGCAAGACGGTGTCGTAGATCTGCTGTTTGCCCCGGGCGCAGATCTGGATGAATCCGTCGTCGCGGTGCGCAAGGGTGTCGGACGGATCCCCCTCGATGCAGAGTGGAAAGTTCGCGGTCGCGCGGTAGACGTTGATGATCATCACGTTTCCGAGTCCGCTCGCGCCCAGAGAGCGCGTCGTCTCGGTCATGTGGTCCAGACCAACCGAGCTCGTCGCCGTCGGGAAGATGAGATCGCGGCAGGCGGCGGCCGCGCCGACCATGTAGTCGGCCACCGCGTGCTCCGCCTCCATCAGCTTCACGCGCCGGCGGCCGCCCGGGACCGATGCCAGGTTCGCCGCGACGTACTCGATCCATTTGGTCGAGGG
>Ga0315281_10012712_pt1 | contig 11445 bp, 9 predicted proteins | sample YL17G07_0_MG_FD_204540 | JGI IMG/M metagenome (GOLD analysis project Ga0315281, IMG submission 204540) | Sediment microbial communities from Yellowstone Lake, YNP, Wyoming, USA - YL17G07_0 | ecosystem: Environmental > Aquatic > Freshwater > Lake > Sediment | place: USA: Wyoming | collected... | reverse complement strand
CTACATGAAAGGCGCCCCCGACATCGTGCTCGGTTTGTGCGACAGAATCCTCGACGACGGAAGCGTGCGGAAGATAACTGCAAAAGACCGCGAGAGAATCCTCACGCAGACGCGGCGGATGGCATCGGACGCGCTGCGCGTCCTCGCCATGGCGTACCGTGAGCTTCCAGAGAAAATCGCCGCCTGCTCCGATGACGTCGAGAAAAACATGATATACGTCGGTCTTGCAGGCATGATGGACCCTCCGCGCGAGGACGTGCCGCCGGCAATCGAACTGTGCAAGAAGGCAGGCATCAAGGTCATTATCATCACCGGAGACTTTGAACTAACGGCAAAAGCCGTTGCCCAGAAGATCGGGTTGGGCGACGACATACAAGTCATCAACGGAATGGAGCTCGACAAGATGACTGACAGTCAGCTCAAGCGCGCGCTTCAAGGAAGGGTCATCTTCGCGCGCAATTCTCCTGAACACAAACTCCGCGTCGTTTCCATCCTAAAAGAGATGGGCCACGTCGTAGCCGTCACCGGCGACGGCGTCAATGATGCTCCTGCACTGAAGAAGGCGGACATCGGCGTAGCCATGGGAATAGCCGGAACGGACGTCTCCAAGGAAGCATCGGCCATGGTGCTCGCCAACGACGACTTTGCTTCAATCGTGAATGCCGTCAAGGAAGGTCGGACCGTCTACGACTCCATTAAAAAATTCCTCGTCTACCTCTTCTCGTCAAACATGGGCGAAGTCGTCGCCGTTTTCACCGCAATGCTGCTCGGAATGCCCCTGATACTCACCGCAATACAGATATTATGGATTAACCTCGTCACCGACCTGGGCCCGGCGCTGGCGTTGGGCGTAGACCCGCCGGACCCGGACATCATGAACCGGAAGCCGCGCGACCCGAAGAAGCGGATTATAGGCCGGAAGATGTTCATGAGAATCATGTTCATCGGATGCGTGCTGGGCTTAGGCACGATAGCAACGTTTGTCTGGCAGCTGTCTTCAGGCGCAAGCCTGATAAAAGCCCAGACAATGGCTTTCACCGTCATCGTTCTCTACCAATTGGTGAACGTTTTCAACTGCCGTTCGGAAGACAAAATGGTAATCAAAATCGGCTTATTCTCAAACAGGTGGCTGTGGGCTGCGGTCGGGCTTTCATTCATAATGCAGGCGGCAGTCATACACGTCGGATTCCTCCAGACGCTCTTCAACCTCGCGCCGCTAACTCTCGGGGAATGGCTGACCGCCTTTGCTATAGCCCTAACTGTGCTCGTCTTGGACGAGACGCGGAAAATAATCCAAAAATGACAGCAGAATCTTTTTATATTAAAGAAGGCAGAAACGAGCGTGTTCAGGTTTTTTTCCGTTTCTTTCCGTCCTTGAAAAGTTTGTATCCTTTTACGATGTCGTTTTTGGTGATGATGCCCTTCAGGCCGTTGTTGTAGACCGGAAGACCTCCAACGCGCTTTTCCACCATGGTTCGCGCAGCTTGTGCGGCATCGTCAACGTCCGAAACGATGAACGGCTCGAGCGTTATCAAATCGTCCAGTGTGATGAGGTCAAGCGCGTCCCTGTCCTTGTATTCCTTCAGCTTCTCAAACAAGGCAAGGCTTAAATCCAAAACGGTGATGACGCCGAGAATCTTCACGCCGGCCATCACGATAACCCTTTTATCGCGCGCAAACGTTATCTCGTTGATGATTTTCTTGATGGGCGTGTAGTCGTAGACGACAACGGGGGAAATCTGCATCAAATCCCGCACCTTGAAGCAGTCCTTTGCGCTTTCGGAGAATACGCGCGCGATGTCGCTTTGCGTGAGAATGCCGGCAAGACGCCCCTGTTCAAACACAAGAACGCGCTCCACCCGCTTGGATGAGAGGTGGATGCGGTCAACCAAGTCGTTGAGCTTTTCATCCGCCTGCGCGGATTCGTAGCCTACAGCCATGAAGTCCCTGACTTTATATGAAGGCAAAGGGTTTGTACCCATGTACTTTACGCCGGTGACAAAACTTTCCTTGCTGATGATGCCCGCAACGTTGTCGCCGTCCAAGACGACTGCGCCGCTGATGCGCTTTTCAGCCAGCAGGTTGCCGACGGCTTCGACGCTGTCACCGGTTTTTACTTTAACAACGTCCGTGGACATCACGTCCTTCACAAGAATGTCATCCACATCCTTCGCCAAGCATTGTTCCATCACCAACCTCGCTCCTGAAGCCGCACGGGGAGGTCTTTAATGTCCAAGCCTTTCATAGCGCCTGACAATCCGCGGGAGACCTTCGCCAGGATGTCAGGCTTGTCGTAATTGGCGGTTGCTATTACAATCGCCTTAGCCCTAGGCAGCGGGTCGTCGCTCTTGAATATTCCGCTGCCGACGAAGTTTCCGTCTGCGCCAAGCTGCATCATCAGCGCTGCGTCGGCTGGCGTTGCAATGCCGCCGGCTGCAAAGTTCACGACCGGAAGCCGTCCCAACAAACGAACTTCCCTGACAAGTTCGACGGGCGCCTGCAAATGCTTCGCCTCGTTGTACAACTCGTCGTCTGTCATGCTCTGAATCTTACGTATTTCGTCCATGACCGCGCGCATATGCCTTACGGCTTCAACAATGTTGCCGGTGCCGGCTTCTCCTTTCGTTCGCATCATCGCAGCTCCTTCGCTGATGCGCCGCAAGGCCTCGCCCAAGTCGCGCGCGCCGCACACGAAAGGAATCTTAAACTTCTTTTTGTCTATGTGGTGTTTTTCATCGGCCGGCGTCAGGACTTCGCTTTCATCAATCATGTCAACGCCCAGCGCTTCAAGAATCTGCGCTTCAGCGAAATGGCCTATCCGGACTTTTGCCATCACCGGAATGGTGACATCGGCCATGATTTCCTCAATCTTCAGGGGGTCTGCCATGCGGGCGACGCCGCCTGCAGCGCGAATGTCCGCAGGCACGCGCTCAAGCGCCATAACCGCAACAGCGCCAGCTTCTTCAGCAATCCGCGCCTGCTCGGCATTGGTGACGTCCATCACGACGCCGCCTTTCACCATCTTGGCGAAACCCTTTTTCAGAAGGTCAGTCCCGGTCTTCCTTTTCATACGCCAACCACCAGTGTAATAGTATATTCGTTTGCTTTAAATAAATTCAGCATGCGGGAACAAGCATTCCGATGAGGCTTAAATGGACACCGTCAATTTAAAAGCTTGTACAGAGCAATGAATTCCTCTGGAAGCATTCCTGAAGGCGTCGCGTCGGCGTATTTTGCAGGCGGGTTTTCCATGATGTTCCTTATCTTCTTGTTTTTATGGTTGAACAAGTTTTGCAGGAAGTCTATGTACTCCCGGTCCGGCCGGATTTTTTGCGTCAGTTTCACAAGCATGCTGGAGACCTTCGGCTGCGGGCTGAAAGCAGTTGGAGGGACCTTCAATAGCAAGTTTACGTCGCACGTTGACTGCACCAGCACGGTTATGAAACGGTAGTTTTTGCTTTCCGGCTTCGCTGCCAGTTTTTCAGCAAACTCTTTTTGATACAACAGGAATGCTTCCCTGAAGCCGTGTTCTAGAAGCCGGACGGTGATTTTCCTAGAAATGCTGTAAGGAAGGTTGGATATCACTTTAGTGCAAGCGGGCAGCGGCACCTTCAGCGCATCGCCTTCAATGACCTGCACGTTGTTGAAGCCGGCAACCCGCCTGCGGAGGACCGAACACAAATCAGCATCCTGTTCCACTGCGACGACCGATTTCGCACGGGAAGCCAGTTCAACAGTAAGGTGCCCGTTGCCGGCGCCGACTTCAAGCACAACGTCGTCCTTGACAATATTCGCATGCTCAACAATCTCGTGCAAGACCAGATTATCAACCATCAGCCGCTGGTCTTTTTTAGACGCCATCGTAAGTAGATATGATGTTTGAAAGGCAAAAATACGAGGAAATCAAAAGCAAGCTCAAGTTACACTTTGAACGGGATGTAGAGGCGCGAGACGTCTTGGCGGGCTTCCTTCATAAAGGCGACTTTCGCCCAATTGAAAAACTCATGAACGGGAAAACGGTTTTCATCTTCGGCTGCGGGCCGTCGCTTTCCAGAGATGTCGCAAAGCTTAGGAAGAGGAATCTGTTTTCAAAAGCAGTAGTTGTTTCCGCGGACGGGGCGACCGAAGCCCTGCTTGAACGCGGCGTTGTTCCTGACATTTGCGTGACCGACCTGGACGGAAGCGAGAAAGCGCTCATTGAAGCAAGCAGACTAGGCTGTGTCATGGTAATCCACGCGCACGGGGACAACATACCAAAGATAAAGAGGCGGGTGCCAAAGCTTCCGGGAAAGAAACTCGGCACCACACAGGTTATGCCAAGAGACAACATTAAAAACTTCGGCGGTTTTTCAGACGGCGACCGCGCCGTACACCTCGCAGTCCGATTCAAAGCCGGAAAGATTGTCCTCTTTGGGATGGACTTTGGAAGGCGGATTGGAAGCTGCTCTGGAAAAGCCAAAAATGCAACAGTTAAAGCGAGAAAACTATCCGTTGGCAAAAAACTGCTGGAAGAACTGGCAGGAAAAACGCGCATACCAATACTGAATGCGACAGGAAGCAAAAACCGCATCAAGAACGTGAAAACCATCGGCGTCAGGGAATTAGAGCTTGAACAATAAGTCAAAGAGTCTGCGATGCTTCCCAGGATTCTTCAAGTACTCCAAGACGTCAAGATTTCCGATAAGCGAGTACGCGTCCCGTCCTTTCTGCAGCCCGAACTCCTCATAATTCGCGGACTGGAAAAGCCGCACTTCAGGAAGCGGTCCATAACTCCCGTTTTCCACCAGCCTGCCGCCGGCGAGCTCAAAAAACGCGGCGCCATTCTTTTCAACGTACGGCTTATAAACCGATGAAAAGTCACGGCACACCCAGTTCGCCATCGCGAGCTCCTTAGAAGAGGGATTGATGGTTACATGCCCATAACCCGGCGGAATCAGGACGTTGTCGCCTTCCTTCGCCTTCACGAGGATGACGTCCACCACACGGCTTCCTTCAGCCTTCTGCAACAGATAGTGGGCTTCACCCTTCAAGACGTAATACAACTCGGGATACGACAGGCGCTGCCCCGGCACCGGCGGATGATAATGACCGGCAGTCTTAACATATTCAACGCCCAACAACGCTGGAGGAATTATCGTAACGTCATAGCGCAGGCCATTCCTGCGTATGAGCTCTCTATCTTCTTCGCTAAAGCAGACATCACGGTACATGAAGTAGAGCGGCATGTCCGCCGCCCTAGACGCCCAATAGCGGTCGTAGAGGAGCCCCCGCACGGCGTCGAGCATTCGGACGTCGGGTTCGAGCGCCATATCGCCAAAAGAAAGGATTCGTCCCACCATCTTAAGTATTTAAAACACGAGTTATATTAATTTATGGGACTGGTCTTCACCTCCAGTAAAAAAACCAAAATGCCAGAAAGAGCGAAAACAGGAGTTCCTGCTTTGGATGAGATACTCGGCGGGGGAATCCCCAAGAGGAAGACCGTAGTGCTCGCCGGCGCATGCGGAACCGGCAAAACCATCCTCGGCGAACAATTCCTTTTTGCCGGCGCCCGCGAAGGCGAAACCGGCCTGTACCTGTCGCTGTCCGAACCCAAGGAGAAGATACTCGAAGACGTGCAGGAATTCACCTTCTACGACCAGAAGCTGGTTGACATGGGGAAAATCAAAATCGTGGACATAGAATCAGACGCACGCCTGCAGGGAATCGGGCTGCAGAGCGTAGACGGCATGATGAGCCTCATCCGGCGGGTGATTCAGGACAGCGAAGCCAAACGAGTCGTCATAGACAGCGTTACCGCCCTCATTGCAAACTTCGCCGACAAGGACAAGATACGGACCTTCATCTACGAACTAGGCCACCAGCTGATGTACATGAACTGCACAACCATACTGGTATCGGAAATACCGCCCATGACGTTCACATATTCTGTGTACGGCGTGGAAGAGTTCATCGCCGACGGCGTCATGCTCGTAACCGACTTCGAGCGGAAGGGAGAGCTTTTGCGGGCGTTCCAAGTGGTCAAAATGCGAGGCGTCAACCACTCGAGAAACAAATACGTGATGAAGATACTCGAAGACGGCATCAACCTGATACCCCTGTTCAAGGCGGGATTGGAATAAATCCGGCGCATCTGAAATGGATTCTCAACGAGAAAATGCAGAGACAGCAACCGACATGCAGCTGGCCAACGGAAAAAAAATTCTCGCATGCATATTGCTCACGATTCTGGCGTCAGGCTACGCATCAGCCATCGGCGTTTCCCCGGGCTCGGTAAAAGTCGTCAATATGGTGCGCGGCGGATACGCGGAAAAAGTCCTGACCATAAGCACTGCGGGAAACGAAGACTTGACGCTGAAAATAGAAGCCAGCGGAGCCATAAAAGACTGGATAAGCTTTGACCCCGGCGACAAAGAACTGCAACTGCCTAAAAAGTCGTCAATGCCGGTTACCGCCAAGATAGTCGTCCCCAGCACGACCCAGAGCGGACTCTACGAAGGAGAAGTGATTATATCAACCCTCTACACGGGCAATGAGACGGTAAACGTCTCTGGGGCGCGGTTCATGCCAGGACTCATCGTCCGCGTGCAGGTGACGGTAACTGGAGAGGAGATAACCGGCTATGAGATAAAATCAGTGTCGGTCAGAAACACTGAACAAAACTACCCCCTTGAAATTGTCTTCAAAATAGAAAACACGGGAAACGTGGTGGTGACTCCTAGAATCCACGTATCGCTTTTGGACGTGGACAGGAAAGAAACCGGCAAGACGCTGGACTACTCGGGAACTTCCATACTGCCGACCATTGTAAGACAGTTTTCAGTGAAAATGCCGACGAAAGGCATGGACGTCGGCGACTACTACGTGAAAATAAACTCAGACTTGGGCGACGAGCAGATACTATTCTTCCAGATTTTCCCGCCGGGAGCTTACCTCGTTCTTAAAGGAACGCTCGACCAGCTGATGCTCAACAAGATATGGGTTAAACCGCAGGAAAACGTCAAGATAACCGGAACCTTCAAAAACGAGGGTGAACTCTTCATAGAATCGGCTAAGCTCAAAGGAGAAGCCTACCTGGTAGACAAAGCCCTAGGCACAAAAGAACTCGTCAGCGTGTTTGAAGGAGACGCCATGAGCGTCCCCATCGGCGAAGAAGTCTCTCTAACCGCATACTTCACGCCGCAAAAACCGGGGCAGTATTCCATAGAGGGCGTCGCCCTCTACAGCGGAAAGAAGACAGACGTTAAAAGCACCGTGCTGAACGTGCTTGAGGAAGCCCCCAGGGGAGGGTACACACTGCAAAACTACAGCATCATCGGCGTTATCATCTTTGGTTTTATAATCATTGGCGCAGCCTTCTACGTAACGCGCATCCGCGACAGCACCGGCGGCCGACGGCCGCAGAGTAGCAGCGCAGTATATACGACACCAGCGGGACAAAGAAAGCCGGAGCTTCCGAAGGACGCCATCTACAGAAAACTAAAAAACGAGCTCCAGACGCTCAAAAAGAACGCCGTCGTCCTAGTCGCCGTTGAATCCGAACAGCAGGCTGAGGCGATTACCGCGCTGTTGAAAATTTATATAAATGAGAAGAACATGAACGGCCTGTACCTGTCCATCAGCGCGCCATACGAGCAGATAAAAAACATCACAGAGTCCGCCGGCATACAAACCGACCGCTTGTATTTCATCGACTGCATATCGCAGATGGCTGGCACGACGACCGCGAAAACGGAGAAAGCAGTCTTCGTTGAAAACCCATCCTCGCTGGAGGAGGTGAACATGTACATAGACAAAATCCTGATGAGAATGCCGGAACCGAAGTTCATGTTCATGGACAGCATCTCAAGCCTGCTCATATACAACAATGAGCGCAGCATCGAAGAATTCACACACCTGGTCATCAACAAAATGCGCCTTGAGAAACTGGGCTTCGTCATCATCACGCTCAAGCAGAAGGAGTCGGAGCAGCTCGCCAAGACTCTGGTGCCCATGTGCGACAAGGAAATCATCCTCTAGACGAACTAACGGCAACGTAAAAGATTGCACCATATTTAAAGACTTAGTTACAGTAAGTAGTAGACTTTTTGCGTAATAAAGGCAAAAACGGTATATGATATGCGAATTCAGTGAAAACAGCAAAAGCAGTATATGGCGTTTGATTTCACACTAAATACGCAAAAAGTCTAGTGTCGCATAAGAGACAGCGCTAATACATAGAATGTACGACAAGGTTAAAACCGGCATACCCATACTGGATGAAATACTGAACGGAGGAATTCCAAAGGGGAATTCAATCATTCTGGCAGGCAGCAGCGGAACAGGGAAGACCATACTCGTGCAGCAGTTTTTGTTCGCAGGCGTGAAGGAAGGCGAAACCGGCCTGTATCTATCGCTGTCCGAACCCAAGAAGAAGGTCATCAAAAACATGGAAGACTTCACGTTCTTCAACGCAAAAGCGGTTGAAGAGGGTAAAGTGAAAATCATTGACGTGGCTTCAGACGCGCGCCTGCACGGCATCGGGCTGCAGAGCGTTGAGGGCATGCTGAATCTGGTTAAGAAGGTGATTCAAGACAGCGGGGCTAAACGCGTCGTCATAGACAGCATCACCGCTCTGGTGGCAAACCTTGGCGAACAGGACAAGATACGCAGCTTCGTCTACGACCTCGGGCTCCAGTTGATGTCCATGGAATGCACCACCATCCTGGTATCGGAAATACCGCCGATGACGTTCACATATTCTGTGTACGGCGTGGAAGAGTTCATCGCCGACGGCGTCATGCTCGTAACCGACTTCGAGCGGAAGGGAGAGCTTTTGCGAGCGTTCCAAGTGGTCAAAATGCGAGGCGTCAAGCATTCCAGAAACAAGTACGTGCTTGAAATACTCAAAGACGGCATCAACCTGATACCCCTATTCAAGGCGGGAATTGACTAACGGCTCCCGCACGTGAGATGGATTCTAGACGGAACGCAAAGCAGCAACGACAGACGTGGAGGAATTGCTGGAGAATTGCTTCAATGCTCATTCTCGCACTAATGACCGCGCAATACGCAACGGCAATCGGCGTTTCTCCAGGCACCGTAGCCATCGACAACATGGTGCGCGGCGGATACGCCGAGCGGACGCTCATGCTAAGCACGGCTGGAAATCAAGAGATAACGTTCACGCTCCAAGCTGACGGAGAGATTAAAGACTGGATAAGCTTTGTGTCAAACGAGACGCAGCTCGTACTACGCCGAAAGTCAGCACTACCCATTAAAGTCAGGATAAATGTTTCTAGCAACGCGCAGGGAGGACAGCACGACGGGCGCATCATCATCACAACTCTCTACACGGGCAACGAGACTGTAAACGTCTCTGGGGCGCGGTTCATGCCAGGACTCATCGTCCGCGTAACGCTGAACGTCACTGATGTAATCATCAGAGGATACGCGATACGATCGCTTTCGGTTAAAAACACGGAGCAGGATTATCCAGTGGAATTCACCCTCAGCGTTGAAAACACAGGAAACGTCATCGTCACCCCCAATCTGCGCATCACGCTCTTAGACAGCGAGATGCGAACCCTCAACAGGACGCTCGACTATCATGACACGCCGGTACTGCCGACTATTATACAACAGTTTTTTATACAAATGCCGACGAAGGGCCTGCGGCTGGACGACTACTACGCCAACGTGACGTCCGACTTGGGATACGAGAACATGCTTTCGTTCAAGATTCTCCCTCAAGGAACATACCTGATATTCAAGGGAATCCTTGACGGCATGTCTGCAAACACAACCCAAACAGCAGCAGGGGAGAACGTTAACATCATGGCAAGCTTCAGAAACGACGGGGACGCCCGCATAGAGGAGGCAAAGCTGAAGGCTGAGGTCTACCTCACCAGTGAGGAGTGGGACACCAAGAAGCTTGCGGGAGTCATTGAAGGGAAACCACGCAGCGTTGAGAAAGGCGAGAATAGCACCCTTTCCGCTGTTTTCACACCCAAACAACCCGGAACGTACCTACTTGAAGGGGTCGTAGTCTACAGCGGCAAGCGAACCGACGTGAAAACACTTCTCATAAACGTTAAAGAGCCTAAGCGCGAAAGCACCCAAAGCTTCATCACGTTAATAATGCAGTGGAGAGAGGAAATTGGAGGAGTCATCGCCATCATAGCGGTTGCAGCACTTATTGCGTACTTAAAACGACGTCAGAAAAACAAAATCTAAGGCTGGCTGGCTTGAATTCCGCAGTGTCCCCGTAGGGGACATGTGCCCCTTTTTGGGCATGTGCCCCCTTTGGGGGCATGCACCTAAATGAGGTGCACCTGTGCGCAGGACACCGCTGTGCGGGACAAAAAAAACCTCACACCCAACGACGAACGGTTGAAAAAAAAACATCCAAAACCGACAGCATAGAGCGGTTTTATGCACTCAATACCTTATTATTCAACGTATGGCATTTGACGTCAAGAAGATAAAGGAAGACGCGAAAAAGGACTGGAGGAAGACGTGGATTGAAACAGCGCGGCTGATTCCCGAGAAAAGCATGGGAAGCGCGCGCGACTACGCCGGAGGAAAAGGCGAAAGCCACATGCTCCACGACCTTGCGCAGAAGGCGCGGCAGACGTTCATAAAAATTGGCTTTTCGGAAATAGAGAATCCGGTCTTCATAACCGAGGAAGACGTCTACAAGCAGTACGGACCTGAGGCGCCCGTCATCCTAGACCGCGTGTATTACCTGGCAGGCCTGCCCAGGCCGGACATCGGCCTTTCAGACAAAAAGATTTCTGAAGTCAAAAAAATCAATGCACACATCAACGTTGAAGAACTGAAAAAGATTTTCCGTGAATACCGGGAGGGATTAATCGAAGGAGACAACATGGTTGAAGAACTGTCAGCGCGCCTCAACCTAACGACCGAAGAGGCGTCGGGCATCATAGACCTGTTCCCGGAGTTCAAAAACATCAATCCCGTGGCAAGCAGGCTCACGCTGCGCAGCCACATGACGGGGGCGTGGTTTCCCACCCTAAGCGCCATGAAAAACAGCAAGCTTCCGCTTAAACTGTTCTCCGTAGGCCTCAGATTCAGACGTGAGCAGAAGGTTGACGCGACACACCTGCGGGCGCACTACGGCGGCAGCATGGTCATCATGGACGACGGGATGAACAGCGACGCGGGCAGGAACATAACGACGAGAATCCTGGAAGAACTTGGATTCAAAAACATCACATTCGTGAAAAAGAAGGCAACGTCAAACTACTACGCGCCTGACACGGAATACGAAGTCTACTCCGGCGACATTGAGATAGCTGACATCGGCATGTACTCGCCCATCGCGCTAGCAAACTACGACATTCCTTGCAACGTTTTCAACCTCGGCTTCGGGCTGGAACGCATGCTCATGGTCAAACATAAAGTAAAAGACGTCCGGGAATTATTGTACCCGCAGTTCTACCA
>Ga0315281_10012711_pt1 | contig 11445 bp, 8 predicted proteins | sample YL17G07_0_MG_FD_204540 | JGI IMG/M metagenome (GOLD analysis project Ga0315281, IMG submission 204540) | Sediment microbial communities from Yellowstone Lake, YNP, Wyoming, USA - YL17G07_0 | ecosystem: Environmental > Aquatic > Freshwater > Lake > Sediment | place: USA: Wyoming | collected... | reverse complement strand
GGCCACGAAAGGGGTGATAGCCGCAGCTTTCAGGTCGGGCACGTCGACCGACGCGCCGGTCGTGGCGTACGAGCGGTGATCTGGCTCAACAATGTACATCGCCGGATGCTTGGGGTGTTCTTTGCCATCCTTGGCCCGCAGATTGCCTACGACATCACGAAGTTTCTCGCTCGGCTCTTGTATTGGCTGCTCGAGCCGATACGCGTGCGAAGTGAGGGCCAATGTCGCGCCGCCCTGGGCGGTTGGGTGGCCGACGAAACGATTCCACAAATCGCCCAGCACGCGTTCGTCCATCGTGCGTGGGGTATTACCGATCTCGTCCTGGCGGACCGACTGCTCCATCCGAATACGTATCATCGCTATGGCGGAAAAATACCCGAGCCTCACCTTGCCCGACTGCTCGATTCCCAACGGCGTAGCCAACCGGTGATCTTGTTGACGGGCTACTATGGGCCGATCGACCTGCTGCCGGTGTTTTTGGGATACAACGGGATTCGGGCGGGGGTGGTTTATCGCCGGCACGCCAACGTAGGGTTCGACATTTATCGGCGGCGAATTCGAAGTCGCAGCGGCTGTGAGTTGATCCCGATTGATCGGGCGGCAGAGCGGCTGGGTCAGTTGCTCGAACACGGTGGAACGGTCGCCATCGTGGCCGATCATCACAGTGAGGCCCGCGGTCTGCCGGTTACGTTTATGGGTTTGCCGACGGTGGCGATGCGTTCGGTGGGGTTGCTGGCCTGGCGATATCGGGCCGATGTGGTCGTCGCCGGCATTCGACGGGTCAGCGATGCGTTTCGCTTCGAGATCGTCGTTTCCGACGTCGTGCAACATCGGGACTGGGAGCATCAGGACAACCCGGTGCGATACATCACCGAGCGCTATCTTCGCGGACTGGAAAAAATCATTCAACAAGACCCCGCCCAATACATCTGGGTCCACGCCCGCTGGGGCGACGAGTTCGCCCGCCGACTGGCGGAGCAAGCCGAAACGAAAAAACCAACAGGTTAACTTCCCTTTGAGATGTCCGCGATAGAGAACCCCAGATCGAAGCCGGACGTGATAATGTCGGTTACGCCGCCGAAGGCCCGCTCCGTCAACGGAAAGCCGATGAGAAAGGCCACCAGCCCAGCCACATAGATACGCCACTTCTTTGAGAACATCGTGATCTCCTTTCGCGTTGTTTCAACAGCTATCGAGTTCGTTCGGCCTGCGTTTCCTGCCTGTAGAGTCGACACCCTAAAGTATATGCACGGTTCGGCGGAATGCAAATCGATGTCAGCCCTTGGTGGAGTCGCATTTCCATAAAGCCATCCTCCGGCCAGAGAAAAGCTTAAATGCGAAATTGTGGATAGCATTCAGCGGGGGTGAGCCATTTGCGGCATTGGTTGGCGTGGAACAATGCCGAGCGAAGATGATAGCAAAGCTGGCATTGGGTGACGTAGCCTTGCGGCAGGGGCGAGAATCCGAATCGCTGAGCTAGGCCGATCAGCCCGAACGGACCCTGTTCGACGAGCACCGGCAGGATCGGACCGGTCGGGCCGTTTTGATCGAGCCAATCGTAGACCTCGCTGATCTGTTCGCTGACGGCGTTGCCGAGCACGATGCCGCAACACGTGCCGGGAAAAATGTTGCCGTACGGGTCGATATGGACGTGTCTGCTCGCCAGAATCGCCTTTCGGCAGGGATTATCCCGAAAGGCCTCCGGCGGCCGGCCCTTCAGCAGCTCGGCGGCGAGCCAAGCCGCCTTGCCGTTCAGGCGGTCCTTGCCCGCGAGCAGTGCATCGGCCTGCAGGCAATGGATTTCGTCGTCGCTCAGTTCGTCGAAGTTGAAATCGGAATCCCGATGTGCGTCGTAAAAGTTCCCCCAGCGGATGCGAACGCCATTTTCACCCAACACGTCCTGTCCGATCTCTACCAGGCGTCGGACATGGGTCAGGGGGACAAACTCCTGATGGAAAATATCCGCGTCGGTGGTGATCAGCGTCACACCGAACGATTTGAGCTTCTCCAACGCATCACGAACGACGCGGTCGTCTGTTGCCCAAAAGGCATTGGTTTCGATTTTGTCCGCCGGGAGTAGGCCCGTGTCTCGCGCGAGCGCCAGCACCTGGAACAGCAATTCCGGCCGACCGAACGGTTCGCCGCCGGTAATGTGTACCCTGACGTGCCGATCAGAGCGATTGGCCAGCGTCTCAAGCTGCCGCCACCACTGCACGACCCGGTGCGGATCGGCCCAAGACGTATGTTCCGGGCCGGCGCCGACGTAGCAGAATCGACAGCGGGCTGAACACCAGTAGCTGAGCATCAGGCCGGCAAACCGCCAGTCGGTCATGTGTGTGGCTTGTTTTCTTTCTTTCGGCGTCATGGTCCGGGTACAATACACCGTTCAGGCAATGCCGGGTTTTTCACGCAGGAAGTCTCATGGAACGCACCAAATACGAACGATATACGCGGCAGGTCATCATACCCCGTTTCGGCACGTCAGGGCAAGAGAACCTTGATCGGGCTTCGGTGCTGGTCGTCGGCTGCGGAGGCTTGGGATGCACAATTATTCAGATATTGGCCCGTGCCGGTCTGGGCAAGTTGGTTCTTTGCGATGAAGATCGCGTTCAACTGACGGACCTGCACCGTCAGGTGTGTTACGACGAGTCGCATATCGGGGAATACAAAGCTCAGGCCGCCGCCAAGGTGCTCGGCAAGATCAATTCTCAGATCACGATCGCCTGGCACGTTGCGAAGGTCAACCGCCAGAACATTGACAAATTTGCCGCCGGCGTGGACCTCATAATCGACGCGACGGATAATCTGGCTGCCCGGAATATGATCAACCGCTATGCGGTGGAGGCTCAGAAAGACTGGATCTACGGCGGCTGCCGGGAATTTGCCGGGACGGTGATGCTGGTTCGGCCGACCGCAGGGGCGTGCCTCTCGTGTGTCTTTGGCAATATCGACGAGGCCAATTCCGCCGAACCGCCCGGCCCGATACCCATCATCGGTTCGTTGCCTGTGCTGGTGGGCACCCTCCAGGCCAACGAGGTCATCCGGTATGTCGCCTGGCCGGATCGAAGGGACGCCGCCAGCAAACTCATCACCGTCGATCTGACCGTGCCGAGAGTCAATACGATGAAAGGCTTGAAAAAAAATACGGAATGTCGATTATGTAACCCATCGGTCTGATCCGACGGTTGTTTTTGAAATAGGCTGAAAATGGCGGCGTGGAAACTCTTACATCTTGTCGGCGGTCAGGTGTCAAGCGCTCTGGCGAGACAAATGGCAGCCCAGGTCCGCCTCTTGCCGGAACAGCTTTTTGAACAGCAGGTTGCCGTAGCTGAGGCGCCGGCCGTTCGCGTGGTCGAACAAGCCCTTCTGCAAAGGGTCATTCGCCTGCAACGGCGGTTCAACAGTGATCTTGTGACGTTTAGAAATGTGCGCAAATTGATCCAGCGTTACAGCCCGCAACTGGTCGTCTGCTGGGATATTGAAGCGACGGAACAGTTGCGGCTTGCCTTGTTGGGGATGCGGGTCAGCGTGCCGGTTGTGCTCCTGCTGAACGCAGCCATAACCGACCGCGCCAGGCAGCGAAAGCTGCGAGCGAACTATCTGGGACTGGGTTTGCATGTGCTGGCCGGATCCGAATTCCTGGTTCGCCATCTGGATCAGCAAGGGATGCACGACCGTGTTTCTCGTCTCGCACCGTTCACCGGATCGCGTGGGGTTGACAAACTGGCTGTACGGGCTCAAATGGGTTTACCTGCAGCCGGGCCGATTGTTTTTCTATCGAGTTCCGCCTCGCCCGCTGATCGGCTCCTCGGCATGTGGGGTTGTGCGATTGTGCAAAGATTGTTGTCCGAACTGACGTTGGTCATGACGTCACAAGGCCAGAGTGAGCAATCAATGCACCGCTATCAACGTTTTGACGAGTGCATGCCCATTCGTCCGATCCTGTTCGTTTGTGATTCATGGGATGAACATCTGGCGGTCTCAACTGCCGACGTCTACCTCGAGCCGACCAGCCGGGCGGGAGAAGTGTTGGGCTGTTTCTCCGCGTTTGCCCAGCGGGTTCCGGTGGTGGCCAGCGTCCAGGCTCAGGCGAGCCTGGACGACCCGGTCGGCGAGAGGGTCTGCCCGATCCAGGGAACAGGAGTCCGTCGGATCGCCGCCGCCGTCTTGAACGTGCTGGAAGATCATTCGTTGCAGGCAGCAGTGACGCAGCGGGCGTCGGACTGGTCGGAGGCGAACGGCTCGGAGCTGACCTACCGTTCCGCGCTGGTCCGATTGTATCAGAATATGCTGGAGCGACACTGGCGGCCCGGAGGTTAACAAATCTCGAGGGTGCGCGACTACGTGAACCCGAAGGATGATCCTGATTCGTTGAGAGAGATTATGAAGACACCTGCGTACAAAAATGCCTCCCTGTCGATTGAAGACCGCGTCGCCGATTTGCTGTCCCGAATGACTCTGGAAGAAAAGGTTGCCCAGTTGAACCAGCCGCTCATGGGTTGGAAAGCGTATGCAAAAGATGGCGAGACGATCACCCTTACGGAGGAATTCACGAAACTCGTGCAGAACACGGGTGTTGGTGCCGTGTATGGCCTTTTTCGAGCTGATCCGTGGTCGGGCAAGACTGTAGAGACAGGATTATCCCCCAAACAGGCCGCTGCTGCCGCCAATCTGCTCCAGCGATTTGTCGTGGAGAACACCCGGCTGGGTATTCCGCTGCTGCTCTCTGAGGAATGCCCGCACGGCCACATGGCGATCGGTTCGACGGTGTTTCCGACCGCCATCATGCTGGCAAGCACGTGGAATCCGGAGCTGGCAGAAAGGATGGGGCGCGCTGCCGCCGCAGAGGTCCGGGCCAAAGGCGGCAACGTGGGTTATGGCCCTATTCTGGATGTTGCACTTGATCCCCGCTGGTCCCGGGTTGAGGAAACGTTCGGCGAAGATCCCTATCTGATAAGTCGAATGGGTGCAGCCATGGTCAACGGGATGCAAGGCACGGCACTTGACGCCGATCAGGCCGTCATCTCGACGCTGAAACATTTTGCCGCGTATGGAGCAAGCGAAGGCGGCCGCAATGGTGCCCCCGTTCATCTGGGCATGCGGGAATTGCACGAAGTGCATCTGCCGGGGTTCAAGGCGGCGATCGAGGCCGGGGCTCAATCGGTGATGGCATCTTTCAACGACATTGACGGTGTGCCCTGTTCGGGTAACAGATATTTGTTGACGGATTTGCTGCGCTCGCAGTGGCATTTTGACGGTTTTGTCGTCGCGGACGGCACGGGGATCGACTGGCTTTATACGCAGCATCATGTTGCCCATGATTTTGAAGAGGCGGGCGCTTTGGCTGTGACGGCAGGGGTGGACCTGAGCCTGTGGGATCAGGCGTTCACGCGCCTGGCGGGTGCCGTTCGGAATAACAAGGTTTCCATCGAAGTAATCGACCAGGCGGTACGGCGAATCCTTCGGGCCAAGTTCCGACTTGGACTTTTTGAGAAACCGTACGTTGACGAAGGCCATGCTGAAGTCATTGTCGGCAGCAAGGATCACCGGGATCTTGCCCGAACGATTGCCTGCGAAGGGATCATCTTGCTCAAGAACGACGGCCCGATCCTTCCGCTCAAAAAGGACATCGCGTCGATCGCCGTCATCGGCCCCAATGCGGATAACGTGTACAACCAACTCGGCGACTATACCGCTCCGCAGAAGCGGGAAGACATTGTCACCGTCCTCGACGGGATCAAAGCGGCAGTATCGAAGAAAACGATCATTCGTTATGCCTTGGGTTGCCGCATCCGGAATCTCTCGAAAGCAGGTTTTGACGACGTCGTCGGAGCCGCCAAACAATCCGACGTAGCGGTGGTGGTCGTGGGTGGATCGAGCGCACGTGAGTTCTCGATGAAACACCGCGACACCGGCGCCGCCGCAGTGGATGAAGGATTGACCGGCATCGACATGGAGTGCGGCGAAGGGTTCGACCGTTCGGACTTGGACCTTGCCGGCGTTCAACATGATCTGCTCCAGGCGATCCATGCGACAGGCACGCCGATGGTTGTCGTGTCGATCCAGGGTCGTCCCTATGCCATTAACTGGATCGCCGAACACGCTCGGGCCATCGTCAACGCCTGGTATCCCGGGCAGGAGGGCGGCCGCGCCGTCGCCGACGTCCTTTTCGGCGAGGTCAATCCCGCGGGACGATTGCCGATTTCCATCCCCAAATCGGCAGGGCAGCTTCCGGTGAATTACAATCGCAAACCGTCGTCGTGGGGCAACTACATCTCCCAGGATTCCAAGCCGCTGTTTTCGTTCGGCCATGGCTTGAGCTACACCACGTTTTCCTACGCCAACCTGAAAATCCGTCCCGAACGCATTCGAGCAGATCAGACGGCCATAGCCACGGTCGAAATAACCAATAGCGGTAATCGCCGTGGCGACGAAGTCGTGCAGATATATATTCGGGACGAGGTCTGTTCGTTCACCCGACCGGTAAAACAGTTGAAGGGATTTCAACGCATCTGTCTGGAGGCCGGCGAGACGAAGACCGTTGAATTTGAAATTACTCCGGAGACGCTGCACGTGCTCGACGCGAGTTTGGAGTCGGTGGTCGAGCCGGGCGAGTTCAGCATTATGATTGGCGGCAACAGTCAAGACGTACTTTGTGCCAGGTTGGACGTGATAGTATAGAACTTGGAGAAGCATTATGAATGGATACGAACGGATCATGACCGCGATGGCACTTGAGCAACCCGATCGGGTACCGATCGCTGAATTCCTTATCGACCCGAAGGTCTATCGGGCGCTACTTCCGGCGGCGACGTTTCAAAGTGATTTCGAGGAACACTTCGATTTTGACGCTGTCGGATGCGGGGCCAAGTTCGCTGTCACGCGAAAGAACATCGACGGATCGTATTATGACGAATGGGGCGTCCTATATAAGCCCTCATCGGAGATGGTTGACCACCCTGTGAAGGGCCCCATTGCCAGTCTTGAGGATCTCAATCGCTATACCCCACCGGATCCGGACGCTTCCCAGCGTCTCGGCCGATTGCCCGAGTTGGTCAAGAAGTTCAAAGGCAAACGGGCGATCATTTTTCATCAGCGCGCAGCATTCATGTGGTCGGCGTATCTGGCCGGCATCGAGAATCTGCTGGTGGACTTTCTCGTCGAGCCTGAGTTCGCGCATAAACTGCTGGACGTGGTCTTGGAGGCCAACATCAAGTTGGCCAGAAACGCCCTTCGGGCCGGGGCGGACATCATCACCTTGGGCGACGACTATGCCAACAACACCAGCCCGTTGTTTTCCCCGGCGGTTTTTAACGAATTCATTCTGCCACGCCTGGCAAAAATGGTTGACGTCATTCACGAAGAAAAAGGCACGGTGATCAAACACACCGACGGGAACATCTGGCAGATCATCGATCCAATTGTGGCCACTGGGATCGACGGACTCAATCCAATCGAACCGCTTGCGGGAATGGACATCGGTGAAGTGAAAGCCAAATACGGCGACCGAGTCTGTCTGTTCGGCAATATTGACTGCGGTCATCTACTGCCGTTCGGTTCGCCGCAGGAGGTGGCGACTGCGGTCAAAGAATGCATCGCCAAGGCCTCGGCAGGCGGCGGGCATGTTCTGACGTCCTCCAACAGCATTCATTCATCGGTCAACCCGCAAAATTACCTGGCCATGATCCAGGCAGCAAGGAAATACGGTCGATATCCCGTAGCTGCCGGCTGATCGTTGGTTTCGTCTTGAATTGGCGATCTGCGGCGCGTCCGCTTTTCCAAAATATTCAAACGGTTGACGGGGTACCAGCTGCGTCCCGTTTGTCACCGATCGCTTTAACCCGGTTCTTCCGCACAGAGCGACATGAGATGCCTGCGCCCAGACCCCAAGGCCACGAGGAATAGCCTGAGTTAATAGTAAACATTAGCAAACATGATATGATTTGGCTTCTGGATTACATTTGGTTATAGATTGATTACATAAGTGAAATCTGCAAGTTCATTCAGGAGTGTTCCAGTGACATAACTGTTTCTGCAATTCGGAGGTCAAACGCATGAATCTCAGAAGGCCAAACGCTAACGAAGCTACGGGAACGTTCAATCGTTCCAGGGATGTCGCCCCGATGTCGGGCATTTGCACCCGATGTCTCGACGGATGCAAAGGCGGCTGTGAAATCTGGTTGTCATCGTTTCGAGGTCGGGAAGTATTGTATCCCGGTCCGTTCGGGGAAATCACCGCCGGCGCCGACAAGGATTATCCCGTCGATTATTCACACCTGAGCATTCAGGGTTATGCCGTCGGAGCCAAGGGCCTGCCCAAGGGTATCAAAGGCAACCCGGATACCGCCATATTTCCGGTGGTGGATACCGGGACCGAATATGGCTGGGATAAGAAGGTCAAAATGCAGTTGCCGATCTTCACCGGGGCGCTGGGTTCGACGGATATCGCCCGAATCAACTGGGAGCATTTTGCAGTCGGGGCAGCCATTTCGGGGATCACCCTCGTCTGCGGTGAGAACGTCTGCGGTGTGGATCCGGGGCTTGAATTGGGCAAGAACGGCCAGGTCAAGAAATCGCCGGAAATGGACCGGCGGATCGAGACCTATCGAAAGCATCATGAAGGCTACGGCGAAATCCTGGTGCAAATCAATGTCGAAGATACCCGGCTGGGCACGGCTGAGTATGTGATCAGCAAACACAAACTCAACACGATCGAGCTCAAGTGGGGACAAGGCGCAAAGTGCATCGGCGGCGAGATCAAAGTCAACTCGATCGAACGTGCCCTCGAGTTGAAGAATCGCGGCTACATTGTCTTGCCCGATCCGACCCATCCGGATGTGCAGCGGGCGTTTAAGGAAGGCGAGATCAAGGAATTCGAGCGGCACTCTCGGCTGGGATTCGTGACGAAGGAAGGCTTCCTCGCTGAGGTCGAGCGATTACGCAAACTTGGCTTTGAGCGCATCACCCTGAAGACTGGCGCCTATTCCGCGGTCGAATTGGCCATGGCGATGCGTTACAGTGCCGAAGCCAGAATCGACCTGTTGACCATCGACGGCGCTCCGGGAGGCACGGGCATGAGTCCCTGGCCGATGATGGCCGAGTGGGGCATTCCTACGTTCTATCTGCAATCGCTGGCTTATGAATATGCCGAGCGGCTTTCCGCTCGTGGAATCCGCGTGCCGGACCTGGCCATCGCCGGCGGGTTTGGTAGCGAAGACGGTGTATTCAAAGCCCTGGCGATGGGCAGCCCGTATGTCAAGGCCGTTTGTATGGGCCGAGGGCTGATGATCCCCGGCATGGTAGGCAAGAACATCGGCCAGTGGATCGCCCAGGGCGACCTGCCGAAATCGGTGTCCAAATACGGCTCGACCATCGAAGAACTCTTTGTTTGTTACGAAGAGCTTAAAGAAAAAATGGGCAAGGAAGTCAACAATCTGCCCACCGGGGCTGTTGCCATGTACACCTATTCGCAGAAGTTCAAACAAGGCCTGCAGCAGCTTATGGCCGGCAGCAGAAATTTCAGCCTGGCGACCCTGTCTCGCGCCGACCTGATGTCGCTGACCGAAGAGGCAGAGAAGATTTCAGGCATTCCCTATGTCATGAATGCTTATCGCGAGCAGGCTGAAGAGATACTCGACGGGAAGGTCGAGCCGGTTTTCGCCGGACGTTGAAGACGATGTGTCGGTCACGTTTGAATCCTCGGGGACGCTTGGCGTCCCCGAGTTTTTTTGTGCGTCCGGCAGGGCGTGTTCACTTGGAGATGGAAGTTCTCTGCCGGCCCGGTTGCGAAAACAGTTAGCCGACCGGCAAGAGGTCCATCGACCGGACCGAAGGCCCGAACATGAAGTACGTTGCGGGAGGTCGGCGGGGGCAACCTCCGCTTCCGATCTGATTACAGCACAGTTGCTCCTGTCCGGGACTCGAAGAATCTGCTCATTTGTCTCCATCCAGATTGATTTCCTGGTCGGTGAATAGTCTAATAACACTTTTTCCAGGAGGAGACGGTGATGAAAGAAACGATGACACCGCGGGAACGCGTTCTGGCGGTGCTTAATCGAGAAAAGCCGGATCGGGTGCCGATGGATTACTGGGGCGTGCCCGAAGTTGCCACTCGACTGATGAAAGAACTGAACTGCCAGAACGAGATCGAGCTTTGCCGTAAACTGCATATCGATCGCATCTTCGTTATTGGCCCCAAGTATGCCGGGCCTGCGCTTGCACCAGGCACGGACGCCTTCGGCCTTGAGTGGCGAACGATCCGCTATGCCGATAACGCCGGCGAATATGAGGAAGTGGCTTCCAGCCCGCTTGGGAAGTTCAATTCAGTCCAGGAGATTGAACGGGAATACACCTGGCCGAGCATCGACTGGTGGGATTTTGGTGTCGTTCCGGCCCTGGTCGAAAAATACAAAGACTTCGCTGTCAGGGGGCAAAAGTGGGACGCGATGTCGCTCTATTGCTACCTGCGGGGCATGGAGCGGGCCTTCATGGATTTGATCGACGCCCCGGAGATTGCCCGCTATTGTCTCAATAAGATTTTCGATTTTTGCCACACATGGAACCAAAGAATACTCGAACAGGGCCAGGGGCAGATCAAGATCATCTTCATCAGCGACGACATGGGAACGCAGGAGGGTCTGCTCATGTCGCCCAGACAGCTCGAAGAGTTTATCTTTCCGGGAATGAAACGGCTGATTGATCAGGTTCACTCTGCCGGGGCGTTTGTGTTCCATCACAACGACGGGGCGATCCTGCCGCTTATTCCCCGTCTGATCGAGCTGGGCATCGATATTCTCAATCCGATCCAGTGGCGATGCAAAGGGATGGATCGCGAAGTCATTGGCAGGGACTTTGGCGACAGGCTGATCTTCCACGGCGGGGTCGACAATCAGCATACCCTGCCGTTCGGCTCGGTAAAGGACGTCCGGGAGGAAGTGCTGTACAATCTCCGTGTCTTGGGCCAAAAGGGCGGATACATTCTCGGTCCCTGCCATAACATCCAAGTCATCACCCCGACGGAGAATATCCTCGCCCTCTACCAGACTGGATATGAAGCCGGGTGGTGTTAGATTTCATGCTCAATAGTTGTCTTCCGCTTCACTTATCGGCAGGTGTCAAGTGGGAGAGTCTACACTTCCTTGAAACTGTCTCGAAGCTGCGAAAGAACGGCCATTGCCGTCACTTCCGCGGGCCGCTATAATGCGCGCGGGACAACCGGAGTTTTTTTGTAAGGGGCTGATGATGGGATACCAGGAGTCGACCGGATGGTGTGGCCGCTGTGAAGATCAAGTCCTGATCCGGCGGCGAACGGCCAATCATGTCTTGCACCTCCTATGATAAGTGTCTACTCCAAAACGGAGTTTCTTTTGTTATAAGCCTCTTTGTATTCGTTGGTTGTGTTACTATTTGGCCAAGACGAAGTTCGGAAAGTCCTCGAAGATCCAA
>Ga0315281_10012710_pt1 | contig 11445 bp, 6 predicted proteins | sample YL17G07_0_MG_FD_204540 | JGI IMG/M metagenome (GOLD analysis project Ga0315281, IMG submission 204540) | Sediment microbial communities from Yellowstone Lake, YNP, Wyoming, USA - YL17G07_0 | ecosystem: Environmental > Aquatic > Freshwater > Lake > Sediment | place: USA: Wyoming | collected... | reverse complement strand
CCGGCCACGCTGGCACGCGGCCAGGCGACGGCCGCATCCCGACGATGTTGCAGAAGCTGGCGGGGTTGCGGAGGGATCCGCCCATGTCGGTGCCGTCGGCAATCGGCAGCATGCCGGTCGCGAGCGCCACCGCCGCTCCCCCGCTGCTTCCGCCGCAGGTCTTCGATCGGTCGTACGGATTCAGCGTCGCACCGAAGACCGGGTTGAACGTCTGCGATCCGGCGCCGAACTCCGGCGTGTTCGTCTTGCCGACCACAATCGCGCCGGCGTGCCTGAGGCGCTCGACGAGCAGCGAGTCCTCGGCCGGCACGAAGTCCTTGTAAATCGGCGAACCGAACGTCGTCCGGATCCCCTTCGTGGGCTGGAGATCCTTGTGCGCGATCGGCAGGCCGTGCAGCGGGCCGACCGCCTGGCCGGACGCCAACGCTTCGTCTGCCGCGAGCGCGGCGGCCATCGCCTGATCGGCGACCAGCGTCACGATCGCGTTGACGGACGGGTTCACCCGCTCGATCTGCGCGAGGTGCGCGCTGACGACCTCGCGTGCCGATAGCTCGGTCGCGCGGATCAGACGCGCGAGCTCGACCGCGCTCAGCGTGCAGATGTCGGAGGCCATAGGGATCGCAGGGCTAAAGCCCTGCGCCACGAAAAAGCCCTGCACCACGAAAAAGCCCTGCGCCACGAAAAAGCCCTGCGCCACGAAAAAGCCCTGCACCACGAAAGAGCCACGCTTCTTTTGCGTGCTTTGCGCGCTTTGCGTTCACAGTGAATGCCCCGCGAGATAGTCGAGGGCGGCGGTGACGCCGCCGCGTGTGAACGGCACGCCGGACGCCGCGAGCCCCATCTCGATGCCGCCGAGCGTGCCGACCAGCATCAGGTCGTTGAAGTCGCCAAGGTGGCCGATGCGAAACACTTTTCCCTTGAGCTTGCCGAGTCCGGATCCGAGCGACATGTCGAATCGCTCGAGCACAGTCTTCCGGAACGCGTCGGCATCGTGTCCCTCGGGCATGACGACGGCTGTCACGGCGTCGCTGCGCTCCTCCGGCCGCGCACCGAGCAGCTCGAGCCCCCACGCCGCGACCGCGCGTCGCGTCGCTTCGCCGAATCGCGTGTGTCTGGCGAAGGCGTTGGCGAGCCCCTCCTCCTCCAGCATCCGGATCGCCTCGCGCAACCCATAGAACAGGTTGATCGCAGGCGTGGTGGGGAAGGAACCGGCGGCGTTGTCCCTGATCATCGGCTGCCAGTCCCAGTACACGCGCGGCAGACGCGCCGATGTCGACGCGGCGATCGCGCGGGCGCTGATCGCATTGAACCCCATGCCCGGCGGCAGCATCATCCCCTTCTGCGAGCCGCTGATGGCCACGTCCACGCGCCACTCGTCGTGTCGATAGTCGATGGCGCCAAGCGACGAGACCGCGTCCACGAGCAGCAGCGCGGGATGTCCGGCCTCGTCCATCGCTCGACGCACCGCGGCGACGCTGCTCGTCACACCGGTGGACGTCTCGTTGTGGACGATGGCGACGGCTTTGATGGTGCCGGTGCGATCCGCCGCCAGCTTCTGGCCGATGACGGCCGGGTCGACGCCGTGGCGCCAGTCACCGGGAATGAAATCGACCTGCAGGCCGAGGCGGATGGCCATGTCGCGCCACAGCGTGGCGAAGTGGCCGGTCTCGGCCATCAGCACGGTGTCGCCTGGCGACAGCGTGTTGACGAAGGCAGCCTCCCACGCGCCGCTGCCCGACGAGGGATAGATGATCACGGGGCTCGTGGTCTGAAACACGCGCTGCAGACCGGCGATCGCCTCGCGCGCGAGCGCCGCAAACGCGGGGCCGCGATGATCGATTGTCGGCTGCGAGATCGCCCGCAGGATGCGATCGGGCACGTTGGTCGGGCCGGGAATCTGGAGGAAGTGACGTCCGCTTTTCATATGCAACAGTTAATCACGAAACACGGAGGACACGAAGGACACGGAGAAGATTCAACACGGAGAAACGGAGGAACGGAGAACGAACAGAAACGGGTTCGGCGGGCGCCGAACGGTACCTTGCTGCCGTTTTCGTGTGCTTCGTTTCTCCCTTCGTGAGCGTCGTGGTCGCACCGCAGGTCCCGATCGCAGCGGAACACCTGAAAATGTGCCTGCCAGCCGAAGCTCGCAGAGCGAAGGCTGGTAGTATCAGCCCCATGAGCGTCATCGTCGGTCGATCGCGCATCGCGACGAAATACGGCATTGTCGCCGCCAGCCAGCCGCTGGCGGCGCGCGCGGGCGTGCAGGTGCTCGAGCGCGGCGGCAACGCGGTCGACGCGGCCATCGCGACCAACGCCGTGATGGGTCTGGTCGAGCCGCAGTCGAATGGGATCGGCGGGGATCTGTTCGCGATCGTGTACGAAGCAGAGACCGGCGCGCTCCACGGCCTCAATGCCTGTGGCTGGGCGCCGAGCGGTCTGACGCCCGCGCTGCTGAAATCCCAGGGCCTGACGCAGATGCCACAGGGCGGCATCCACACCGTGACCGTCCCGGGCGCTGTCGCGGGTTGGGACGCGTTGCGCGCGATGCTCGGCTCGCTGCCGATGGCCGATCTCCTCGCCGCCGCGATCTTCTACGCGGACGAAGGCTTCCCTGTCTCGGACGTGATTGCCGCCCATTGGGCCGCACTCGCCGACAAGGTCGCCGCTGATCCCCCTGCGGCACAGACGTACCTGCCCAACGGCCGCGCACCGGGCCCGGGTCAACTGTTCAGGAACCCGGACCTCGCGGAATCGCTGCGGGTGATTGCAACGCACGGGGCGGCCGGTTTCTACGAAGGCCAGACAGCCGACGCCATCCTCGCGATCTCGGACGAGAAAGGCGGGACGATGACCGCCGAGGATCTTCGCGAATTCCAACCCGAGTGGGTCGATCCGATTTCAACCACGTACCGCGGTTGGACGGTGTACGAGCTGCCACCCAGCACGCAGGGCATCGCCGCGCTGATGATGCTCAACCTCATGGAGCAGTTTCCACTGGGCGAATACGGGTTCCACAGCGCCCGCGCGCTGCACGTGATGATCGAGGCGAAGAAGCTCGCGTACGCCGACATGCTGCGTTACGTCGGCGACATGCGCTTCGGGCACCCGCCCGTCCAGGCCATGCTCGACAAGTCGCACGCGAAGCGGCGCGCGCGGCGCATCGGCGCGGGAGATGCCGCGCGCGACGTGCGGCCGTCGGTCTTCGACGGCCTCACCAGCTCGTCGGGCACCGACACGATCTACCTCTCGGTCATCGATCGCGACGGCAACATCGTCTCGCTGATCCAGAGCATCTACGAAGGCTTCGGCAGCGCCATTGTGCCGCCGGGCACCGGCTTCGCGCTGCACAACCGCGGCGCGCTGTTCACGCTCGACGAAGCGCATCCGAACACGCTCGCGCCGCGCAAGCGGCCGCTGCACACGATCATTCCGGGGTTCATGCAGCGCGGCGATACGTGCATCGGCTTCGGGATCATGGGCGGGTTCAATCAGGCGCAGGCTCACGCGCAGTTTGTCGCGAACATCGTCGACTACGGAATGGATATTCAGGAAGCGCTCGAGGCCGGACGCTTCACGAAAGCCACATTCGCCGGGGCCGACGTGAGCATCGAATCCCTGGTGCCCGAGTCGGTTCGCGAGGACCTGACCGCGCTCGGTCACGAGGTGACCGCGGTTCCGCCGCGCACCGGCACGTTCGGCCATGGGCAGGCGGTGATGAGCGACGGTTCAGGCGTGCACTTCGGCGCGTCGGAGCCGCGGCACGACGGCGCGGCGATTCCCGAAGCACCGCCGGTTTTCAGCTGACGCTCGCGATTAACGAGTGGCGCAGGGGAAATCGACGTGGTGTCCGCCTTTAGGCGGACCTGTCTGGTCCGGCTGAAGCCGGACGCCACGGCTGCACGAGGAGCCTTACGCCGACGTGGCTTTCGCGTGATGGGCGATCCGCATCGGCTTGACGATGAAGAAGGCGGTGGCAGCCACGGCCAGGTTCGCAATCGTCGCGACGACGAAGACCGCGTGCCAGCTGCCGGTCTGACTCTGCAGCCAGCTCGCCGCCGGCACCAGGAACGCCGCGGTGCCCTTGGCCGTGTACAGCAGGCCGGCGTTGGTCGTCGTGAATTTCGACCCGTAGATGTCGGTGCAGGTCGCCGGGAAGAGGCTGTAGATCTCGCCCCAGGTGAAGTAGACGAGGCCTGCGGTGGCAATGAACATCCACGGCGAGTTGCCGATGGTGCCGAGCGCCCAGTAGGCGCCGGCGCCGCAGACGAACACGATCGCCATCGTGTTCTCGCGCCCGATATGGTCGGACACCCAGCCGAAGGTCGGCCGTGCCAGGCCGTTCAGGATGTTGTCGACAATGCCGGCCATGACGAGCACGGTCGTGCTGATGAACAGGAAGTTCACCGGCAGTCCGGCGACGTTGTAATCCTTGGCGATCGGCGCCACCTGTGCGGTCACGACGAGGCCGCTCGCCGCGACCAGCACGAACATCACGTAGAGGATCCAGAACAGCGGCGTCCGCACCATCTCCATCGGTGTGTAGTCGCGCGAGGCCTGGCTGAACCTGCGCACCGCCTTCGGCGCCTCTCCGGCCTTCGGCGCTTTCAGGAACTGTGACAGCACGAGGATGAGCAACCCCTGGCCGAGACCAAACCAGAGGAACGCGTTCTGGTAGCCATAGGTCTTGATCACATAGATGATGGGATAGACCGTCGCCGCGGCGCCGGCGCCGAAACCGGCGGCGGTGAGGCCGGCGGCAAAACCCCGCCGGTCGGCGAACCATTTGAGCGCATTGCCGACGCAGGTGCCGTAGACGGCGCCAGCGCCCATGCCGGAGACCGCGGCCGCGAAGTACAGCATCGGCAGCGTGGTCGCGACCGAATTGAGCGACCAGGCCAGCGCCACCACGATGCCGCCGAACGTGACCACGATCCGCGGGCCGAAGCGATCGACGAACCAGCCTTCCACCGGCACCAGCCACGTCTCGGTGGCGATGAAGATCGTGAAGGCCACCTGGATATCCGTCCGGCCCCAGTGGTACTTGGCGTTGATGGGATCGACGAAGTAGGTCCATCCGTACTGCAGGTTGGCGATCATCACCATGCAGATGACGCCCACGCCCAGCTGTATCCAGCGGTTCACGGGAATCGCGGCGGGTTCGGCTGTCTCGCTCTTCGACATCTCTCGTGGCCCCTCTGTAGTCAGCACAGTAGATACAAAAAGCGGGCAGGCTGCAAGCGCGGTAGTAATCCACCTTCGGCTGGTGTAGGGTGGCGACGTTCGGAGCGCGAGCCTCCTGGGCGAGCGAAGGAGCGACATATGAGGTGGAGCGTCCTGGTGCCGGCGGCCGCAATCGTGGGCTTCACCGGTGTCGGCCTTGCCGCGACTCCCGATCGCGGCGGTGTGGTGCGGCAGGATCGGACCGCGCGGACGGAGGCGCGCGTGACAAACAACCCGCTGCAAGGCAATCAGGACGCCATTCGTGACGGTGGCACGAAGTTCCGCTCGCGATGCGCGGGCTGTCATGGACCCGACGCGCACGGATATATCGGTCCCGATATCACCGGGCTGTCGGCATCCGGGTACACCGACGAACGCATTTTTGGGATCGTTCGCCGCGGCGTGCCCGGCACCGAGATGACGCCCACCGATCCGCTGCGCGTGTCGGACCGCGAAATCTGGCAGATGCTGGCGTATGTGGCCACGCTGACGGCGGCGCCAAGCACACCGGCGTCGGGCGACGCCACAAACGGCGAGCGGATCTTCCGCGCCAACTGCAGCAGTTGTCACATGGTCAACGGACGCGGCGGGCAATTGGGCCCGGACCTGTCGCGGGTCGGATCGGGCCGGTCGCGCCCCGTGCTCCTGAACAAAGTGCGCGGCACGAGCGACGCCGTCCGGCCGGGCTATGAGGCGGTGACCATCGTCACGCGCGACGGCCAGCGGATTCGCGGCGTGAAGAAGAACGAAGACGAATTCTCGGTCCAGATCATCGACATGCGCGAGCGGCTTCAGGGCTATCTGAAAGCGAACCTGACCGAGATCCTGAATGAGCCGCGGACGGTGATGCCGGCGTACAGCGCCGAGCAACTGAACGATCGTGCGCTCGACGATCTCCTGCAGTATCTGGGCACCCTGCGCCGAACGGACGCGGATCGTCGTTGAGGAGGGTTATGCGCGCAATCATGGATCGCACCTTACAGCTGACGGCGGTGATCGTGGCCGCAGGCACGTGGTCCGTCGCCGCGCAGCAGATCGCGGCGCCGCAAGTGACCGCGCAGGACTTGCGCGACGGGCTGAAGGACGTGTCGCGCTGGCTCACCTACTCGGGTGACTACACGAACCAGCGCCACAGTCCGCTCACACAGATCACGCCGGAGAACGTGAAGCGTCTCACGGCGCAGTGGGCCTTTCAGACCGACACGTTGGGCAAATTCGAAGCCTCGCCGCTCGTCGTGGACGGCGTCATTTACATCACGGGGCCCCTCGACACTGGGTGGGCACTCGATGCCCGGACCGGTCGCCAGCTCTGGCGCTACCGCCGTGAGCTGCCGAGCGGCCTGATCGCCTGCTGCGGACTGGTCAACCGCGGCTATGGCGTGCTCGGCGATCGCCTGTTCAAGACCACGCTCGACGCGCACGTCATGGCCATCAGCATGAAGAGCGGCGTCACGATCTGGGACACGGTCATGGAGAATTACCGGACCGGCTACAGCGCGACCGCGGCGCCGCTCGTCGTGAAGGACAAGGTCATCGTCGGCATGGCCGGAGCCGAATACGGCACGCGCGGGTTCATCGATGCGTACGAGGCGCAGACGGGGAAACGCGCGTGGCGGTTCTTCACGACAGCAGGACCCGACGATCCCGGGCACAGCACGTGGCGGGGTATGGACCCAAAGGCGTGGGAGAAAGGTGGGGGCTCGACCTGGGCGACCGGCGCGTACGATCCGGAGCTGAACCTGGTCTACTGGGGCACCGGCAACGCGGGACCGGACTACGACGGAAGCGAGCGTGAGGGCGACAACCTGTACACCGCGTCCATCGTGGCCCTGGACGCCGACACGGGCCGGCTGCGTTGGCATTATCAGTTCACGCCACACGACGTGTGGGACTGGGACTCGACCCAGAATCCCGTCCTGGCCGACCTGACGATCGGCGGTCAGTCGCGTAAGGTCGTGATGTTCGCGAACCGCAATGGCTTCTTCTACCTCCTCGACCGCGCGACCGGAAAATTGATCAGGGCGAAGCCGTTCATCGAGACCAGTTGGGCGAAGGAGATTCAAGCCAACGGCCGCCCCCTGCTCCTCCCGAACATCCTCCCAAGCGAAGACGGGACGCGCGTGTGTCCCGATCAGAGCGGCGGGACCAACTGGATGCCACCGTCGTTCGACAAAGCCCTTGGGCTCTTGTTCGTCACGGCGCGGGAGTCCTGCGGCATCTTCTTCACGTGGAAGGACGACTACAACCCCGGCGACAGCTTTCGAGGCGGCGCCGTCCAGCGGGTGAGTCAGTCCAACGTCTTGCGCGCGATCGACGTGGCGAGCGGTGAGCGGCGCTGGGACTTTCCCTACACGAGCCAGTCATGGGCCGGCGTGCTGTCGACCGCCTCGGGCCTGGTGTTCGCCGGCGCCTCGGGCAACTTCATGGCATTCGACGCGCGCACGGGAAAGAACCTGTGGCATTTTCAGACAGGATCCGCGCTGTACGCCGGAGCGATCACGTACATGGTCGATGGCCGCCAGTACGTGCTGCTGCCATCCGGCACCACGCTGACGGCCTTCGCGCTGTTGAGTCCTTCCAATTGACCAATCCCTGAACGCGCTTGCGCTCGTGAGCAACGCTCAACTGTCAACGCTGAGAGTTGAGAGTTCAAGGTTGCTCCACGAACCAGCCTTCCACCGGCACGAGCCATGTCTCGGTCGCGATGGGCAAGGGCGGCATCGAGCGTCCTGGCTGACAGCGCACTGCGTCACAGCAAGCGCCGGATACAGAAATCTGGATATGGCCACTGAGAAGCGAGAGACGTGACAGGAATCTGCCATTGCACGTGGCAATCCCGTTCCGACTGGTGTAGCGTGGCGGCATTCGCCTCCGCGGGAGACGACTCGCCGCGACAGTTCGCGGTTTTTGTCGAAAGGGACGGCATCATGCGTAGAAACGCAACAACGATGAGTCGAACGGTGGGCCTGCTGGTCCTTCTGCTTTGCCTGTCGGCTGCGAGACAGGTCGTGGCTCAAGGCGGAGATGGCAGCTTGCGCGGAAGTGTCAAAGACAGCCAGGGCGGCGCGCTGCCCGGCGTCACCGTCACGGCCACCAGCACGATCATGCTCACCCCGAGCGTCACCGTGACGGACAGCTCCGGCAACTACCGGTTGATCAACCTGCCGCCCGGTACCTTCACGGTGAAGGCGGAGTTGGCCGGGTTCAGAATGTTCCTGCGCGACGGTATTCTGCTGCGCGCGGCCAGCAACTTCCAGGTGGACATCACGATGGAGATCGGCGCGGTGTCCGAGACCATCACCGTCTCGGGCGACGCGCCGATGCTCGAGGTGTCCAAACCGAGCAGCGTGCTGACGATCGATGCCGAGTTCCAGAAGGCCACGCCGGTCGTCGAAGGCAAGTTCTGGAGCGACTTTCTGATGCTGACGCCTGGCGTCATCTCGCGGCCGCACAACGACGCGAGCGGGCGTCAGAACTACTTTGGCAATGCGGTCGAGCACCGGGACGCCGTGACCCTGATGGAAGGGTTGTACGCGGGCAACTACAACGACTTCAACATCAACCGCACGGGTCTGAGCTCCGAAGCCATTCAGGACACGGAGGTCAAGACCGCGGGTGTCGATGCGGCGTCGCCGATGGGCTACGGCCTCGTGATCAACATGCTCAGCAAGAGCGGAGGGAACCAGTTCCACGGCACGGGGGTTCTCGGGTATCAGCCGTTCGACTGGAACGCCAACAACCTCAGCCAGGGAACACCGGCCACCCGGCAGGTGCATCAGTACGACGTGTCGTTTGGCGGACCGATCAGGAAGGACAAGACCTGGTTCTTCGGCGCCATCCGGTACACGGACAACAAGAGCGGAACCGGCCGCACGCCCGAACAACTTGCCTATCATCAGGCGTTCTATCCCGACTCACCGTTGGACAACAACACGATCAAGGGGTACCAGCCCTGGGCGAAGGTGACAACGAAGCTGAGCCCCAACCACGATCTGTCGCTCATCTATCAGGCGGATCGGCTCCTCCTGAATGTCATCGGCGCAGAGGATTACGAGCAGGTGGAAGTCCTCTCGACCGGTGGACCGATGTTCGGCGGCAAGCTCACGTCGGTCTGGGGCTCGCACCTGACGACGACGTTCTCGGCCAGCTACAACACCAAGGGCGGCAACGGTCTCGACAGTTACGCGTACGACAAGCAGGGACCGCTCCTCAACATTCATCGGGAAGCCTTCCTCAATGCGGGCGTGCTCGAGGGATCCGGACTCCTCCTCCGAGGAGGGCAGTGGTCGTCGACGGCGTGCAATGCGTGCTACGACCTCGACACCTCGTCGATCACGATGCTTCGCGGAGACATGACCTACTACAAGGAAGGCTGGGGCGGGTCGCACCAGATCCAGACCGGCTTCCTGGCCATGCCGCGCAGCATCTACGACAAGAACGTCCAGTACCTGAACAACGGGTTCATCCTCGAAGAGCGGCGCATGGTGAATGCCGCCAACGCCGCGGCCGGAACCGTACCGTTCCACCGGCAGTACGTCACGGGTGCGCTGAACCTCGATCAGTCGAATGGCCGGGACAAGGACATCGGTTTCTACGCGCAGGACAGCTGGAGAGCGGGCGCGAGGCTGACCACGACGCTGGGTGTGCGAGTGGATCTGGTCCGGCGCTTCGACGTGCTCCGGAATCTGCAGCGGCAGTCGAGCACGGAGATGGCACCGCGCCTGGGATTCTCGTACCTGCTGACGGCGGACGCGAAGAATGTGTTGCGCGGAACGTTCGGCAAGTACCACCAGCAGTTGATGGGCACGCGCAATCCGGTTCCATCGTTCGGCGGCAACGACGCGCAGGGGTTGCGCAACGAGTACGATCTGGATTCGAACGGCAGTTTCGAGACGGTGATCGTGACACCGCCCGTGTCGACGAAGATCTCCGACCTGCAGTTCGATCCAGGGCTTCATCAGCCGAGCTTCGACGAGTGGACCATCGGCTACCGGCGGCAGTTCGCCGGGCAGGTTGCCGTGGACGTCGGGGCCATCGTGAAGGTCAACCACGACCAGTACGCGCAGACGGACATCAACGGCATCTATCCGGACGGGCCCAACAAACCGTTCGGCGGGTTCGGTAAGGTGGATCCGAACCAGGGCCTGTTGTACCGGCTCACCAACAACACGTGGAGCACGACCCACTACAAGGCGCTTCAGGCCACGGTCACGAAGAACCTGGCGAACGGATTCCAGTTGTTGTTCACGGCGCAGCGCCAGTGGCAGCACCTCGAAGGCACCTGGAACCCGACCGATCCGGCGAGGTTCATTCAGCCGGACGCGTTCGCCAACGATGCGAACATCTGGCGGACCGATGGCGTGCAGGATCAGAACAGCCTGGCAACCGGGACGAGCCTGACCAACAACCCGATGTGGAACCCGTACTCGGTGCGCATGGCCGCCACATGGCACGCCCCGTTCGACGTGATGGCGTCGGGCAGCTACACCATTGTGGCGGGGAACTGGACCGGGCCGGTCATCGATCAACTCGCGGCCAACAGCCCGTTGATTGCCGTCTTCGGACCGTCGACCGTGGTCTCTTCCACCGGGTCGAAGCAGTCGAATCCGCTCGCCACGCGCATCCGGTTCCTCTATCCGACGCGAGGAGAGGGCCAGCCGAGAGCGCCCGACGTCCACACGGTCGGGCTCAAGGTCGGACGACGCTTCGGCATTGGTGGGGGGCGCAGCCTGGAGGCATCGGGCGAAATCTTCAACCTCCTCAATGCGGGCAGATACACCGAGTACAGCCGCGTGGGGCCAAACCGGTTCTACAACCAGCAGACCTTTTCGACCTACACCAATCCGCAAACGCCGCGGGCGGCCACGTTCCAAATCACCGCCAGGTTCTGAACCTCGTAAGGCGGGGCTTCGGCCCCGCCAACGACGTGGACATCGACCACCGCGGCCTCGTGTATGTCTCCGATCGGGTCGGCACGGGCCTGTTCATCCTGGAATACACCGGGGCCAAGAAACCGCAGGGAACGAAGTAAGCGCTACGCCTTCAATTGGCGCGCGATGAACGCCTTGACCATCTCGCGGGCCTTGTCGGTTTGCGGCCCCTCTTTGGCGGTCCACTGGTGTTCGCAGTTTTCGAAGATGTGGAAATCGATGGGGCCGCCGGCCGCCTTGTACGCGGCCGCGAACTTCTCCTGCACCGGGGGCATGACGTTGTCGTCGAGCG
>Ga0315281_10012709_pt1 | contig 11445 bp, 7 predicted proteins | sample YL17G07_0_MG_FD_204540 | JGI IMG/M metagenome (GOLD analysis project Ga0315281, IMG submission 204540) | Sediment microbial communities from Yellowstone Lake, YNP, Wyoming, USA - YL17G07_0 | ecosystem: Environmental > Aquatic > Freshwater > Lake > Sediment | place: USA: Wyoming | collected... | reverse complement strand
AAGTGGGTAATCACCGCGTCCACCAGGGTGCCGGACGGCAGGCCGGCGTCCTGCCCCCGGGGAATGAGGGCGTCGGGCAGCCGCTCGGTGAGGGGCAGGAGCCACATCCGGCCGTCCTGGTGGTGCAGGCGTCCGCGCAGTTGCACCCGGCGCCGCTCCAGCACGGAGGTGATCCGGCCATAGGACCGCCGGCGCGCCTGGGCCGGGACAGACTCCACCCGCACCCAGTCGCCGTCCAGCGCGCCCCCCACCTCCGGCGGAGGAATAAAGAGCGACTGGCGCAGGGCGCCCACCGCCACGAAGCCGTAGCCGTCGCGGTGGGCGCTGAACAGGCCCTCATGCCGGGCCTGGGGTTCCGCCGGCGCGGCGGCCCCGCCGGGGAGGCGATAGCGCCGCTGGTCGAACCGCAGGCGGCCCTCGCTCACCAATTGCTCCAGGGCGGCATGGAGCGCCTCCTGCGCCGGGCCCTTCAGCTCCAGGGCCTTGCGCATGTCGCTGAGGTCCGCCTGCCACTCCGGGCGGGAGCGCCACAGGGCCAGGATGCGGCGCGGGGTCGGCTTCAATCGTCCTCCCGGTAGGTCATGGCGTTTCCGTGTTGAGAATGGCGATGTGCGAGGCGACGCACTCGGACAGGCGCTGATAGTGGTAGCCGCCCTCCAGGACGCTCACCAGCCGTCCCTCGCAGGTCTCGTCGGCCAGCTTGCGGATTCCGCCGATCAGGCCGTCGAAGCCGGCCTGGGTCAGGTTCACCATCGCCAGAGGGTCGTCCCGGTGGGCGTCGAAGCCCGCGGAAACCAGGATGAATTGCGGGCGGTATTCCCGGAATTGGGGCAGCAAGATGTGCTCGAAGACGTGCAAATAGTCCGCGTCTGTGGAAAGGGGCAACATGGGAGCGTTGAGCGTGTAGCCGAGGCCGTCGCCGAAGCCCCGCTCCTCCGCATAACCCGTGCCGGGGTAGAGCGTGCGGGGATGCTGATGCATGCTGCAAAAGAAGACGTCCTTGCGGGACTCAAAGGCGTGCTGGGTGCCGTTGCCGTGGTGCACGTCGAAATCGAAGACCAGCACCCGCTCATAGCCCAGCCGCTCGGTCAGCACGGCGGCCCCGATGGCGATGTTGTTGAAGTAGCAGAAGCCCATCGCCTGGGCCGCCTCGGCATGATGCCCGGGAGGGCGGCAGGCGACGAAGGCGTTGTCCATGCGGCCCGCGGCCACATCCAGCACCGCCTCCACCAGCGCCCCGGCGGCGTGCTTCGCCGCGGCGTACGTCTCCCCGGAAAGGACGCAATCGGGAGTGTCCAGATAGCCCTGGCCAGAGAGGGCCGCCTCCTCCACATAGCGGATATAGTCCAGGCTGTGCACGAGGCTGATCTCGGCCTCGTCGGCACGGCGCCCCGTGCGGTTCTGCAGCCGCCCCAGCAGCCCGTTGCCTTGGATCTGGGCCAGGATGGCATCCAAACGGCCGGCGTTCTCCGGGTGGCTCCCCGTGTCGTGGCGGCGAAAGATCGGGTCGTAGTAGAATCCGGTGTTCACACTGGGCCCCATGGCCGGGAAGAAGGCGGGAGTGCGGGATATTCCGCGCTTGGAACGTCTGGACCGCGCACTGGGTTCCCCCTGGGCGCCCGTCCGCGCGGCCCCAGGCACCCAGCATAGCCCCCGGTTGAGAAAATGTGAATTATCCTCCAAGGTAGCCCAGGGCCTCGGCCACCCGCGGGTCCGCGGGCCGCGCCAGGTGCGCCGTGGGACGGGCGGCGGCATGGCCCTCCCAGAGGATTCCCGCTCCTTTGCCGCGCGGCCGGTGGGCCGCGCCCGCGCCCCTGAACCGTGAGGAACCCGATTTCGCGATGACTGCAATACCCTCCGCCGAAGAGCGGTTCCGTTCCCTGCTCCAACCGTTCCGGTTCGATCCCTCCCCCGGGCCGGACGAATACGCGGTGCCGCTGGCCGCCCTCAAGGCGGCCCTGCCCCAATTGCCGCCGGACAAGCAGCCGCATGCGGAGCGCATGGAGGCGCTGACCGAGCGTCATGACCAGTTGTGCCGCGCCCTGGCGGACTTCCACGCGGGGGCCTTCCGCGCGCTGACCCAGGCCAATTTGAAGGCCACGCACTCCTTCCAAGTGCTCTTCGCCCACGCCCGGCTGATGGACGCCCTGCACCGCTTTGCGCTGGAGGTGGCACTGGAGGACCTGCCGGCGCTGATCGCCGTGCGGGCGCAAGAGGCGGAAAAAGAGCTTGCGTTCAAGCAGAAGCAGTTGCCGCGCAAGCAGGAGAAACTGGCGCAATTCCTGGAGCGCCGCGACGCCATCCTGGCGGCGGTGGCGGGGGATCCGGCCGAGCGCGATTATCATGCCCAGTTGGAAACCAGCTTGGCGCGGGACGTCCAGGAGGCCGAAAGCGCCCTGGAGACGCTCCGGCGCTCCCTGCCCGCGTGGCGCGCCTTCCGGTTGGAGCGCGGGCAGATCCTGGGCCGCCTCGTGCTTTTCGCCCGGGGCGGGTATGGCCGGGGGGAACTCAGCTTCGGCTCCGACCTGGACACCGGCTACTGCCTGGATACCCGTGGCCTGGAACCCGGCGAGGCGGAGGTGTACCGGGAGCTGATCCTGCGCACGGAGGGCTTCCTCAACGGAGCGGGCCAGGAGACCGCCCACCAGTATTTTGAAATTGACGAGGATCTGTCCCGCTTCACCGAGCCGGAGACCCTGCACACGATCCCCTCCATTCTGGAGAGCCGGGCGCTGGCAGGCAACACCACGCTGCTGGACGAGCTCAAGGGCAACTTCCGCGCGCTGCTTCCGTTCAACCGCTACCTGCGGCAGAAGCTGACGGACTACGAGTCCGCCGTCGTTCCGGGACTGACGCGCATGGACCTGAAAGAGGACTTCGGCGGGCTGCGCTCCATCCAGATTCCCCTCTGGATCATGGGAGCGCTCCACGGGTCGGCCGGCTTCATGACGGCGGACCTGTTGTTGGAGGCCCGCAACATGGGCTACCTGTCGCTCTACGAGGTAGCCCGGCTATTCCAGGCTCTGGAGATGCTCTACGAGCTGCGCAACTTCTGCGGCGCCGCGGAGCGCTTCTATTACGACCAGGAGGCGCGCGACAGCAACTTCGTGGTGACGGACTTCTCCCCCAACCGCATTGACGACGCCGTGGCGCGGCTCTACCTCTTCCGCAAGAGCCGCTTCCCCTCGGTGGACCGGCTCGATGCCCAGCGCCTGCGCGTGGTGGACGACGTGCAGAAGCTGTCCCGCGCCCTGCTGGAGCGGGTGCTGGACCGCACACAGACGGAGGATCTGGGACCCTTCCGGGTGGCTGTGCATCTGGGGCGCAAGCGCATCACGGCCATCGGGGGGGTGGCGCGCGCCCAGCCGGGCGCTCTGACGGCGTTGTTTCCCGATAGCCACGCGGTGCTGGTCCTGGCCGGGTACATCGCCGCCACCGGCTACGACCTGACCGGGGAGTTGAAAGATGCCCTGGCGGAAGTCGTCGTGCCCTTGCGCCCGGCGGAAGGGCCGGCGGCGGTGGCGGAACAGGCCGCGCAATGGCGGCACCTGCTTTGCGGGCCACACGCCCACACCGCCCTGGGCGCCTTGCTGGAGGTGCGCGATCCCCTGGCCCCCGGCGTGGAGACCTTGCTGGGACGCTTCATCCCGGAGTTCAACCGCCTCCAGTTCATTCTGCGCGGCGTGCAGACCCTGGACCAGCCGCTGCACCTCCACCTGCTGCGGGCGGTGGCCAGCGGGCAGGAGGCGCTGGATGGGCTGCGCCATACGCACCCGGAACTCGCCGCGCTGCTGCGGCCGGAGCACGTGCTGGCGCTCAAGTGGAGCCTGCTGCTGCACGCCGGCTGCGCACTGGAGGGGGCGGCGGACAACCCCGCCCGCAGCGCGGAACTGGCGGCGGAACTGCTGGTCCGGGTCGGCTTCCAGGATGCGGAGTTGGAACGGCGCGTGCGCCTGCTGATCGAGCACTGCAAGACGGTGTCCCAGCTCGGCAAGGCCAGCTCGTTCCTCGATCAGGGCCTGGTCCAATACTTCGAGATCGCCGACCGCAACATCGTCAACGTGGTGCTGCTCTATCTGGCCAATCTCGCCGTGCTCAAGGCCGGGGGCGAGCGTTTTGACAGCGACGCCCACATCCTGGAGCGCCTGTTCGACGAGGCCAGCCGCATCTTCGCCGAGTTGCGCGGCATACCCAGCCGCGACCGGTCGCTGGAGCTGATCAACGTCTACTTCACCCAGAAGAAGGACGAGCAGATGGCGGAGACGCGCATCCACCTGCTGCTGCAAAAGAGCTTCGCCCAGGGCCTGCGCGAGGCGCTCTTCGAGCCGCTGCGGCGCGCGGCGCCCGCGGAGTGGGAGCGGCTCCAGCCGGGCGCCGCCGGGCTGGCGGCCTTGCAGCGCGAGATCGTCCTGGGCAACCGCAACCCCGAGGAGCAGGAGGCGCTGGTGCAGAAGTTCGTGCGCACCGTCCGGCAAGTCGCGGGCGAAGCCTCGCTGCGTGCGCTGACCGCGGAGCGCAATGCCCTGTTCACCTGGTTCTTCGCTGCCTTCCCCAATCGCTACCTGCTGGGACTTCCCGCGCGGGGACTTGCCACGCAGATGTCCAAGTTCACCAACTTCCTCGGCGCGCCGGTGCTGGTGGATACCCTTGGCTTCGAGCCGGGCGGCCCCCAGGGATTGTTGATTGCCACCCGGCGCCTGGAGCGCTCGCACACCCGCGTCGCCTATGCGCTGAGCCGCTTACGCGTCAACATCATCCTGGGCAAGGTCAATCGCGTGGCCTATGCCGAGGGCGACCACGGCTTTTGCTACTACTTCCGGACTTCCCCCCTCCCCATGGGGGAGATGCTTTCCGCCCGCGACGTGGAATTCCTGATCGAGCACGAGACCCCGCCGGAGCTGGGCCAGCCCGGAGCGGCATCGCCCTATCACCGCAGCGGCGTGCGGGTGGAATTCCTCGGCATCGGCCCGGAAGGCTATCAGGTGGAAGAGGAGAGCGGCGAGTTCCAGCGCGTCGCGCGTGACCTGGCCCGCATCCGCGTCGTCATGCGCGACCAGCCCTTCCTGTTCTTCAAGGTGACCCGGGTCTTCGAGCGCTTCCAGGCGGAGCTGCGCCAGGCACTGATCACCACCACTGGCAACCAGGTGGTGGATACGTTCTTCCTGTCGCAGGAGGACTTTAACCGGCTCCAGGGCTCGAACTTCGAGGAGTTCCTGGTCAACCGCCTGAGCGCGGACTTGATGGCGTCGGTGGAGTAAACCGCGGGCCGGGGCGCTCTATTGCGCGATGTCCATGCGCTCCAGGCGCCACGCCAGCCACGCCACGAACACGGCAAAGCTGACGGCCGCCACGCCGAGGCCCCAGGTCAGGATCGGCTCCCACTGGAAAGCCAAGCCCCGGCCCAGGCGGCCCACCAGCAGGATCGCCCGGGGCAGATGCTGGAAGAAGACAAAGCGCGCCCCGCTGTCCAGCAGGTTCACCGCCGTCTCCAGCACCAACCCCAGCAGCACGGCGACGCCCACGGCGGCCCCGGAGGACGAGAAGTGCAGCCCCACCAGCAGCGCGCACGCGCAGAGCGGCGCCAGCAGGGGCAACGTCACGGCCACCGCGGCGGCGGCATGGGCCAGCGCCTGGCCGGTGGTGTACAGGACGACACCCTCCCGCGCGACCGGGCCCCAGCCCACGGTGGCGGCGACGATCACCGCGGCCAGCAGCGCGACGGCCAGCAGCAGCGCCGCCGCGAGCGCCAGCAGGGCCACCAGCTTGCCCGCCAGCCAGTGCCTTCTGGGGATGGGCAGCACGAGCATGGTCTTGGCCGTGCCCAGGGAGAACTCCCGCGAGAACGACATCGCCCCAACCACCAGCAGCAGGAAGACGGACATGCGCAGGCCCAACCCCACCCCGTCGGCCCAAAGCTGGGGTCCGCTGAGAGCGTCCAGCGAGGTCTCCGGCGGGCGCAGCGCTGTGACGATCATGCTCGCCGCTTGCAGCGCCAGCACGAGCACCGGCAACGCCCAGGCGAAGCGCTGGGAGAAGAGCTTGATGGCCTCCTGCCGGGCGAGTTCGAGGATCATGCGCTCTCCCGCCGCTCGTTCAGCTCCGCGGTGAGCTCCTGGAACTTGGCCTTCACGGCGGCGATGCCCTCCGGCCCCGCCAGGGACTGGTCGAGCACGCGGCGGCCGTGGTCCAGCACCAGCGCCCGGCCACAGAGCGTCTCCACCTCCGAGAAGTGATGGGAGCAGACCAACAGGCTGACGCCAAGGTCACGGCTCAGGGCGCGGATCAGGTCATGAATCTGTTGCCGGCCCACGGGGTCGAGCCCGCTGGTGGGCTCGTCGAGGATGATCAGGCCGGGCCGATGCAGGAACACGGCCGCCAGCCCCAACCGCTGCTTCATTCCCATGGAATAGCGGTCGAAGCGCTCGCGCGCGCGGGCGGCCAGGCCCACCGTCTCCAGCATCTCCTGGACGCGGGCGCCGTCCACGCCGCGGATGCGGGCCAGCAACTCCAGGTTGCGCCGGCCGCTGAGCTGGGGGTAGAAGCGCGGCGCCTCCACCATTGCCCCCAGGCCGCGGCGGTGTTCCGCCCCGCGCACCCCCAGGATGGGTTGCCCCGCCAGCCACGCCTGGCCCGCCGTGGGGCGGATCAGGTTGCACAGCAGCTTGATGGTGGTGGACTTGCCGGCCCCGTTGCGCCCCAGCAGGCCCAGCACCTCCCGCTCCGCGACGGCAAAGGACAAGTCCGCCACTGCCTCGAACGCGCCGTAGCGCTTGGTCAGCCCCTCCACCCGCAGAATGTCCGCCATGGGTGCCGCCTCGGGCGCTGGGAAGTTGTCAGGGATCCAATAGGGGGATTTGCGGCTCCGCCATGGCCGCGCCCTGCCACTCCTGAAAGGCGGGCAGGGCCAGCATCGCCTCGCCATAGGCGCGGGCTCCGGGATGTCCGGAGAGGTCCACCCCGTAGGTGTGGAAGCGCGTGGCGACGGGCAGGAACATGCAGTCCGCCATGCCGAAGGCCCCGAACAGGAACGGGCCGCCGCCCTTGTGCTCGGCCCGCAGGCCCTCCCACAGGGACAGGATGCGCTGCACCTCGGCGCGGGTGGCCTCCTCCAGGGCGGGCAGGGCCAGCTTGCGGCCGATGTTTATCGTCAGTTGCCGCCGCACGTTGGCAAAACCCGCGTGCATCTCCGCGCTTACGGAGCGCACCCGCGCCCGCGTGGGCGCGTCCCGCGGCAGCAGGCGCTCCCGGGCGTGCGTCTCGTTGAGGTATTCCAGGATGGCGATGGACTCATGCACGGTGAGGTCACCATCCACCAGCACAGGCACCTTGCCCGCCGGGCTGTACTCGCGGATGCGGGCTGGGGTGTCCGCCTGGCGCAGTGGGATCAGGCGCTCCTGGAACGGGATGCCCAGGTGCTTGAGCGCGATCCACGGGCGCAAGGACCAACTGGAGTAGCGCTTGCTTCCGATCACCAACAGCGGAACCGGCATGGGAAAACTCCTGGAGAATAAGGCGACCCCGCCGCGGCGGCGTTACTTCTCGAACTGTGGCAGCACTTCCTTTTCCGTGACGCCGGCCTGCCGCCATTCCTGGAAGGCGGGCAGGCCCATCAGGGACTCATAGTACCCCCGCGCCCGCGGGTACGCCGTCAGGTCCAGCATGTAGGTGTGGAAGCGCGTGGCGACGGGAAGGTACATGCAGTCCGCCATGGAGAACGCGCCGAACAGGTACGGCCCTCCGTCCTTGAACTCCACCCGCAGGGACTCCCACAGGGAGAGGATGCGCAGGGTCTCGGCGCGGGTGGCGTCGTCCAGGGCCAGGGGCGCCGGGCTGCGCGCCAGGTTCATGGGCAGGTTCTGCCGCAAGTTTGGGAAGCCCGCGTGCATCTCCGCGCTCACCGAGCGGATGCGCGCCCGCGTGGGCACGTCCCGGGGCAGCAGCCGGTCCTGGGCGTGCGTCTCGTTGAGGTACTCGAGAATCGCGATGGACTCGTGGACGGTCAATGGGCCGTCCACCAGGGCGGGCACCTTGCCCGCCGCGCTGTACTTGAGGATTTCGGCTCTGCTTTGGGGCTGGTAGAGCGGAATGCGCCGCTCCTCGAAGGGGACGCCCAGGTGCCTAAAGGCGATCCAGGCGCGCAGGGACCAACTGGAGTACTTCTTGTTTCCGATCACCAACAGGGGCAGGGCCATGGACGGGGCTCCTTGGGGGACGTGGGGTCGCCGCGTGGTCCGCGCGTCTCTCCCCAAGTTCTACGGGTTTTCCCGGGCCGGGACAAGGCGCGGGACGCGCCGCCCGCTACTTCTTCTTGTAGTACGCCTCCTTGGCGGGCCTGAGCGCGCGCAGGAACCACAGCGGGCGGCGCAGGCCGTCGGCGCGGCTTGGCTTGCGGGTCATGGCCAGCCACTCCTGGACGATGGCGTAGGACTTGGCGGTGTCCACTTCGATGTCCCCGTAGCGCTCACCCGGGCCGGGCTTCTCCAGCCGCACCCGCTGGTGCCAGCAGTGCATCCCGCTGATGGGGTCGGGATGGGGCGCGTGGGTGATGTTCTGATGCACGCCGCCGTCGCGCCAGAAGATGCGCTGGGAGTCCGGATCGCTGCTCTCGAAGGGCTGGACGCCGGCGACCGTGGACATCTTCCATTTGCCGTTGCCCTGCTCCACGATACGCACGGTGTTGGAGGCCCAGCCGTTGCCCTGCGGGCCGTCCTCCAGCCGCCAGCGGCCGATGTGGTGCGAGCAGGCCACCACGCCCGGCTTGATGGCCTCGGTGACCCACACCTTGTCAATAAACGATCCGATCTCCGTCACCAGCTTCAACAGCTCGCCGGTCTTGACGCCCAGGCGGGCGGCGTCCTGGGTGTGGATCCAGATCGGGTTGCGGTGGGCGATCTCCACCAGGTACTTGGCATTGCCGGAGCGGGTGTGGACCAGCGTCGGCAGGCGGAAGGTGGGCACCAGCACGTACTCGTTCCGGGAACGGTCCAGCGCGCCCTGGTCCACGTGGCTGCGGATGACGCCGGGCACGGCGAATTCCGGCCAGCCCCACTCCTCCAGGGTAGGGGAATAAAACTCCTGCTTGCGCGAGGGCGTGGGGAAGCCCGCGCAGGGCCGCCCCTGGGCCATCACGCCCACCGGCGCGCCGCCGCGGGTAATCAGCCCCGAGCGCGGATCGGTGGCGGTGCCCCGCAGGTCCTGCTCGCTCAGCGCGTTCTTGTGCTGGTCGTAGGTGTGGGCCTGCACCAGAAACGCGCCGTGCTTTTGCATGTAGGTCAGCGGGTCGAGCCCCTGGGCCTGGGCCGCCTCCGGCAGTCCCGGCACGTGCTCGAAGATGTAGCGGTAGTACTCGTCAACGGTCACCTTCTGGCCCGGGCGGTAGGGCGAGAGGAAGTGGGGCCTGATGCCCAGCGCGCCGTCGGGGTCCATGCGCCAGGAGAGCTCGATCCAGAACTCGTCCTCCTCCCACACCTGGCCGGGGTTCGACTCATAGGTGTGGGTGACGGTCTTGCCGTTGGCTTCCGCGAAGCGCCGCAGCACGGGCTGGCGGAAGGCGATCCACATGCCGGACTGCGTCTCGTAGCTGTTCAGGTCGTGCCGCTCGGAGGCATGGCCCATCGGCAGCACGTAATCGGCATAGTAGGCCGTCTCGTTCCAGATCGGGGTCAGCGCGATGTGAGTGCCGACCAGCTGCTCGTCCCGCAGCATCTCGATCCAGCTGAAGCCGTCGGGGTAGGTCCAGACCGGGTTGAAGACGCGGGTGAAGTACACATCCATCCGGCCGCGGCCGGCCTTGAGCAGGTGGGGCAGGATCGGGCTCATCTCGAAGAACGCCAGCGGGTATTCGTCCGGGAAGTGCAACTCGTTCCAGCCCTTCTGCGGCGGCGGTTCGCTGAAGAACGTCGGCTTGAACTTGCTCCACGAGTTGGGCAGGGTGCCGCCCTTGGTGCCCACCGCGCCGGTGAGCACGCTGAGGAAGTGCAGGCAGCGGGTGATCTGCCAGCCGCCCAGGTTGCCGGCCGCCGGGCCGCGCCAGTTGTGGGCGGCAAAGCGGGTGCCAGCCTCGCCGATTCGCCGCGCCACGGAGACGATCTGATCGGCGCCGATGCCCGCGGCCTGGGCGGCGGCATCCGGGGTGTGCTCCGCGTACAGATCCAGCAGCCGGGCGATGAACGTCTCGAAGTCCTGCGGGCCGCCGGGGTGCTTCGCCGCCAGGTAGTCCTGCCAGTTGACCCAATTCTCCAGGAACTCCCGGTTGTACAGGCCCTCGGCCAGGATCACCCGCGCCATGGCCAGCAGCACGGCACCCTCCGACCCCGGATAGGTCGGCATCCAGTGGTGCGCCATGCTGGCCGTGTTGGACAGCCGGGGGTCCATCACGGCCAGTTCGGCTCCGGCGTTCATGCCCTCGATGATGCGCTGCGCGTGGGGGTTGAAGTAGTGCCCCGTCTCCAGGTGCGAGCTCAGCAGGAGGATGAAGCGGGCATGGGCGAAGTCCGGCGAGGGCCGGTCAATGCCCTGCCAGATGTTGTAGCCGAAGCGCGCGGCGGAGGAGCAGATGTTCGTGTGGCTGTTGTGTCCGTCCACGCCCCAGGCGCGCAGGACGCGGTCCATGTAGCCCTCATGGCCGGAGCGGCCCACGTGGTAGACGATCTCGTTGTGCCGCTGCTCTTGCAGCGCCTTGCGGAGCTTGCCCGCCAGGTCGTCCAGCACCTGATCCCAGGTCACCTGCTCCCACTGGCCGGCCCCGCGCGGTCCCTTGCGCCGGAGCGGATGCAGGATGCGCTGCGGGTCGTTGATCTGATTGATGGTGGCCGGCCCCTTGGCGCAGTTGCGCCCGCGCGAGGCCGGATGGTGCGGGTTGCCCTCGAAGCGCTGCACCTGGCCGCTCTCCTTGTCCACATAGGCCACCAGGCCACACGCCGCCTCGCAGTTGAAGCAGGTGGTGGGAATCAGGTGGTAGCGGCGCGTCTTGCGCAGGGGCCACGCCTGCGCGTCCAGCTCCTCCCAGTCCGACCATTTCTCGGGCGGCGGGAAGTTGGCGAGGGAGCGCACCTCGATGCCCGGCTCCTCCGGCGGCTCCAGCCGGGGAATGATGCGCAGCGCTTCCGCCGTCCGTTCGATCCAGGATTTGCTCATCCGCGATTCCACCGCCTCCAGGTTCCCGTTGTCCGCACTGCCGATACCCCATCCCGATTCCAAGTGTTGGAGCCGGGCCGGGGCGGGGTTACCGCAGCGGCACCAGTTGGGGCGCCCGCACCCAGACGTGTTCGGTCACCAGCGCGAAGGTCAGCACCAGCACCGTCGCGGGCAGCACGGCCAGCCCGTTGCCGGGGAAGGCGGCCAACAGCGCCAGCGGAACTACATTGCCCAGCAGCACCGCCGACCAGAACGGCACCCGCAGCGGCCCGCGCAGGATCATCGCCAGCGCCGCATGGGTGTCGTGGG
>Ga0315281_10012707_pt1 | contig 11448 bp, 8 predicted proteins | sample YL17G07_0_MG_FD_204540 | JGI IMG/M metagenome (GOLD analysis project Ga0315281, IMG submission 204540) | Sediment microbial communities from Yellowstone Lake, YNP, Wyoming, USA - YL17G07_0 | ecosystem: Environmental > Aquatic > Freshwater > Lake > Sediment | place: USA: Wyoming | collected... | reverse complement strand
CCTGGTAAAGCACTCGCACGATTGGCACGCTGAGCGCGACCGTGGCGGCGACGCAGGGAAGTGAAACGAAGAACGCCGTCCGGAGCGACAGGCCGACAGCGCCTACGAACGCCTTGCGGTCGCCCACGGCCTCGTGGTGCGCCAGAGCCGGAAGCACCGCCGTCGCCAGCGCAACCCCCAGCACGCCCAGCGGAAATTGCATGAGGTTGTTGCCGTACCAGAGCGCGCTGTTCGCGCCTTCGCCCGGCACGCAAAACTGCGCAAAGAGTGAGTCCACGAACGTGTTGATCTGGATGACGCTCACCCCCACGACCACCGGCAGCGTCAGTTGAACGATCTGCCGCAGTCCCGGATGCGCCAGATCCCAGACCGGCCGAAAATGAAGCGCGCAGCGGCGCAGCATTACGGTCTGATAGGCGAACTGGAGCACGCCTGAAATCAGCACTCCCACGGCCAGCGCGGTGACGCCCAGATTCAGGTCCGTGACGCGACAGCGCCACAACAGGACAATCGCGCCGATCCAGCAGATGTTCATGATCGTCGGCGCGAACGCGGGCCGTAGAAAATGTCCTTTGACGTTCAGCGCGGCGCCCTGCAGCGCGGTGAGGCAGATCAGCGGAAGGTACGGCATCAGGATCATCAGCAGCAGGCAGAAGAGCCTGCCGTTCGGCGGCAACCGCCCGGACAGCAGCACGACGCCGCAGATCAGCCAGCCCAAGCACGTGATCGCCATGAGAAGCGCGGCGAGCGCCGTCATGACGGTGTTGAGCAGCCGCCGCGCGTCGCCCGACGGATCGAGCCCTTCTCGCGTGAAGACCGGGACGAACGATGCGTTCAACGCGCCTTCGCCGAAGAGAGCGCGAAAGAGGTTCGGCACGCGGAAGGCGATGACGAACATGTCCATCGCGGGGCCGGCGCCGAGGAAGCGGGAGGTGAACACCTCGCGCACCAGTCCGAGAATCCGGCTGACCAGCGTCCCCGCGCCGGTCTTGAGCATGCCGGGCAGAATGTCGTGTTTTTCGGGCATCTATAAAGCAGCTAAACCTGCGAAGCGTGCCGACCGCGCTCCGCGCAAGCACCGCTCCGATTTGTCGCGGCAGCGCTGTCGCGCAGCACTACGAACCTTCGCAAGGTTGGTCAGCCTGTCCCAAGGTTGGTCATCCAGACCCGGTCCTTGCCTCATCCGCATAGCTTCTTCTGCGAGCCGGCGATGCCGTAAACCTCGACGATGAGTTCCTCGACCTTCGCGGCGACGGCGTCCTGCGCGGCTTTCTCGCCCTTTCCGGCGGCGAGCGGCTTCTCGTAAGCCTGTCGTATTTCCGTGCCGATATTGATCTTAGCGATGCCGTTGCGAATGCCGTCGAGCACAAATTCCTTCTGTACGCCCGATCCGCCGTGGAGCACCAGCGGCACGCCGGTGACAAGGCGCAAGGCGCGCAAATGTTCGATGTGCAAGCGCGCGGAAAACTTCGCCTGGTCCTTGCCCGCGCCGGTGATCGCGCCGTGGATGCTGCCGACGGCGACCGAGAGCCAGTCCACGCCGGTCTCCTTCACGAACCGCCGCGCCTCGTCCGGGTCGGTGAATCCTTTCTTCGTCCGGAAGAGTTCCTCGTACGGCGGGAGCGGCCCGGCCTCGTGTCCGAGCACCGCGCCGAGCTCCGCCTCGACGGCGACCTTCGGGTGGCACATCTCGACCACTTTCCGGACGGCCGCGATGTTCTCCTCCAGCGGCAGGCGCGAGCCGTCGAGCATGACCGACTCGAACCCGAGGTCCAGTCCCTTGCGGATGAGCTTCTCCCAATCCAGGCGCTGGTGTTCCTCGTCAATCACCGGGACGTGATCGAGGTGGAGCGCCACGAACTCGGGGTTCGCCTCCTTGTGGTACTCGGCGGCCACCGCGTCGAAGCTCTTCGCGCCGAACCGCGTCACGTCCGGCATCGCCACCTCGGCCAGTCCGAACGTGCCGAGCCGTTCGAGCGTCCGCGTCACCGGCCGCGTCATCGGCAGGTAGGCGATGTTGAACGCCGGGATGAGAATCTGCTTCTCGCACGCCGACTGCATCATCTTCGCAACGGACGGCCTCTTCATTGCGCATCTCCTTTTAAACCAATCGTACTCGTCCTCGTCCTCGAATTGTCGTTGTGCACGGCCGAGGATGAGGACGACGAGGACGATTCATTCCCGCAGATTGCGCAGCATATCGCGCGCAGGGGCGCGGCGTCAAACGGCCGCGCCTATGTCAGTTTGGATAAAGCCCTTGCAAAAATCGCCGGCGCGGAGATAATGGTGACCAGTCGGGAGAAGAAATATGCATCGCAGGGCATTTGATCTCCGTGCTCGGCGATCTCTGCGTCCTCAGCGGTGAAGCATTTTGGGAGTCGGCGATGAAGAGATATGCGTTGGGTCTCGACTACGGGACAAACTCCTGCCGCTGCCTGATCGTGGACCTGAGCGACGGGCGCGAGGTGGAAAGCGGCGTGTTCAATTTTCCGTCCGGCGAGGCGGGGATTCTGCTCGATCCGCGCGAGCCGAGCCTGGCGCGGCAGAATCCGCAGGACTATGTCGCCGCGCTGAGCATTGTGCCGCGGACGATCCGGCGCGCGAGGAAGGCGGACGGCGGGTTCGACCCGGCGCGGATCGTCGGCATCGGCATTGACACCACCGGCAGCACGCCGATGCCGGTGGACCGCGACGGCGCGCCGCTGGCGATGCTGCCGCAGTTCAAGGCGAACCTCGACGCGATGGCCTGGCTCTGGAAGGACCATACCGGCCACGCCGAGGCGGCGGAGATCACCGGCCGCGCGCGGAGGATGCGCCCGCAGTACCTCGCCAAGTGCGGCGGGACGTATTCCTCCGAGTGGTTCTGGAGCAAGGCGCTGCGCTGCAAACGCGCCGCGCCGAAAGTTTTCGCCGCGGCGCACAGCTTCGTCGAGCACTGCGACTGGATGCCCGCGCTGCTCGCCGGCGACACGCGGCCGGAGGCCATCGTGCGCGGCGTCTGCGCCGCCGGCCACAAGGCGATGTACTGCGAGGAATGGGGCGGGCTGCCCGACGAGGAGTTCCTGCGCGGGCTCGATCCGGCGCTGGCCGCGCTGCGCGGGCGGCTCTACGAGAAGGCGGTGCCGGCCGACCGCCGGGCGGGGCGGCTCTCGGCCGAATGGGCGAAGAAGCTCGGGCTGAAGCCGGGCATCGCGATCGCCGCCGGCGCGTTCGACGCGCACATGGGCGCGGTCGGCGCCGGAATCCGCGAGGGCACGCTCGTGAAAATCCTCGGCACGAGCACCTGCGACATGATGGTCATGCCGGACGCGAAGAATCTCGCCGACATCCCCGGCGTCTGCGGGATCGTGGACGGCTCGATCCTGCCCGGATTCTACGGCATCGAGGCCGGGCAGTCCGCCGTCGGCGACATCTTCCTCTGGTTCATAAACCATCTCGTGCCGGAGAGCTACGGCCGGACGGCGGACGAGAAATTCAAGACGCTCGGCGCGCTCGCCGCGAGGCAGAAGCCCGGCGAGCACGGGCTGCTGGCGCTCGACTGGAACAACGGCAACCGCACGATCCTGGTGGACGTGCGCCTGAGCGGGCTGCTGCTCGGGCAGACGCTTCACACCGAGGCGCACGAGATTTACCGCGCGCTGATCGAGGCGACCGCGTTCGGCGCGCTGACGATCGCGAAGCGCATCGAGGAGTACGGCGTGCCGGTGAAGGAGTTCGTCAACTGCGGCGGCCTGGCCGCGAAGAACCCGCTGCTGATGCAGATCTATGCCGACGTCACCGGCCGCCCGATGAAGGTCTCGCGCAGCGACCAGACCTGCGCGCTCGGCGCGGCGATCTTCGGCGCCGTCGCCGCCGGCAAGAAAATCAGCGGCTTCGGCAGCGTGCCCGAGGCGCAACGGGCCGTCTGCGGTGTGAAGGACAAGTTCTATCGCCCGAACCCGAAGGCGCAGGCGGTCTATGCCGAGCTCTACCCGCTCTACCGCGCGCTGCACGACGCCTTCGGCACGCGCGAGTGGTCGGGCAGCCTCGCCCATGTGATGAAAGACCTCATCCGCATCCGCGAGCGACAGCGCGAATGATAACAACGACGGCTTTGACAGGATAACCGGATAAACGGGATAGGATTAAGCGCGAACCAAGTCCGTTGTCGTTCTTTGTGCCTTGGTGTCTTGGTGGTGAGAAAAACAAATGCTTGAGGATTTGAAAGCGCTGGTGTGCCGGGCGAACCGGGAACTGGATCGCTGCCGGCTCGTGACGCTGACGTTCGGCAACGTGAGCGGCTTCGACCGCGCGAAAGGGATGATGGCGATCAAGCCGAGCGGCGTCGGCTACGCGGAGCTGAAGCCGCGCGACATCGTGCTCGTGGACCTGGATGGAGCGCGCGCGGAGGGCCGGCTCCAGCCCTCGACGGACGCGCCGACGCACCTGGCGCTTTACCGCGCTTTCCAGGGAATCGGCGGCGTCACGCACACGCACAGCCCCTGCGCCACGATGTTCGCGCAGGCCGGCCGCGGCATCCCGTGCCTGGGGACGACGCACGCGGACCATTTCAACGGCGAAGTGCCCGTCACGCGCGCGCTGACGCGCAAGGAGGTGGCCGGCCCATACGAGGAGAACACCGGCCGCGCAATTGTCGAGCGGTTCGAGAAGATCAACCCGAACGAAATGCCCGCCGTCCTCGTCGCGCATCATGGCCCGTTCACATGGGGCAAGACTGCGGCCGAATCGCTGACGAACAGCGTCGCGCTCGAGCTGGTCGCGCAGACCGCGCTGGGCACATGGCAGCTCAACGCCGCGGTCGGCGCCATTCCCGATTTCCTTCTCGCAAAACACTTCCTCCGCAAGCACGGGCCGGAGGCGTATTACGGGCAGAAAAGTTAGCGCCATTTTCACCACCAAGACGCCAGGAACGGCAGAATAAGCAAACGAATCTCGCGTTGCCGTTCCTGGCGCCTTGGTGGTTAAGGCAGGTGTCCGGCTTGACAGTTTCGCCTTGGCCTGATAATTTCAGATTTTGCCGCCCAAGCTGCTCGACAGTTCACGGCGGGGTAGCTTAAGGGATAAAGCAGGTTCTTCATAAGGACAAGAGTGTGGGTTCGACTCCCACCCCCGCCATTCATTAGCCTCCACGCGAAGTCCCTGCACGCAGGGGCGCTCGAATCGCAATCGCCGCTGACGGTCGAACGAATGGACGATGGCTCATTGCGAAAGGAGACGTCGAAAAGGACGAGGAGGCCGTCCGCACGATGAAAACCCTCGGCGAGAACATGGCCTGGCTGCTCAAGACGGTGCGGTGAAAGGGGCGCGGACGCGACAGCGGCGCGGTGGAAAAGAGCCGAGCGGGCGGATCGGCGTGCGGGCCGGAGGTCACAACCCCATCCCGATGAAGAACGTGAAGACCTGTGTGTCGTCGCCTCGGTACGAGTTCACCGGCCAGGCGAAGTTGACGCCGGCGGTGATGCCGTTGAACTTGGGCAGCACGACGCGCAGGCCGAATCCCGAGGCGACGCGGATGCGGTCCATGTCGCCCAGGCGCGTCTCGGCGTCGCCGGCGTCCACGAACAACGCGCCGCGGAAGTACGCCTCATCGTACAGGTGGAACAGCGGCAAACTGTACTCCGCCGACCCGATGGTTAAGTAGTAGCCGCCGATCGGCGCGCCGTTGTACTGCGGCGAAATGCCCTGCGCGTCGAATCCGCGCACGGAACCGAGTCCGCCGCAGGTGAACCGCTCGAAGACCGGCGCATTGCCGAGGATCTGGCCGGCCCGACCGGACAGTTCGAGCACGTGCGCGTCGAACCCTTCGCCATGCACCGGAAAGAACCGGCTGGCGCTCACAACGGAGCGGAGGAAGGCGGCGTCCTCGTACATCGGTTCCACCATCAGGCCGGCGCGCACGCCGCGGTTGACGATCGGACCGGGCGGCGTGGTGGAGTACGACAACAGGCCCCACGCGCCGTAGCCGGGCGTGTAGCCGGCCGCCTCGTTGTAGTCGGGGATGTCATGACTGCTCAGGTTCCACATCTCGGTCCCCTGCACCGTCAGGCCGAAGCCGGCGCTCCAGTGCTCGGAAAGCTCCCGCATCAGTCCCGGGCGCACCTGCCACTGCCACTCGTTATAGTCCGACAGTCCCATCCGGCTGTACTGGGCGCCCATCACGAGGTTGTTGTCCGTCCCGAACGTGTACGGCTGCACAAAGGAGCCGCCGATTGTGGTGAAGCGCTGACCGGGCGAGGCCGTCAAGGTCAGATGCTCGCCCCGCCCGCGGAACATGTTCCAGTCCTCGATGTCCTCCCAGGAACGCGGCGGTTTGGCGATGTCAAAATCCGATTCCGTGAACTGCAAGGCGGCGCTCAACCCAAAATAGGTGGCGGCCGTTCCGGTCAGGCTGAGGCGCGAGGTCCCGCCTTCCTCGAGGACGAACACCAGCATCACGCGGTCGGGCGCGTCGCCGGGCCGGATTTCATAGTTCACCGACTTGAACCATCGGTCTTGCTTCAGCCGGCCGACCACCTTCTCGATCTGCGCCAGCGTCAGCGGCTCGTCGTCGGTCAGCACGCGGTCCGCCTCTCGATAGACGAGCCACTCGGCGGTGACTGGCGTGTTAACCCGGCGGAACGAAAACGCCTGGAGCGTCACGGGCGGACCTTCCTTGATGACATATCGCACCTCCGCCTCGTTCGCCGCCGGGCGCGGTCCCATCTGCGGCTCCACCACCGTCGTCAACCGCCCGACCTGGCCGTAATGCGCCCAGATGCGTTTCGCTCCCTCCAGGAAGCCGCCTTTGGAGAAGTAACCGTCCCGCTCCGGCGTCGTCAGCGCCCGCAGTTCCTCGGTGGAGAAGACGGTGTTGCCGACTATCTCCAGTTTCTTCAGGGTGAAACGCCGGCCTTCGGTGACGGTGAAAAGGAGTTCCTGCTCCGCCTTGCCCTCGAGCGGCTCGAAGGTGGCCTTGACCTGGGCCTCGAGGTAGCCGTCGTCCACGTAGCGGGCGATGATGTGATCCACGTCGGCCATGAGCGTCTTCACCACGATCGGCTTGCCGGTCCGGGTCTCCAGGTCTCGCTTAAGGGACCGGCTGGAGAAATGTTCGTTGCCGACGAAGCGGAATCGGGCGACGGCGGGCAATGGCTCGGCAGCCGCCTCGGGCGGTTTTTCCGGGGCCGTCCCGGCGGGTTGAGGCGCCGTCGCGGCGGGCGGGGACTCTCCGGCGGCAAAGGCGCACGCGCAGGAGAGGAGAGCCGCCAGGGCGATTGGCGCACAGCGCAAGGCGATGGTTCCAGCCCGCATTTCTCGCAGCTTAAAATCCTTACCGCGGGGCCACGGATCACGAAGACGACACGTTACGGTTTCCAGCTCCTGGAGTCAAACAACCTGAGGCATGCGGTTGGGGCCGGAATGCGAAAGCGCCGCCGCACTCGGCGCGCCCCGTGTTTTCGTGGGGAAATGGCTTAACAAAAGGAGCGCGCGGCGCCTGTGCGCCACGCGCTCCTCGCGTTCAATGCGACTGAGCGGCTTACCACCAATAGGCCAGGCCGGCCGTAAGTGCGTGATCGCGGACGGTGATTTGACCGCTGTACAACTGCCAATAACTGGCGCCCAACTGCGGGATGGGCGTACCAATTCCGCCGGTATTCTTGTTGCTATTCAGGGTGTACTGGGTGTAATCGTACTCGACGACCAGGGCGACGTTCTTGCCCAGGAAAATGTCCGCGCCCAGCACAGCACCCCACTCGAACACCGTGTCATTGGTATAACCGTAATCGGGCATGCTGTTCGTGATATAGCGGACACCCACCTTCGGACCGATGAACGGCGAAATGTTGCCTTCCAACGCCGGGCGCCACTTGGGGACGAAGTCGATGCCGTAATTCTGGGACCGGATATTGTAATTCCCGCCGTCACCATACCCGTTAGACACTTGAGTCTGCGTCAGAGTGAACGTCCCACGCAGCGCAAGTTCCAACTGGTCCAGGACCATGTAGCCGTACTCGCCTGAGGCGGTCAAGCTCATGCCGGTTCCGTCAGTGGCGCCGTACGTGGTCGCGTAGTCCGCCGAACCCGTGATCGCAAGCCGCTCAGCGCCTTGCTTCACCATCTCAGCCGCGTTCGCGCCGCCGCCGAGATAGCCCACCAACGCCAACGCCGCCACCACCGTCAAAATGCGCTTCATAGATGATTCCCCCCATATAGGGCACAAGAGAGTCCCCGTCCTCCATTAGGCCGGGGTTAGAAACGCGTTACGAACTTTTTCTCTACGTGCCTCCCTCCTTTCATTTTCGAAACTGAAATTTTGTTGATGTCCGGCTTCGGCCGACTACCACGCAACCCGCCGGCTGGAAAGTATAGGGAGTCCGCGCTTGCCAGTCAAGCCAAAGCCCAATGAAATTCGATTCAGCCGCATTTTACAAGCCTCCTTCGCGCCGACGAGCCGTTTTTCCGGTCTCGCCGCAGACGGGCCGTTCTGCCTGCGCGCGGGCTGCAGAAGATACATGGCAGACGATAGACGATGGACGATGGATTGTGGTCCCTCGCCTATCGTCCATACGTCCGTCCATCATCCACCGAAGGCCGGTTGACATTTCGCGCCTTCCGGCTTACTGTAACGGCGCTCAGTGGCGCTTGTCGATTCGCACGGCGTGGAGGTTTCCATGAAAGAACCGAACCCGGCGAACCCGCAACCGTCTGAAGGCCGCGCCGCCCTCGATGCCGTCTCGGCAAAACACCGGGCCGCCGCCGAGGCGCTCCGCCAGAGCGAGGAGCGCTTCCGCGTCGCGCTCCGGAATTCCCACATCACCGTCTTCAACCAGGACCGCGAACTGCGGTACACCTGGGTCTACAACCCGCAGCCGAAGAGCCCCGCCGAGGACGTGCTCGGCCGCACCGACCCGGACCTGTGGCCGCCCGAGGAAGCGGCCTGCCTCGCCGAAATCAAGCGCCGCGTGATGCAGAGCGGGGCGGGCGACTTCCAGGAAGTCCGGCTCACCACCGGCGGCGAGACATACTTCTACGACCTGACCGTCGAGCCGCTGCGCGACGCCGCCGGCGCGGTCATCGGCGTCACCTGCGCCGCCTCCGACGTGACCGAGCGCAAGCGCATGGAGGAGTCCCTGCACGCGATGACGATGGTGGACGACCTGACCGGAGTCTACAACCGCCGCGGCTTCATGGCCCTCGCCGCCCAGCAGCTCAAGCTCGCCCGCCGCTCGAAGAGCCCCGTCATCCTCCTCTACATTGACATGGACAACCTCAAGCGCGTGAACGATTCGCTCGGCCACCAGGAAGGCGACCTCTTCCTGAGCCGCGCGGCCATCGTGCTGCGCCGGTCGTTCCGCGAGGCCGACATCCTCGCGCGCATCGGCGGCGACGAGTTCGCCGTGCTCGCCACGGAAGCCACCCGAAAGAGCATCGAGACGCCGATGCGCCGCCTGCGCATCAACCTCGACGAGGACAACGCCCGCATGGATGACGCGCACCGGCTCGTGCTCACGACCGGCGTCGCCTGCTACGACCCGGCCGCCCCGCGCACGCTCGAAAAACTCCTCGGCGAGGCCGACCGCGACATGTACGACCGCAAACGCCAGAAACGAACCGGCCCGCGCGGCTGACGCCTGAGCGCCGGGAAACGCCTGTCGAAAAATTCCGCGTCAAAAGCCCGCAGCGCGCAGATATTGACGGCTTATGGCGAGGTCCTTGAGAGGATCCTGAAGATGCGTGTCATGCTCGACGAACACCCATCCGTCGTACCCCGCTTCGACCAGGGCGCGCATGACGGCGGCGTTGTCCAGCCCGATATTGCCGGCGCCGAGTGCGCAGAATCGCCCGCGCTTCTCCCATCGGTCCAGGCCGATATCGGGGTTTGTGAGCAACCAGTCATTGAGGTGAACGGCGACCAGGCGGTCGGAGTACTTCCGCACGATCTCAAGGCAGTCGCCGTCCGCGGCGGCCAGGTGTGCTGTGTCAAGCAACAAACCGCAATCCGGGCAACGGGAGAGGAAAGTCTCCAACTGCTTCTGGGATTCGACCAGCTGCCCGAGGTGGTTCTGATGGCCAACCTGCAAGCCCCAGCGGGCGCACGCGTTCACCTGGTAATTGACCTGGCGGCAGAAGGTGTCGAAGTCCATGGGCGGGGTAGTTTCGTTCACAACTCTGCCGACGTCCGTCCGGACATATGGCTTGCCCAGGGCGGCGGTCCAAGAGATGGACGCCTCCTGAATCGGGCCTGAGCAGGCGGCGAAGTCCATCCCCAGACGCCGGAAGCAGGCGGCCTTGTACATCGCATCGTCGGCGCTGACGGCGTTCAGAAGTTCGATGCCTTCGTAGCCGATCCCCTTGAGCCCTTCCAGACGCTCCTCCGTGTCGAAATTGCCTCCATCCCAAACGTACATCCCATAGTCGCCGACGCCGAACTTCATGTCACGCCCTCCTTGCCAAAGATTTCCCATCCATGACTGACGGCTCACGACCATCGTGATCCTGCTTGTCAGTATCATGCCTCCCACAGATCTAAAAAACAGATGAAGTTCAACAGCATGCTCAGCCCCGCGCCGATGCGGTGGAAGGTCGCCGCGGGCGCCTGAGCGCCGGGAAACGCCTGTCGAAAAATTCCGCTTCAAAAGCCCGCATCGCGCAGGTATTGACGGCTTATGGCGAGGTCCTTGACAGGATCCTGACGATGCGCGCCATCCTTGACGAACACCCATCCGTCGTACCCCACTTCGACCAGGGCGCGCATGACGGCGGCGTTGTCCAGCCCGATATTGCCGGCGCCGAGTTCGCAGAATCGCCCGCGCTTCCACCATAGGTCCAGGCCGATCTCGGGGTTTGTGAGCAACCAGTCGTGGAGGGTAACGGTGACCAGGCGGTCGGAGTACTTCCGCACGATCTCAAGGCAGTCGCCGTCCGCGGCGGCCAGTTGTGCTGTGTCAAGCCCCAAACCACAATCCGGGCAACGGGAGAGGAAAGTCTCCAACTGCTTCTGGGATTGGGTCGCATGCCCGAGGTGGTTCTGATGGACAACCCGCAGGCCCCAGCGGGCGCACACCTTCACCTGGTGATTGACCTGGCGGCAGATGGTGTCGAAGTCCTTGCCGGTGACAAGCACCCGGACATATGACTTGCCCAGGGCGGCGGTCCAACAGATGGACGCCTCCTGACTCGGGCCTGAGCAGGTGGCGAAATCCATCCCCAGACGCCGGCGGCGGGCGGCCTTGTACATCGCATCGTCGGCGCTGACGGCGTCCAGAAATTCGATGCCTTCGTAGCCGATTCCCTTGAGCCTTTTCAGGCGCTCCTCGTCGTCGAAAAGGCCTCCATCCCAAACGTACATCCCATAGTCGCCGACGCCGAACTTCATGTCACGCCCTCCTTGCCAAAGATTTCCCATCCATGACTGACGGCTCACGACCATCGTGATCCTGCTTGTCAGTATCATGCCTCCCACAGATC
>Ga0315281_10012706_pt1 | contig 11449 bp, 14 predicted proteins | sample YL17G07_0_MG_FD_204540 | JGI IMG/M metagenome (GOLD analysis project Ga0315281, IMG submission 204540) | Sediment microbial communities from Yellowstone Lake, YNP, Wyoming, USA - YL17G07_0 | ecosystem: Environmental > Aquatic > Freshwater > Lake > Sediment | place: USA: Wyoming | collected... | reverse complement strand
CGGCTATGTTTACTCCGGGGCAGTGGCCGGCGCCGTAATGTCGCGAATCAAGTTTAAAGATACTTTCATCATCATGGGCCCCAACCATACAGGCTATGGCAAACCCTTCAGCATTATGACGGAAGGCGCATGGGTAACACCTCTGGGCAGCGTAGAGATAGACTCCAAACTCGGGAAGCAGATTCTGGCAGCATCCCAAAACCTGGAAGAAGACCAGGTAGCGCATCTTTACGAACACTCAGTTGAAGTTCAAATACCGTTTCTGCAATATCTCAAGCAGGACTTCAAAATAGTGCCCATTGTGTTCTCATATGGCACCAGAGCCGTCTATAAGGAGATCGGCAGGGCGATAGCGAAGGCGATCAAGGATTTAAAGGCTGAGGCAATAATCATCGCCAGCAGCGACATGACTCACTACGAGTCGCAGGAATCCGCAAAAAAGAAGGATACCCAGGCCATAAACGCCATACTGGAACTGAATGAAGACGAGCTGCTGAATCGAATTGAAAAGCTGAACATTTCAATGTGCGGCTATGCGCCGACAGTGAGTCTCATCTCGGCTGCCAAAGAACTGGGAGCCAAGCGAGCGGAACTGGTCAAATATCAAACGAGCGGCGATGTGACCGGCGATTACTCCGGCGTGGTAGGATATGCCGGCATAATCATTAAGAGGTGATAGGAGGGAAGCCATGAAAGCAGAGAAAATGCACCCTCTGACAAGGCTGGCCAAGGAAACAGTGGAGAGCTATGTCCGCAAAAAAGAGCTTCCCCAACCCCAGGACCTGACGCCGGAGATGAAAGAGAGAGCAGGGGTTTTCGTATGCATTAAGAAGCACGACAAACTGAGGGGCTGCATCGGAACATTCGAGCCGACGAAGTCCAATGTGGCTCAGGAGATAATGGCCAACGCCATATCATCGGCGACCAGAGACCCGCGTTTTCCCCCAGTGGCAACGGCAGAGCTTTCCGACCTCACCTACAGCGTAGATGTGCTCACCAAACCGGTGCCGGTGAAAAGCAAGGATGAGCTCGACCCCAGGAAATACGGCGTTATCGTGGAGAGCGGAGGGCGGCGGGGCCTGCTGCTACCCGACCTCGAAGGAGTGGATACCGTGGAGCAGCAGATAGATATCTGCCGCCAGAAAGCCGGTATTGACTACGACGAGCCGATAAAGCTCTCCAAGTTCGAGGTGAAGAGGTACGGGTAACACTATCCTCTGTGCTGTTCCCGAGTTCGTAATATGCACGACTTGACTTTTCTCATAAAAGATGCATAATATTAGCATAAAATTTAGGCATCAGAAGGTGATGTTAAAATGCGTACAACAGTAGATTTGCCTGAAGAGTTGATGAGCGACCTCATGGCGCTTTCCAAAACGCGCAAAAAGAAGGATGCGGTGAGAGTCGCCCTAGAGGAATTCGTGAGACGTAAAAAATTGGAGAAACTCCTTGCTCTGCCAGGGAAAATCGAGATTTCAGATGTCACCGCGGAATTGGAGAGGATGGAACTCGATGAATCCACAGGTGCTGATTGACACCTCAATTTGGGTAGAGTATTTTCGGGGCAAGGACCAAGAACTGGTTGAGTCAGTAAAACACTTGATACGAACCCGTCGGGCGACCTTGTGCGGGATCGTTCTCTCCGAGATCCTCGCTGGAGTAAAGGCTAAAAAGAGTCGAGATACTCTGAAGCAGACCCTGGATGCTCTGGAGTACGCAGAGGTCTCAAGGGATACTTGGATTTTAGCTGGCGAATTGTCCAGCAATCTGAAACATCAAGGACTTAGCGTACCTTTAACCGATTTGATACTTGCCGCATTAGCACTTGAAAACGGTTCAGAGCTTTTCACCATGGACAGCCATTTTGAGCGAATCCCCGAGATTAAACGATTCAAGACTGTAGAAGCTTAATTATCTCTGACTGACATTAACATCTATAGGGTCAAAACATGAAACAGTCTAGAAAATCAAAAGGCCCAGACCTGTTCCAATACTCCGGCCAGAGTCAACTGGGGCGTGAAGCTCCTCTTGCTGCTCGGATGAGGCCCGCGAACTTCGACGAGTTCGTGGGACAGGAGCACATCCTGGGCGAGGGCCATGTGCTGAGAAAAAGCATCGAGGCCGACCAGCTTCCCTCCATCATCTTCTGGGGCCCTCCCGGCAGCGGCAAGACTACCCTGGCCAATATCATCGCCAGCGTAACCAAATCGCACTTCAGCCCCATCTCAGCGGTGGCTTCCGGCGTCGCCGACCTGCGCCGCATCGTGGATGAGGCTAGGGAGCGCCATGCACTTTACCAGCAGAGAACCATCCTTTTCATCGACGAGATACACCGTTTCAACAAAGCTCAGCAGGACGCGGTACTCCCCTATGTGGAGAACGGCACAGTCACTCTCATCGGCGCTACCACCGAAAACCCGTCCTTCGAGGTCATCTCTCCCCTGCTCTCCCGCTGCCGCGTGTTCACTCTGAATGCGCTCACCGAGGAACAGGTCAAAGTCATCGTGCAGCGGGCCATCGAGGATGAGGAGCGGGGACTGAGGAAGATGAAGGTAGAACTGGATAAAGATGCCTTCGAGTTCTTATTAGTTATGTCAAATGGAGATGCCAGAGTCGGGCTCAATGCCCTGGAGCTTGCCGCCTCGACCACCGCACCCTCAGAAGACGGTAAGCGCCATATCAAACTCAGCGCCATCGAAGATGCTATCCAGCACCGCGCCCTGCTCTACGACAGGGCTGGCGAAGAGCACTACAACATCATCTCCGCCCTCCATAAGTCGCTGCGTGGCTCGGACCCCGATGCTGCCCTCTACTGGCTGGGGAGAATGCTGGAGGCAGGGGAAGACCCGCTGTACATCGTCCGGCGACTGATAAGGTTCGCCTCGGAAGACATCGGCATGGCCGATCCCCAGGCGCTGGTCGTTGCCACCTCAGCCCAGCAGGCAGTCCATTTCATAGGCATGCCTGAAGGCAACCTGGCTTTAGCTCAAGCGGTGGTCTATCTGGCTACCGCACCCAAGAGCAACGCCCTGTACACAGCCTACTCCAGGGTGCAGCAGGATGTGGAGAATACCAGGAACGACCCCGTGCCACTCCATCTGCGCAATCCGGTCACCAGGCTGATGCGCGATGTGGGCTACGGCAAAGGCTATAAATATGCCCACAACTTCGCCGGACATTTCGTGGAGCAGCAGAACCTTCCCGATTCACTCCAGGGTAAGAAATACTACGAGCCCAGCGACCAGGGCTTCGAGAAAGAAATAGAGGGCAGGCTCAAAAAATGGCACGGAAGAGTGAAGAATGAGGGATAAACTAAAAAAGAGGATAAACCATGATAGAGAATAGAGTGAAGTTCCCCTGCGGCGACCTTATCCTTGAGGGCCTCAGTACTGTACCTGAGAGCAACGGGCCTTTCCCGGGAGTGGTGGTCTGCCATCCGCACCCCCTCTACGGTGGCGAGATGAACAATAATGTGGTCATCCCCATTTGCCAGGCTCTGGCGCAAGCTTCGATAGCTTCCTTCAGATTCAACTTCCGCGGCGTGGGCTCAAGCCAGGGCAAGTTCGCGGACGGCATCGGGGAAAGAGAGGACATCGTAGCAGCAATCTCTTACCTGTCCACGCTGGAGGCAGTTGATAAGGATAGAATCGGGCTTTGCGGCTACTCCTTCGGAGGCGGAGTATCGCTCGAGGTTGCCCCAGCCGATGAGAGGGTGAAAGCCCTGGCGCTGATATCGCCGTCGATCTCTACATATGTCCCGCTGAAGCAATACACCAAACCCAAGCTCATCGTCTGCGGCGGCGCCGACCAGTTCGTAAGCATTATCTCCCTCCAGCGCCTTGCCGAGGAGCTGCCTCCACCCAACGATTTCGAGCTGGTATCCGGGGCTGACCACTTCTGGGGAGGCTATGAAGACAGGGTAGCTGCCAGGATTACTGCCTTCTTCGTTAATGCGCTCAACTTACCCGCGCAGAGCTAGCCGGCTCCTTTGTAACCTTCCTGCCGATATCCATCGTGAAGTTGTGCGCCCTTCCCGGATATGCTAAACTCGAACACAATGGACAAATCGAACCGCAAAGCTACCAGAGGGCTGCTCCTACTCGTAATAGCACTGGCTGTTATAGGTCTCGACCAGCTCACTAAATACCTGATCAGAGCGAATATGGAGTTGGGTGAATCGATACCCAGCACAGGGATAATAAGGCTAACTTACGTCACCAATACCGGCGGCGCTTTCGGCATCTTCGCCAACCAGGCATTCCTCCTGGCCCTGGCCGCTGTAATCGGCATAGCGGTGTTTCTCGTTTACCTTCGCTACATACCCCTGAAAAGCAGGCTGCTCAAGATAGGCCTGGGGCTTGATTTGGGAGGCGCCATTGGCAATCTCATCGACCGGCTTCGCTTGGAGGGAAAGGTCACCGATTTTATGGACATAGGCCCTTGGCCTGTGTTCAACGTGGCAGATTCAGCCATAGTCGTAGGCACTATCTTTATCGCCTATTACCTGTTGTTCATTTCCCAGAAGAAAGCCCCCGATAAACCACAAAAATGAACAAGAAGCTTGAGTTTACTGTTGCCAGTCCTGGCGAACGCCTGGATAAGTACATAGCGGAGCACTGCCAGATTTCGCGCTCCTATGCTCAGAAGCTGATAGACGATGGGCAGGTTGCGGTCAACGGCCATGCCGCCAAAGCCAGCCAGAAGCTCAACGCCGGCGACAGGATAGTTGCATCTATACCCCCACCATCACCTATTTCCCTGGCCCCTGAGGATATACCGCTGAAGGTTATCTATGAGGACAAAGACCTCATAGTGATCGATAAGCCTGCGGGATTGCTGGTTCATCCCGCCGCCGGTCAATATACTGGTACGTTAGTGAACGCCATCCTCGCCCGCTGTCCTGACCTTGGCGAGATTAACGGCTCGATCCGGCCCGGCATCGTCCACCGATTGGACAAGGATACCTCCGGGCTGATGATGGTAGCCAAAAATGAAGCCGCCCAGAGGAGCCTCTCCCGCCAGATAAAGCAGCGCTCCATTAAAAAAGTATACCTTGCTCTGGTTTTGGGGCATCTTTCCCCTGAGCGTGGAGCTATAGATGCCCCCATAGGACGACATCCCGGGGACAGGAAACGCATGGCAGTGGTCTCCGGAGGCAGGGAGGCGCGTACGGAATACAAAGTGCTTAAATACTTCGATGATTACACATTGGTCGAGGCGATGCCTGAGACCGGGCGTACCCACCAGATAAGGGTACACTTCGCAGCAATAGGGCATCCTATCTTCGGCGACCATATCTACGGGAAAAGGTCGCCCCTGCTGGGAAGGCAATTCCTCCACGCCCATCGGCTGGGCTTCAAATTGCCCTCGAGCGGAGAGTTTGTGGAGTTCGGAGCCGAGCTACCCCCCGACCTGGAGGAAGTGTTGAAGCAGCTTTGACTGCGGTGAACGTTTCTTTATCAAAGCTTTTTCGCGATCTTGGCCCACGTGTCGCGTAAAGTAACCGTCCGGTTGAATACCAGCCGCCCTGCAGAAGAATCCTTTGCATCGACGCAGAAATATCCCAGCCGTTCGAACTGATACTTACTCCCCGGAGCCGCGTTCGCCAGACCGGGTTCTAGATATCCCATCGAAGTCTGCAGTGAATTGGGATTCAAAACAGTTTCTACCTCATCGACATCGCCGGGGTTCTCCACCGTGAAGAGGCGGTCATAAAGGCGCACCTCGGCCTGGAGCGCATGGGCAGCCGAAACCCAGTGGATGGTTCCCTTGACCTTGCGGCTGCTCCCGGTCGCTCCACTCCGTGTATCGGGGTCGTACGTGCAATTCAGCTCAACCACCTCGCCGGCCTTATTCTTCACCACCCCCACACATTTGATGATATACGCATATCGTAATCGCACCTCACGACCTGGGGTCAGACGGAAGAATTCCTTCGGTGGCTGTTCCATGAAATCGTCCTGCTCGATGTATAGCACGCTTGAAAAAGGCACTTTGCGCATCCCCATATTGGGGTCTTCGGGATTGTTGACAGCCTCCAGTTCCTCTGTCTGGCCTTCGGGGTAATTGTCGATGACCACGCGAAGGGGATGCAGCACGGCCATAACTCGTGGGGCACGCTTGTTCAAGTCCTCACGGATGCAATACTCGAGCAGCGCAACATCTATAGTGCTGTCTGTCTTGGCTACGCCGATGCGCTCAGCAAAAGTCCGGATGGACTCCGGCGTGTATCCGCGCCTGCGCAAACCGGAAACAGTGGGCATGCGGGGGTCGTCCCACCCGCTGACATATCCCTTCTCCACGAATTGCCTCAGCTTGCGCTTGCTCATCACGGTGTAAGTGAGATTAAGGCGGGCGAACTCGATCTGCTGGGGATGATACACCCCCAGTTCATTGAGGAACCAGTCGTACAGGGGACGATGATCTTCGAACTCCAGCGTGCAGATGGAGTGGGTGATTCTCTCGATAGAATCCTCAAGGCCATGTGCCCAGTCATACATGGGATAAATGCACCACTTGTCGACCGTGCGATGATGCTCCGCATGCAGGATGCGATACATTACCGGGTCTCGCATATTGAAATTCGGTGACGCCATGTCGATTTTGGCGCGGAGCACCCGGGAGCCATCCTCGAACTCACCTGCCCTCATGCGTTGGAACAGGTCGAGGTTCTCCTCGACAGAACGGTTGCGGTAGGGACTTTGTTTACCCTGTTCAGTGAGAGTGCCGCGGTGCTCTCTGATCGCATCCGCGCTTAGGTCATCGACATAAGCCTTGCCGGCTTTAATCAACTGCACAGCACATTCATACATCTGCTCGAAGTAGTCTGAGGCGTAGAATAGGCGGTCCTCAAAGTCGAAGCCGAGCCAGCGCACGTCTTCTATGATGGATTCAACGTATTCCACCTCTTCCTTGGTGGGGTTGGTATCGTCGAACCGCAAATTGCAGAGGCCCTTGTACTCGGCAGCGATGCCAAAATTGAGGCAGACGGACTTGGCATGGCCGATATGCAGATAGCCGTTGGGCTCCGGCGGGAAGCGCGTGTGCACGCGCCCACCATACCTATTGTTCTTGTTGTGCTCGTTGATGATATCGCGGATAAAATCTGATGGCATAGATGATTTTCCCCTGACTATTGAATCTAAAATTAAGGATAAGGGTACAGTTTCCCCTTACCTTTGTCAAGGAAATTGACTCGTCCGGCACATTCAGGCCACAACATAGGGGTATTCAATTGAACGCCTCTACAGATTGATACAATCACGATGACTTGTGCTATTACCATGCAGGGGCAGACCCATGTGTCTGCCCTCGTCGGATGTCAGCTATACCTTGTCATTCTGAGCGTAGTGAAGAATCTCAGTACTTAGCTATAACCTTTTTTACCTGGGGTGGGTGAACCTCAAATAGGCAAAAGTAATATAGACGTTAACTTTCGATGGTGCTAGAATAGGGAGCAATTAATTGAAGATATCGTGAAGAGCTATGAGCGAAAGTAATGTTCGGGTGCGCTTCGCACCCAGCCCAACCGGATACCCTCATGTAGGGAATATCAGGACTGCCCTGTTCAACTGGCTCTTCGCCAGGCACAGCGGCAGCAGCTTCATCATGCGTATTGAGGACACCGATGTCAACCGCAAGGTCGAAGGCGCGACCGAAGCGATATTGGACGGCTTGCACTGGCTGGGTATTGATTGGGACGAGGGACCGGAGGTAGGCGGCAAATACGGGCCGTACTTCCAGTCACAGCGTCTGGAACACTACCAAAGAATAGTCCGGCAACTGGTGGAGGGAGGACACGCCTACCCCTGCTACTGCTCCGGGGAGCGGCTGGCCCGGATGCGCACCGAAATGGCCAAGAACAAGGAATCGATTCGCAGCTACGATCGCCGCTGCCGCGACCTGAGCCAGGAGGAGCGAGCTAAATTTGAAGCACAAGGCATCGTCCCCGTAATCAGATTCAAAACCCCTCTCGAAGGTCAGACCAGGTTCAACGACCTCATTAAAGACGACGTGGTTTTCGACAATAGCACGCTGGACGACTTCGTGCTCCTGAAGTCGGATGGCTATCCTACCTATCACCTGGCCAATGTAACCGACGACCACCTGATGAAAATATCACATGTCCTAAGGGCTGACGAATGGCTGTCGAGCACTCCGCGCCATATGCTTCTCTACAACGCCCTGGGTTACCAGCCACCCCTGTTCGCACACCTGCCCATGATACTGGGAACCGACCGCAGCAAGTTGAGCAAGAGGCACGGTGCCACGGCTATCACAGAATATCGCGACCAGGGCTACCTGCCTCAGGCGATGATGAACTTCCTGGCCCTTTTGGGCTGGTCGCTCGATGACCGCACCGAGCTCTTCACCAGAGACGAACTGATACACCATTTCTCCATAGAGCGCATCAGCAAGACCAGCGCCATCTTCAATCTGGACAAGCTCAAGTGGATGAACGGGGTCTACATACGCAAATTGAGCATTGACGAGCTGACAGACCAATTGATGCCGTTCCTTGATAGAGACCTGCCTCAATCGGTGAAGCGCCCCCTTTCCCGAGAACATGTCAAGCCGATTGTGCCGCTGATTCAGGAGCGCCTCACAACCCTGGAGGAAGCTGCAGAGCTATGTATGTTTTTCTTCGTCGATGAACTTGTATATAACGCTGACCTGCTTCTGGGCAAGAAGTTGACCAAGGAAGATGCAGTGAAGGGGCTTGAAGCTGCTGTAGAGCGGCTTCAAGCCCTCACCTTCAACGCCCCATCGTTAGAAGATGCCCTCCGCTCCCTCGCCACCGAGCTGGGGCTGAAGGCCGGCGATTTCTTCGGACTGCTGCGGGTAGCGACCACCGGACGCACTGCCACTCCACCGCTATTCCAGACCATGGTATCATTGGGCAAAGAGATGTGTCTTAAGCGCATAGAGGCGGCGCTATATGAATTGCGGAAGTAAAAACCGATGAGAATACTGACATTAGTAATAGCCATAGTAATAGCAATTCTAATAGTTGCAGCCGGAGTGGTGCTATCCGTCGCCCCGCTCAAGAGCGTGACCTATTATGAGTCAGAGCCCTATGTGACCACAGAAACCTACTATGTCACAGAAACCAGCACGGAAGAGATTCCGTTAGACTATAAGATTATCGATACTAAAATAAATAACTTCTATTGGAGATTTTCCTCAGACTGTATGGTGACCGTCAGGAATACAGACATCGATAGTGGATACTTTCGCATTGAGTTCCATATGGCAACTCTAGCCACCGACGTAGCTCCCAGCAAGACAGTTACCAAAGCAGCCTGGCAATTCCTGGCCCCTGGTAAGCAAGAGAATGTCACTGTGCGGCACGAGAGAGACTATATAGGAAATTTCACCTACTCGATTACACCGCCGACAAGGGAGGTCACAACCTCCCGGCAAGTGTCGAAAACAAAAGAGGTCACAAACTATAGAGAAGTAGAGAAAACCAAGAAAGTGACTTTTCTGGAGTATTGGACATCATGAGCAAGTCAACCGCTTTGCTAACCTTGCTGTTAGTGCTTGCGCTCACGGTCAGCGCCTTTGCCTGTACTGCTGAGAAGGAGGCGCCCTCGCCTACACCTACAGCAACTCTAACACCGACGCCTTCACTGACCCCGATACCTACCCCGACACCCACCCCTGAGCCTGTGACCAAAGTATTTAATATCACTCGCACGCTTTCCGGACTCAACATCACCCTCGTCATGGCCACCTGGGTTAGTAACGAGGTCGAGGTCCAGTGGAGAATAGAGAATACTACCGGACAAAGCTTCAAGGCCAGCCGTCTCTACACTATCTTCCAACCGGCTGCCTATGCCACAGACCAGGCTGGCAACGAAGCAGAATACTTCATCCCCCTTCGCATCATCAAAGACCTCGAAGCTGGCCAGTCGCTTACCTACAAAACAAAGCTGCTCTTCTATCCCGAATCCACACGCATCACCATCCGTCTCCCCGACGCCTGGGTGGAGGGCAACACCTTTACTGACATCAGCGTAGAATTCAGCTTCGCTCGCTAGATATCGAAAGGCCGTTTAACAACAGGGGAGTGCAGAGGGTAGAGTCCCGGTGTCATTGCGAGTCCTTCATTAGAAGGATGAAGCAATCTCATCGCCCTGTCGATATTTACGACCACGAAGGGATTGCTTCGTCGTCCGCCAGAGGCTGACTCCTCGCAAAGACATTGAACTTCCCTCAATATTGGGGACAGAAGGGGTTGAAAAGGGGTGCTAAACGCTCTCATATTAAAAAGCGTTGACAAGATTCTGCAACTCCACTACACTATAAACGTAAAGCTGAGAAAGCAAACAATTCCGCCACGTCTCAGCCTGTGGATATTGGGGCATCGTCTAGCGGTAGGACAGCGGACTCTGGATCCGTTAGCCGAGGTTCGAATCCTCGTGCCCCAGCCAAAAAACAAGAAGGGAAGAAGAGGAGCCAAATGGATGACTCCAAGATACCATGGGATTGGGTTATACTTGGGGCACTTCGCACAGGGTCTGAAGCTGACCTTTCTGAGATTTACGACACTATTGACCTAGTGAAAAAAGCGGGTTCATCAATTATCAGTGTGAAATTGTTCGATATCGAACCCAGATGGGGAGAGCGTCCCAAATATTATCACGCTGTCCGAGCCGCCGTTAGTAGCTTGAGAAAGCTGGGCATGATAGAGCGCGTGGCTAGGGGCAGGTACCAAATAACTGATGTAGGACGAGATCGACTGGAGGAACTTGAATCGTAGTACTAGGTTAGCCAGCGCGGTTTTTTATTTCTGATTCGACGGAGCAAAAATGAAATATACTATTATAATTGAGAAAGGTCGTGAATCAGGCTATATAGTCTATGTTCCTGCCCTAAAAGGTTGCGTATCTCAAGGAGAAACCAAAAAAGAAGCCCTTAAGAACATAAAGGAAGCTATGGAAGCCTATGTCGAGGCGCTCATCGAGGACGGGCTTCCAGTGCCCACCGAGGTCGGTAAAGATACCGTAGAGCTTGAGGTCGCTGCTAAGTGACCAAGCTGCCTCGCAGCCTCCCCAGCAGCAAGATAGTCAGGGCACTCCAGAAAGCGGACTTCTACATTAAACGACGTAAGGGGAGCCATATTGTATTGCGAAGAGACAACCCTTTTGCCCAGGTTGTAGTGCCAGACCACAAGAGCATTGACACTGGAACATTAGCCTCCATTCTTGACGGTGCGGGGTTAACTGTAGCAGATTTTATCAAGCTTCTATAGTCAGAAATTGTTTATAAATCACCTATTACCTAAAATATACAACCCACTCATTACGCTTGCCCACTGTTGCCCCTTCAGGTATAATAACAATCGTTGTAGGTATAATCATGAAGTACCTGCCCTGATAAGAATGGCGCATTCGTCTAGCGGCCAAGGACATCGCCCTCTCAAGGCGAAGATCAGGGGTTCGAA
>Ga0315281_10012704_pt1 | contig 11449 bp, 10 predicted proteins | sample YL17G07_0_MG_FD_204540 | JGI IMG/M metagenome (GOLD analysis project Ga0315281, IMG submission 204540) | Sediment microbial communities from Yellowstone Lake, YNP, Wyoming, USA - YL17G07_0 | ecosystem: Environmental > Aquatic > Freshwater > Lake > Sediment | place: USA: Wyoming | collected... | reverse complement strand
ATTTGTTGGCCACCCTCGAGAATGAAAGTTCCTTTGTAGGGGCGTGATTTATCACGCCCTTTAGGGCGCAATGAATTGCGCCCCTACATTTGGTACAGGGTGCGATTCGTGTACCACCCCGAGGGGACTTTCACGGTAAAGCCTGCGGCTACAAAAACAATAATTCGAATGCAACTCTGTATAAGCCCCAATTCTGTTCACTTTTCGCATCTATTTTTTTTTATCGGGGCGAGGTTTCCCGGCCCGACAAATGGCCCTTCTTATGCCTGGGCGGGGAGACCCCGCCCCTACACGGGGCTCAAGTGAACATCATGGGTTAAGGCAGGATTTTAACGTTAATTCTATTAATTCTTTTAATGGCACAGGTGGGGGGGGTAGAAACAGATGGGGGCAATTCAGGCGTTCGGCCTGGAGGGGCGTGTCGATGCATCATGCCCCTCCAGGTCCTGGGCCGGCGGGCTACAAATTCTGGCAATGGCGTTTAAGGCGCCAGCGGCGCCACCAGCGCCTCAGGGAACCGCTGGGGGGAGTGGTCCGGGTATGGAACCAATCGGGGTTAAACACCAGGTCCAGGAGATGCAGGGACGGCCGCCCGGCGCCGGCAAACCGGGCCTGGCAGGAGGCGCAGTAACTGACCAGGTCATGGTCGGCCTCGGACAGGCGGAACTCGGTCATCTTCTGGGCCAGGGGGGCGTTGACGGCCGGGGCCATGCCGCCCGAGCCGCAGCAGATGCTGCGCTCTTGGGAGTGGTCCATCTCCTCATAGCGGTGGCCCATCTCGGTCACCAGGCGGCGCACGGCCGCATGGATCTGGGGCGCATGCCTGGCCCCGCAGGCGTCGTGGATATTGAACACCTGGGGCGCCCGAGCCTTGGCCCCCGTGGGCAGGCCCAGCTCCAGCATAACCTCGTACAGGGAGCGGATGCGGACCCCGGGGAGGTGGACTGCCAGGGTCTCCAGGCAATGGGTGCAGGCGGCGATGATCTCGCCGGCTCCCAGGCTGGCTATTTCCGCGGCCACCTGGCGGCCCACCTGCTCGAAGGCCGCCTGTTCTCCCAGCAAATTGGTGGGCGCGCCGCAGCAATTAAGGATGATGCCGGTGTGGGGCAGGCGGCCCCGGAGATAGCCGTAAGCGGCCCGCACCAGCGCCGGGCTGTGGCCGGGCAGGGAACAGCCTGGGAAAAACACCCGCTCGGCCCGGCCGGTGGCCGGGTCGGGCCGGGTCAGGGTAAAAGTGGGGGAGGTGCCCCATTTGACGTAGTTCTGAATACCCCGATGCTGGGGGAGCGGCCCCTTGCCGATGGCCACTAAATGACGCCGGAATTCCAGGCAGGCCAACCCGGCGTGCAGGTCCTTGGGGCAGACCGCCTGGCACAGGCCGCAGACGTGGCAGGAGTAAGGAATGGCCGGCTCGGCTGCGCCCCGGGTCCGAAGAATATTGACCATGCCCATTTCAGTGCGGGGATCGCCCGTTACATAGTTCTGCAGGAACGGGCAGTTTTTCACGCACTGGGAACATTCGCAAGATAAGCAGCGGTCCGCCTCCCGGCCGGCCGCGGCGGCCGTGAGCCCCAGGTGCACTTCGGCCCCGGGATCGGCCAGGCGCTGCTGCAGGTCCAGACTGGGCAGGGGTTGGCCCGGGACCTGGGGCAGGCCCGTCAAGTCGACCACCAGGTCGGTGGGCCGGGACGCCAATGGCGGCAGCACTTCCGGGAGTGGCTGTTTCTGTAGATAGCAATGGATGGCCAGGGCGGCCCGGCGTCCGGCGGCAAAGGCCTCCACCGCGCTCCGGGGGCCGGTCACCAGGTCGCCCCCGGCAAAGACCCCGGTGATCGGGGTCGCCATGGTTCGGCGGTCGATCTCCAGGCGATGGCTGGTGGCGGTATCGAAGGCCAGCCCAGGCCCGAAGAAGCCAAAATCCGCGGTCTGACCGATGGCGACGATGACCATGTCGGCTTCCCGGGTTGTCAGGCGGTCTTCCTGGAAGACCGGGCTGAACCGGCCCTCCTCGTCGAAGACCCGGACCACGGCTTTTAACTCCAGCCCGCGCACCTGACCGTCCTGGCCCAGGCAGCGTTTCACCCCCCAGCGATGGAGAATTTCCACCCCTTCCCGCTGGGCTTCGGCTATTTCCCACCCGGAGGCCGGCATCTCTTCCAGGGATTCCAGGCAGATTACCGTGACGGCGGCGCCCAGGCGCCGGGCGGAGCGGGCCGCATCCAGGGCCACCCGGCCGCCGCCGACCACGGCTACCGCCTTTCCTATCGGCACGGCCTGGCCCGAATTCACCGCCTTGAGAAAGCTGATGCCATCCATGACGCCGGCCAGCTCTTCTCCGGGCACCTGGAGGGAGAGGGCCTTGTGGGCCCCCAGGGCCAGAAAGACTGCGGCGAAATCCCGGCGCAGGTCCTCCAGTTGCAGATCCCGCCCTAACCGGGTCCCCAGGCGCACCCGGGCCCCCAGCTTTTCCACCAGGCCGATTTCCCGGTCCAGCACCTGCCTGGGAAGGCGGTAAGGGGGGATATAGAGGCGCAGCGCGCCCCCCAGGGCGCTTTCCCCTTCGTAGATGGTCACCGGGTAGCCCAGTTTTCTTAGCTCGTAAGCGGCCATCAGGCCGGCGGGACCGCCCCCGACAATGGCCACCGCTTCCGGGCGCTCCGGCCCCGGGCCGGCCTCCAGGACCCTGTCCGGGTCGCCGTCGGCCAGATATCTTTTCAGGGCGGCAATGGCAATGGGGTCGTCGAGTTTAGCCCGGCTGCAAGCAGTTTCGCACGGGTGATGGCAGATGCGGCCCAGGATGCCGGGAAAGGGGCAGCGTTCCAGGACCACGCCCAGGGCGTCGGCCGGTTTGCCTTCCTTGAGGAAGCGGATCTTTTCCCGGACCCGGATGTCCAGGGGACAGGCGGCCTGGCAGGGTGGCGGCGCCTCGCCGATGCACTCCGAGAGAATTTTTTCGGGCCAGCTTAGATTGTCAGGGTCGTGGGTCATAATTTCCACCGATGCAGGTAATTGGCAGTTGCTCACCCCCTTCTGGTAAAAGTGTGCCGGGAGGGATCTTGTGGCTGCCTTGAAAAGTTGACGCGTAGGGTGCGTCTTACGCACCATTAAATCCGGCCGATGGCGGGCACAGCGGCCCGTCCAACCGGACTTTTCAGGGTTTATGGCCGAGCCGACGGCTCATTACACGATTTCTTAAATATGCCAACGGTTCCTGTCGGCCCCATAAACTAAAAAAGTGTTACCTATGTCTCCGAACGTTTGTTACCCCTCTCCCCGGTCCAAACACTCCCGCGGGGGAGAGGGAGCACCGGGGGGAGAGGGAGCTTCGCAGGAGTTCTTTCTTTATCCCCTCTCCCCCATGCGGAGAGGGCTAGGTGAGGGGGGGATTAAATCGGATTAAATCACTTTTCCGTCCTCGATAAATACGTTATCGAATTTATGGAATCCGGTAATACTCTTCAACGGCAATGAAAAATCCCCCTTTCTGAAGGGGGACTCAATAACTCCGGAAATCCGGCCTTCTTTAGTTACTTCCTAATACCATCCCCGTTGCCACCACCTATGGGTCGGATAAACCTGTTCGACTTATCGCGCCAGGCCGGCCCGCTGGGCGAATTCCTGGGTGGCGCGAATCTCTTTGCCCGAGGCGGAGACCCCCACGCCCAGGTGGGTATAGTTGGGGTTAAGGATGTTGGCCCGGTGCCCCGGGCTGGACACCCAGCCATCGACGATCATCCGGGCCAGCAGCCTGGCGTCCGAAGGATCGTGGCCGGAGCCCCCCCAGATATTTTCCCCAATCCGGGCCAGGCTCAGGTTACGGGCGGGGATGCGCTCCTTGATGGTGAGGCCGTCAGGATTTTCGTGCCCGAAGAATTTGCGCACCAGCATGTCGTCGCTGTGAGCCCGGGCCAGGGCCGCCAGGTCTTCGTCCCGGTCCAAAGACAACAGACCCTGTTTGCGACGGGCCTCATTGGTATAGCGGTAGATCCACTTCTCCACCTCTTTGAGGTGGTGGATGCCGGGCGGGGTCCGGCGCATGATAATCTGCCCGAAGGTCTCCGGCAGATAAAGCAAGGAAGCCAGGCAGAGAGCCGCGGCCAAGGCCAATTTAACGGAAATCTTCATTGTTCGGGGTTGTTCCGGTCGGAGGAAGGCATCAGTTCCTGGATTCGGCAGTTTTAATGGGTTCCTTCTCCCTCTCAAGGCGAGCCCGCCGGGACGATTACCGCCGAGGTGCCGTTTATATTATATACTGCCAGGTGGAGGCTGAAAAGAGTATGGGCCGACCAGGTGCCGGCGTGGCAGTAAACCTAAACCTCTTTTTCGGTGGCGTTCCCAGGCTCTGCCCTGAGAAGCTGCCGATTGGCATTAATCGGGCACGGCAAGCCGTGTCCCTACGAATGGCGTTGTTTTCTGTAAGGGCACGGCTTCCCGTGCCCAATCAAAACGTCCTTGGTTCCCGGGTGTGCCGCAAGCTCATTTCAACTGCTTGGGCTCTCGAGGGCATCAAAGTTCCGGCGGCTCCCTGCGCCTGGCCTTGATTTTTTTATAGACAAAGGGAATCAGGCTGACCAGGGCCAGCAGAATGAAGCCGATGATCAGACCCCGGGAAAATTTACCATGGAGCAGGTCCAGAACATTCGCGGCAAAATAGACATAAGCGATGGTCGCAGGCAGCATTCCCAGAAAGGTGGCCACGACATAGGCCTTCAGCGAGATCCGGGTAAGTCCGAAGGCATAATTGAGAAGGAAAAATGGGAAGATGGGGATGAGCCGGGTAAAGGCGACGATTTCCCAGCCCTGGCTTGCCACCTTTTCATCCAGGTGGGCCAGTCTGGTGCCGGCGATTTTATGCGCCACCCAATGGCGCACCAGATAGCGGGCCACCAGGAAGGCCAGGGTGGCTCCGCCGCATGAGCCGATGGCGGTATAGACCACCCCCCAGAAGGGGCCGAAGAGGATGCCCCCGGCCAGGGTGATGGGCAAACCGGGCAGGAACAGGGGTGGGGCCAGGAACCAGACCAGGAGGTAAACCAGGGGCCCCCACATGCCGTAGCCGGCGATCCATTGGCGCAGACGTTCTTTTTCCAGGTACTGTTGCAGGTGAAAGCCATAGACCACGGCGAGGATAATCGCCACCAACCCCAGAAAGATCAGGGGGCGAAGGACGGAGACTTTGGCGGGGGTGACGGTGTCCATCTCTTAAAGCATTTCGGGAAGAATCGGTCGGGGCCGCAAATTAACCCTTCATCTCAAATTTTCCCCCGTATTAAAGGGGCTGAGGAGATTTTTTGTCATCCTGAACGAAGTAAATTACCTTAACTAATTGATTTAACTAGCCTCTTCGCTTCGCTCGGAATGACGCATGGCAACAGTTTTTTTCGACAGCCTGTTAGATTTCTTCGTATTTGAAGAGGGGGCAGGCCTTACAGACATCGAGCCCCGGCCATGGCTCGCCCCCTTTGCCAAGCACCGAAGGCCCTCCCATGGCCGCGACTCGCCGCAGGAGTTGGGCGGCGCTGGCCTTGATCTGGCTGCCGGGAATGAACAGATTCAGCATGCTCATATCCGTTTTCCCGGAGGTTTTGCTGCCGGCGCACATGGTGGTCATATTGGCGGTATTGTGCTTCAAGGCCCACACGGAACCGGTGCACACCGCGGAGTTGACCGTGTGCTTGAAGTTGAGTTCGCTTTGCCCGGTAGCCCCCATATAATCATTGAGGATATGGTAGACCTGGTAGGGCAGGGCCATGAAAAAGACAATGTCAGGGTCCACCCCGGCCTGGTCAAAGAGAGACAGCGGCGCGGTGTAAATGCCCTTACATGCTCCCGGAGCCAGTTTGGCCTTTTTCACCACGGCACCCCAGGCCAGCTCCTCCCGCATCAGGTATTTCAGGTGACCCTTGGTGTCTTTTTCCTGGTTCGGCTCCCTGAACCCGAATACGACTTCGGCGTTCTCGCACAAAAGCTTATCCGGGGTCAAAAACATGGCCTTATGCCCTCCCCGGGCGAGGGCCAAGAACTGGCAGAACGTTAGCCTGGCCTTGGCCTTGGCATTGATCCGATATTTGGGGATTTCCGGTTCGTCCGTGCAGTATTTGATTCCCACCGGGTCAAAATCCAATCTGATGTAATAGATGTAAGTATCTGACACCTCTTCATAGGTCAAAGCGGAGGCGGGTTTGTCGGCCAGGGGGGCCATTGCTTCTTTAATCGCCATTATTTTTAGTCTCCTTTGCTCTTAATAATCCGGTTTTGTCCATTGCCGACCCCCACTGATGTAAATATTGAATCCCCCACCTCAGTCTCTCAAGTCAGCGCCGAATCCTCCTGTCGCCAGGTATCGCGGCCGTAATCATTTAGGATGGTCTGAATCCGGCGAAAATAAGGGAGCTTCGGTTTCAGCCGCTTGAACAACAGATATGCCCCGACATAAAGGAGTATGAAAACGCCAGTGTAACCAAGGGAGTATACGGTATAGGGGAGCGGGAATTCGATCTCAGAGAATCGGCACTGCATCCAGGCCAGGGCAAAAAAGGCAGGCCACAGAAAAGCCGCTGACAGAGCCACTTGCATGAAAAACGATTTACCGAAGGCGTCATTGGCTAACTTGTTGGCGGCGGCGTAAGCCTTCTGGTCTCCGCAAGCCAGAGCCTGCAGCGAGAGATCCTGGTACTTGATGGCTTCCCCGGTTGCCCGGTCGATCCTTGGCTTGGTGGCCAGGAAAGCCAGAGAGATGGTAAACTCACCGATGACCAGGGCAAGCGACGCGAGCCACAGGGTGCCGATGAGAAAATCGACCAGGGCCGCCCCGGTGATCCGGTAAAACCAGATCAGGTAAGGGTCCAGTAACCTGTAAAAGAAAGGCATGTACATGGCATCGTCCATTGGGGAGCCTCGCGGGGCACCGGTTTGACCGGCATCGCCGCGGCCTAATCACGCAGGATTTGTGCCTCACATCCCGGGAACTACCGAATAGCCCAAAAATCCTTTGGTGAGGTAACCGACGCCCACATAGACCGCCAGGACTACAAACAGGCGCTTCAGCCAGATCTCCGGAATGTACTTGGAGGTGATGGGCCCCAGGATAGAGCCGATGAAAATGCCCACCAGTTCCGTGCCCACCAGCACCGGGTCAATGGGCACACTTTTCACGAACATGAAGGTAAAAATCGACGTGATCATGCTCACCAGGACCGCCAGGGCTGAGGTGCCGGCGACGATGAACATGGGCAGACCGGCCACGGAGGTGAGGAACGGTACGTAAAGAAAACCGCCTCCCACCCCGATAAACGCAGAAATGGCGGCGATGGCAAAGCCGCCAAGCACCGGCCAGAGGGGGTTGAAAGAGAACTCGGAACCATAGAACGTAAAGACGACCCGGGTCAGGCCCCAGTGTTTGACGTGCACTCCTCGGGCCCACTCCCCGAGCTTATCCTGGTCAGCCAAGGTTTTTTTGATATGGGCCGCCTCGAAAGCCTGGGCCGCGGCTTTGGCAGCCTTCTTGCGCTCCTGGCCTTTAGGGGTGGTCTCATAAAAAAGCACAAAGGCCACTGCAAAGACCACCAGGCCGAAATAGCCCACGTACATGCTCAGGTTGATCTTGCCCGCGGTCAGCACGGGAATGAGGTAAGCCCCGAGGATGCCGCCACCGGCCAGGAAGAGCCCCAGGGGTAAAACCAGCCTGCCCATCCGATAATACGTGACAGAAGAAATCAGAGACGACAGGCCCACCAGGTACTGGTTACACACCCGGATGGAATCGGTCAGCAACTTGTTCAGCTCAGGACTGGTATTCTTGAAAGTCTTGCCGTAATCGGCCAGCCCAAAGACCGTGATGTGGCCGACCCCGGCCATAATGCCTCCGAAGGCCCCCACCGAGGAAAAGATCCAGCCCACCCAGATGCCCCAGAGGACGGTCCAGAGCCAGAAAATCCTGGGAGCACCGGGGATCCCCATGAAACCTGGCGGAGCACTGGGGTTGATCATTCCTGGGCCTTCGCCCTGGGGGGTCTTGGCAATGGCCTCCTGAAGCTTATCGGCCATGGAAGGGCATGCCAGGACCAGGGTAGCCAGCGCGACCAGAAAGATAGTGCAACCGAGGAACAGCAGTCTGCGCTTCTTCATGGATACCGCTTGATTTAGATTTTTAATGGATGCGCCCTTTCGCCCTTAGGATGACAAGAAATTGCCGAAGCGGCACCGGTTTTAAATCAGAAAAGACTATGAGCATTTTGAACCTAGTGATTTAATGACATAGATTTTGGTATCTTAGCAACCCCGGAAAATTCCGAGTCTATTCCTGGTCGAGCCAGTCCGAGAAATGGCCGCCCTTGGCCATGCCCAGATGGCTCTGAATCGAGCGATGGGTGCGCCAGCCGGGGTGGGGGGGCATGATCGGCCTGCGGCTGAAGGCCAGGAGGTCATTATAGCCGTCAATATCCAACCACTGCGGCAACAGATGGGCGGTGAGCTGCAGTTCCCGGACCCGAGCCAGGGTATCAGCCAGGACCCGGTCCGTGGACCAGGCCAGTCCCTGAAAGAGTTCCGGATGGGGCTGGGTGAGACCCACCAGGTAATAGCCGCCATCCTGGCTGGGGCCCAAAACTACCTCAGCCTTTTTCGTCTTCAGAGCCTCGGCGGCCTCCAGCACCAATTCCTTGGGGAGGTCGGGAGTGTCGGTGCCTCGCACCAGGACTACCTTATAGCCGAGGCCGAACCCCCAGGCAAAGGCGCCCGCCTGCCGCTCCCCCAGGTCCGCGCCGGCCTGAACCCAAAGGTGGGCTTTCGGGGCCAGACGCCGGAAAAACCATTCCGCCCCGGCCGGGGTGTAGGCCAGGGCCAGCCGGATATGGGGGAGCTGACGCATCTCCTCTAAAATATCCTCCAGGAAATCACCATAGAGACTGGCCGCCACCGCGTGGGACAACGGCGGACAGAGACGGGTTTTTACTTGCCCCGGCATCGGTTCCTTGGCGAAAATAATCAGCAGGGTATCCATGGCATGAAATCCAAGAAAGAATTATTGGGGGAGGGGGCTAAGGGCTTCCACAGGCGAGGACGCCTGTGCCACTGGCCCCTGCCCCCTCCCCCCAACCCCCTCCCCCAATCCCATACAATCTTTCTGGCTGGGGCAGGCGGGGCCGGAGGCCCCGCCTGCCCCAGCCACTTAAGCGGGGGTGGGGAGGGGAGTTCGAGGGGAGGGCGGGGGGCCTCAGGCCCCCCGGCCCTCCCCTCAAATTACCCCATTACTATCTCCATCATCATCCCGGTCCTGAATGAGGCCGGGGTGTTGGCGGACACCCTGGCCGGGTTGCCGGCTGCCCGGGACCTGGAGGTCATTGTCGTGGACGGCGGCAGCCGGGACGGCACCCCGGAAGTAGCGGGCCGGTTTCCTCATTGCCGGATCATCGAGGCGCCCCGGGGTCGGGGCTCCCAGATGAACGCCGGGGCCAGGCTGGCCCGGGGTGAGATCCTGGTCTTTCTCCATGCCGACACCCGCCTGGGGCCGGCTCATGTGGAATCGCTCCGGGCTGCCGGGACTGACCCGGGCTTCACCGCCGGCGCCTTTAGGCTCAATCTCTCGCCACCTCTCCCGGCCCTGCGCCTCATCGCCTGGGGGGCCAACTGGCGCTCCCGCCTCTTCGGCCTGCCTTACGGGGACCAGGTGCTGGTCTTGCGCCGGGAACTTTTCTATAACCTGGGGGGCTTCAGCCAGCGCCGCCCCGAAGACCTGGACCTGGTGCTCCGCTTGCGGCGATACGCCCGCCTGCGCCTGCTGACCCCGCCGGTGGCCAGTTCCGGCCGCCGCTGGCTCACTCAGGGTTATTTCCGCACCACCCGCCGGCACTGGCTCTTTCTGGCCCGACACCTGGCCGAACGCACCCTCACCCACCGCTGGCCGGCCCGGGGGGAATTGTAAGAGTAGAGATTTAGGGGGAGGGGGCCAGGGGTCGAAAACCCCTCCCCCCTCCCCCAAACCCCCTCCCCCAACCCCTTAAAGGGGGTTGGAAGGGGAGTTTGAGGGGAGGGCGGGGGACCTGCGGTCCCCCGGCCCTCCCCTCAAGTTACCTGACCACCGCTCCCCCGCATGATGAACCGCTGCCGGCGGTGCAGCCGTAACAGTGGTCTCCCAGGCAGATCTGCCGGTGCTCCAGGGCCTGCAAATCGAAATCCCGGATGGATTGCGGAAGCGGTTTATCCAATCCCAGGTTCAGGGCCTGGTTGAAGTCGCAGTCAAACAGGCGGCCGTCCCAGGCCACGCTGATCAGGAAGCGGCACATCAGGCCGGGCACCGCGGCCGGGTTGAAGCGGCCCATGAGTTTGCCCATGTAGCCCTCGTAATTGCAGGAGCGGTGCAGAAAATCCTGGAAGCGGCCGATGGGCATATTCAGCAGGGTATAGAGACGGTGAAAGCTGACGCCGTAGTGCCGGGCCAGCTCCCGGCGAAAGAGTTCTTCCAGGTCCCGCTGCTGGGGAGGGAGGTAGGCCCCGGCCGGGTTGTACATCAGGTGGAGCTGCAAGTCGGAGCCCGGTTGGCCGTAGCCCAGGCGGTTGAGGCGCCTGAGGGCTTCCAGGCTCTTCTGGAAGGCGCCCGGGCCCCGGAGGCGGTCCACCGTTTCCTCCTGGTAGTAAGGGAGGGAGCAGATCAGCTCAACGCCCCGTTCCCGGAAAAACTCGGGCAGGTCCTCATGGCCCCGTTCAAGCAAGATCGTCAGGTTGGTGCGGTTCAGGATGTGGACGCCGAGGCCGTGAAGTCGGTCCACCAGGTAACGGAAATGGGGATTGATTTCCGGGGCGCCGCCGGTGAGGTCCACTGCCGGGATGGACCAACGCCGGGCCACCCGGATGACTTCCTTCACCGTCTCGCGCTCCATCTGCTCCGGGCGTTCCGGCCCGGCCATCAGGTGACAGTGGCGGCAGGCCTGGTTGCAGCGCCAACCCAGGTTTACTTGCAGGGTGTCAATCCGTTCGGCCCGAAGCTCCTGGTACCCCAGGTTCTCCAGACACTGGGCGAAAGGGACCATTGACCGGCCTTCTCAGATAGTTATTTTGGCCGCGACGTTGTGGGCCTGGATGCCGTGGATGAGGGTGGCCCCGGCCCGGATGGCGGCGGCCACATGGATGGCCTCGGTCATTTCCTCGAGGTTGGAACCCACCTCCAGGGATGCCCGGGTGTAAGCGTCGATACAATATGGGCATTGCACGGTGTGGGCCACCGCCAGGGCGATGAGGGCCTTCTCCCGGGTCGTCAACGCCCCCCCCGCCATCACCCCCTGGTAATAATTCATGAAATTGTCATAGAGCTCGGGGCGGTACTTGCCGATCTCCTGGAAGCGCTCCAGATCCTGCTCTTCATAATAATGAGACATCATTCCTCCTCAGGTTTTGGGGGAGAGGGCCAGGGGCCGGCGGGCCCCTGCCCCCTCCCCCAAGCCCCCACCCCCAA
>Ga0315281_10012703_pt1 | contig 11449 bp, 8 predicted proteins | sample YL17G07_0_MG_FD_204540 | JGI IMG/M metagenome (GOLD analysis project Ga0315281, IMG submission 204540) | Sediment microbial communities from Yellowstone Lake, YNP, Wyoming, USA - YL17G07_0 | ecosystem: Environmental > Aquatic > Freshwater > Lake > Sediment | place: USA: Wyoming | collected... | reverse complement strand
TAACGAGTTTAAGTCCATCCACATCGCACATGATTATACCTGCTGAATCGTAGCGTCCACTTTCTACACGGTGCATCTCCTCCTCAAAATAAGCACGGTTATATAAGCCGGTAAGAGGATCGTGCAGACTTATGTATCTTAGTTGATCCTCTACCTTCTTGAGTTCGGTAATATCTCTAATTATACCCTGATATCCAAGAATGGTTCCGTTTATGTCTTTCCACAGAGTCGAGGTGAGCAGGCAGTCCATTTCTGTCCCATCCTTTTTCCGGAAATTTACCTTATAGTTTCTTACAAATCCCGTTTGCTCTATATCCTGCTGAAACCTATAACGGTCGTCAGGATTAACATATATCTGCAGTGCATTCAGCCCTATCATCTCTTCTCTGGTATAGCCAAATAGGTCCAATGAAGATTGGTTGACATCCACGAACATGCCCTCTCGGGAGGTAATATAAATCGCTTCTCTTGACTCCTCGAAAAGGATGCGATATCTCTCCTCGCTCTCCAGCAAAGCCTCATCTGCCTGCTTACGAACTAACGCATTCACAAAAATTTCTCCTATGATTTTGATAAGCATAATATTGTCTTCCGACCATGTTTTTTCTTTTCGTACCGAATCGAACCCGAGAAATCCAATAATAGATTTACGATAGGTCATGGGAACGTTGATAAGAGATTGAATTGATGCTAAATGGAATTCTTCTTTTTCAGCGCTTGCTTCTGGTGGAAGGTCGGCAACACGGGAGATATAGATAGTTTCCCCCTTCATTATTCTATTAGCAAACCACGGGAAGGTATCAATCGAGACCCCTTTAAGTCTTTGGATCTGAGGTTCGATCCCTTTGTCGCACCACTCATGTGTATTGTCCATTTTCTTCATATCCGTAGAGAACAAAAAGACATAGCTGCGGTCAACACCGACAAATTCACCGACCGACGCCAATGCAAGGTTTATCCATTTGTCGAGATCTTCTGGTGGAATATTGATGAAATTTGTTGATAAAATGGTGATGAGTTTTTCGAATTCAAGTCTATACTGTAATGCATCTTCTATCCGCTTACGCTCAGTGATGTCCATAATCATTCCTGATAAGAAATCACCGTCAAAAGTTGCACATAGAAGAACTTTTTTAGTTTTACCTGTTTTTGTAAGTAGTTCTATATCAAAATTTTTAACCTTATCTTTTTTCTTAAGATTTTCAACTAAAACCTCTCTATCCTTCAGGTTTTTGTATCTTTTTAGAGCACTTTCAGCCATCATTTCTTCAGACGACTCAAATTCCAGCATCCTCCACAAAGCTTCATTTACATAAATAATATCGCCTTTGAGATTAGTTTTATATATTCCTACAGGGGCATTATCGACGAGGTCTCGGTATTTTTTCTCCGATTCTTGTAATGCCTCCTCTGCCTGCTTACGCTCGGTAATGTCTCTTGCAGCACCTACAATACCTATTACGTTGCCCTCTTTATCCTTAAAAGGAGACTCATCGATTTCAAGTAAAACTTTACTGCCATTTTTTCTATATAGCTCCAACAAGTAAGGCTTCTGCGGTTTGCCTGTTTTTAGTGCTTTTTCAGTGATTTCGACCCCTAATTTGTTAATTGGGTTTTCAGTGACCAGATTCGTCCACTGTGTCATCATTTCATCAGGAGTGTAACCAAGAATCTGTAAAGATTGTGGGCTAACATAAGTGAGTTTGTGATGGGTGTCGTGAACATAGAAAAGCTCATTGCTATGTTCAACGATGTTCCTAAATTTCTGCTCACTCTCATTTAGTGCCTGTTCTATTAGCTTGTATTGTTTTTCTGATTTTTCCAATTCAGCAATTCGCTGACGCAATTCAACCGATTCATTTAGGAGCTGTTCTTTTGTCTTTTTTTCATCTTTCATATTGTAGCTTCTAAATTAGATATATCGACTTTACTATTTGCTAATGTTGTTGTGTTGTCATTCCGGACCTGATCCGGAATCCAGGCCTTTTCACTGGATTCCCGCTTTCGCGGGAATGACGCATATGTGCAATTATTTATGGCATTATGTATAGATAGCAATTTCACATATCTATAGAATGTAAACGATGGTATGAAACATTTTGGGAAATTCTTATTTTGTGTTGAGGTAATTATTCTAAGCCCCTTTTTAAAAAGTTCAGTTAAATATACAAAAATCCCCGCATTTCAAAGAGGCATTTTGTGCATTCTACTGCTGAATTGACTTTTAAGTCAAGAAGAAGTTCTTTTTTTAAAGTATATATTTAAAAATACTGAATTAGTTAGGGGTTATGGACATCTTAATTGTGTTTTATGTTAAAATTATGTAGTTTTTTAAAGGAGTAATATAGTCTATGAAGATTTCTGGCGCTGAAATATTTATTGAGTCTCTGAAGAGAGAAGGGGTAAAACACATTTTTGGCTATCCGGGTGGTGTTGTCCTTAATATATTTGACCGCCTTTATGACAATAAGGACATCCAGCTAATCCTCACAAGACACGAGCAGGGAGCAGTTCATGCAGCAGATGGCTATGCAAGGTCAACAGGGAAGCCGGGGGTTGCTCTTGTAACCTCAGGCCCGGGGGCTACAAATACAGTAACAGGGATTGCCAATGCCTCAATGGATTCCATTCCGCTTGTTGTATTCTCCGGGCAGGTGCCAACTATGCTCATAGGCAATGATGCATTTCAGGAGGCTGACATAGTCGGTATTTCAAGGCCATGCACAAAATATAATTATCTTGCAAAGGATGTAAAGGATTTATCAAGAATTGTAAGAGAGGCATTTCATATCGCAATGTCAGGCCGTCCCGGCCCTGTGCTTGTAGACCTTCCAAAGGATGTAACGGTATCAAAGACAGAGTTCACATGGCCGGAAATAAAGATCAGGAGCTATAACCCAACTTATGAAGGCAATAAGTGGATGATAACTCAGGCAGCACATTTGATTGCAAAGTCAAAAAAAGTGGTTATCCTTGCCGGCGGCGGTGTAATACTCTCCGGAGGTTCTAAAGAATTAAAAGAGCTTGCCGAATATACTGATATCCCCGTAACAATGACCTTGATGGGACTTGGATCTTTTCCTGGAACCCATGAACTTTCACTCGGTATGCCCGGAATGCATGGCACTTATTACGCAAATAAGGCGATACAGGAGTCTGACCTGCTGATTGCAATAGGTATGCGATTTGATGACAGGGTAACAGGTAAGATTGATGCCTTTGCACCTCATGCAAAGATAATCCATATAGATATTGACCCAACTTCAATAAGGAAGAATGTACGTGTAGATATTCCGATAGTGGGCGATGTAAAGAGGGTTCTTACAGTCTTAAACAAGGTTTTAAAAGAAGAGGTAAAAGAACAATGGGCCGAGGTTCGCAAGGCATGGCTGAAACAAATGGATGCATGGAAGAAGGAACGACCAATGACATATACTTACAGCGACGAGGTTATAAAACCGCAATTTGTCGTTGAAAAGATTCACGAACTTACAAAAGGAGACGCAATCATCGCAACTGAGGTCGGCCAGAACCAGATGTGGACAGCCCAGTTCTATAAATTTGATAAACCGAGGACCCTGCTGACATCAGGAGGTCTCGGAACAATGGGTTATGGTTTCCCTGCTGCAATCGGTGCACAGCTTGCACATCCGAATAAGCTTGTGATTGATATAGCAGGCGATGGAAGCATACAAATGAATATTCAGGAGCTTGCAACCGCAGTAATCAATAAACTGCCTGTTAAGGTAGCGATACTTAATAACAGATACCTTGGCATGGTGAGACAATGGCAGGAACTATTTTTCAGTGAAAGATACTCTCATACAAAGCTTGATGAGAGTGTCCCTGATTTTGTTAAGATTGCAGAAGCATATGGCGCAGTTGGGCTAAGGGCAACAAAACCTGGTGAGGTCGAGCCTGTATTAAAAGAGGCGTTCAAGACAAAAAGGACAGTTTTTATGGACTTTGTCGTCGACTGGAAGGAAAAGGTCTTTCCAATGGTGCCTCCTGGTGCGCCAATAGACCAGATGTTATTTGAAGAGCCGGAAGAAAAGGCTGAAAAAAAGCTGAAGGCGGTGAAGTAAATGCGGCATACTATTTCGCTTTTAGTCGAAAATAAATTCGGCGTTCTTTCGAGGATTTCAGGCCTCTTCAGCGGAAGAGGGTATAACATTGAGAGCCTTTCTGTTGGCGAGACTATAGACCCGCAGATATCAATAATGACCATTGTTACGAGTGGTGATGATCAGATAATAGAGCAGATAACAAAGCAGCTTAACAAGCTCATAGATGTTATAAAGGTTGTGGATATGACAGAGCTTGACCATGTCGAGAGGGAGATGGTGCTGATAAAGGTTGCGCCCAAACAGGAAGCTAAGGCAGAAGTTCTGAGGCTTGCGGAGATTTTCAGGGGAAGGATTGTGGATTCGAGCCAAACGACTTATACAATAGAGATTACAGGTGATGAAAAGAAAATAGAGGCAATTATCGAGCTCCTTAAGCCAATGGGGATAAAAGAATTTGTAAGAACCGGGAAGATTGCGATTGCTCGAGAGGGTATTAAAAAATAGTAAATAACCGTATTAAAGCTTCAATTAAAATCTAAAACGGCATAAAAAATCTATATTCTCTGGTAAAATTCCAGAAAGTTTTTCCGGCTACTGTTAAAGGTTCCTTTTCAAGGCTGACGAGATAAAACTTTCTCTTTAATTTCTTATTTGATATTTTTAACAGCTTGACTGAACCATTTTTTATCGCTTTAAAAACCGACCATTTTGATACAAAAGAAATACCAAGCCCTGATTGTACCATCTGAACAATCAACTCCGGACTATCTATAGTCATTGATATTTTTATTCCTTTCGGGTCTATTCTTAGAACATGAAAAAAATCCTCTATAAATTCTCTTATACCTGAACCTGTTTCTGGCATTATAAATGGCTGTGCTATAAGGTCACCGGGAGTCAGATGCTGGTTTTTTGTTAAAGGGTTGTCGTCGGATGCTATTATGACAATTTCATCCTCAGCAATCTCGTTTAAAAAAAGATTTGAGTTCCTTACTTTCCCCTCAATGATTGCCATATCGATTTTGCCTTCCTGGAGGGTATTTAATACACTTTCTGTGTTAGAGATGGATATTTTTATCTGTACCTCCGGATAATTTTTAGAAAAATTATAAAATACCTGCGGCAGTAAGTATGTTGCTGCGGTTGTGCTTGTTCCAATGCATAATGTGCCCTTTACCTTTTGCCCCACCGTGTAAATATCATTTTCCATCTTTGTGTATTGTTCGAGTATCTGTTTTGCATGTTCATAAAAAATTCTTCCAACAGGTGTTGGTATTACAGTTTTACTCTGTCTGATAAGGAGTTTTACCCCGAGTTCATCTTCAAGGTTTTTTATAAGGTGACTCATGGCAGACTGAGTTATGAGCTTAGCCTCGGCAGCCTTTGAAAAGCTCTTCATCTCAACGACAAGACAGAATGCCTTTAGCCTGTGGTCTTCCATTTGCATTTATTGTAAGTAGTCAAAATAGATAGTGTCAATGAGCATAATATGTATGAAAATAATTAATCATTTTAATGAATCATATAAATTTGACTTTTAGAATCTTTAACCCTAAATTTAGAAGATGGCTAAAGAAAAGAAGAAACTTGTTATAGCATCAACTACAAGTATTCAAAATTCAGGTCTTTTTGATATTTTGGTTCCAGCATACGAGAAGTCCTCAAAATACGGCGTGAAAGTAGAAGTCATTGCTGTTGGTACTGGTAAGGCTATAAGGATTGCTAAGAAAGGCGAGGCTGACATGCTCTTTGTTCACGACCCGTTCCGGGAGGAAAAGTTTGTCACTGAAGGCTACGGTGTAAATAGAAGGGCGGTCATGCACAATGATTTTGTAATCGTGGGCATTTCAAAAGACCCTGCACGTATCAGTAAATTAAGAACAGCTATAGAAGCATTTGAGGAAATCGCAGATAGGGGAGCTCCATTTGTATCAAGAGGGGATGACTCCGGTACAAACATCAAGGAGTTAGATATATGGGATGATACCGGGATTAACCCGAAAGGCAAAGGATGGTATTTTGAGGCAGGGTCAAAAATGGGGGACACATTAATCCTGGCGAATCAGAAGAAGGCTTACACGCTGACCGATATGGGAACATTCCTTAACTATGAACCAAAGATTGATTTAAAGGTTCTATTTACAGGCGATCCTATTTTGAAAAACTTCTACAGTGTTATTGCTGTTAATCCGGGAAAATTCCAGAAGGTCAAATACAGGGAGGCTATGGATTTTATAGCCTTTGTTACATCACCTGCAGGACAACATTTAATAGCAAATTATAAAAAACACGGAATCAATCTTTTCTATCCGGATGCGGTTCCGTCTGTGATGGATAACAAAAAATAGTATAGGCTTTCTGGAGGGAGAATATGAAAACAAGGATTAACAATACAACTTTAGCAGATGTTATTTAGTCGTCATTCCTTGTTTGACAAGAAATCCAGGGTTTCCCGTGAAAACGGGAACCTATTCCCTTATAGCTCCATAGGAGGTTATGAAATGAGATTATTAAGAATATTCTTTACGCTGACCTTGGCCTTATTGGTTTTTAATGTGCTGACTGCTTCGGCTGAAAGCGAAATAATCTGCGCATCTACCACAAGCACGGAGAATTCAGGATTGTTCGGGTATATTTTACCGAAGTTTGAGAAGAAGACAGGCATAAAGGTAAAAGTTGTTGCCCGTGGAACAGGCGCTGCTATTGAGATAGGCAAAAGGGGTGATGCGGATGTAGTATTTGTTCATGCGAAGGAATTGGAATTAAAGGCTGTTGAAGATGGATATTTTATAAATCGCCATGACGTTATGTATAACGATTTTGTTATTATCGGCCCTTCAGATGATCCTGCAAAGATAAAGGGAATAAAATCTGCAACAGAGGCATTCAAGAAAATCGCGCAGAGTGTTCATCCCTTTGTATCAAGGGGTGATAAATCAGGCACTCATACGAAAGAATTATCAATTTGGGGGAAAATAGGGATTGACCCGAAAGGAGAAAAATGGTATCTTGAAGTGGGCCAGGGGATGGAAAAAACCCAGAGGATTGCCAACGAAAAACGGGCTTATACTCTCACTGACAGGGGGACATGGCTTGCAACAAGAGATAAGGACAAATTGGATATGGCAATCGTCCTTGAAGGTGACCCGATATTATTTAATCAGTATGGAGTGATGGCTGTAAATCCCAAAATGCACAAGCATGTGAAATATGATGAAGCGATGCAATTTATAAATTGGGTCATTTCTAAGGAAGGGCAGGAGGCTATTGCCTTGTTTAAAGATAAACTTGGTAATCAGCTTTTTATCCCAAATGCAAAACAATAAAAGGGGAATATTGGATGAGATGAAAGGAGGGATACCACTATGAAAAGATGGTGTAGTTTACTGGTAGTTATTGTTTTTTCGCTTTCCGTATGGGTTTTTCCTGTTTTGGCAGCAAGTCAGGATACAGAGATAGAACAACTTAAAAAAGAAGTTAATAAGCTCCTCAAGAGGATAGAAGATCTGGAGAAGAAACAGTCTGTGACAGATACCAAGGCTATCGAGACTGAGAAAAAGGTCACAGAGGCGGTGATGAAGACAGAAAAGGCCGAGAAAAAATCACTTAAAGAGCGTATAGAATTTAGCGGAGAAGCTCGTTTCCGTGGAATGATAGACAATGCTTCAACAGACAAGGATTTTTATGGCGTTGGTTACCCTAGTAAAGATACTAAATATAGGGATGAGACATCCTTTCCGACACGAATCAGATTGAATGCTCATGCCGAGGTTGTTCAGGATTGGGTTGATTTGTATGCCCGTCTGACCATGAACAAACGCTGGGGAACCGACGATGCTACTTTTACTGATCCGTTTAATAGACCAAATTCATTTGAAGCGAGCAGCGGACACGATATTACTCCCAGGTTTGAGCAGGTCTATATGACCGTGAAGATTCCGTATGTTAATGGTGCCACATGGTATGTAGGACGCCTTCCTGGAGAGGATGGTGCACCTCAGAGGCAGGCACTTACTCTTTTCCCAAGACTTTTTATAGACTCAGAAATTGACGGTACATTGCTCAGATGGGATGCTCCGGAGACCGCAGTTGACAAAGTAAATCTCCCCTGGACATCAACGAGATTATGGGGAAAGCAAAGCGAACCAGGAAAATCGCCGGTCATTAAAGCTTATGAGGCAAAGGTTAAGGACAAAACCGGGATTATTCTCGGATACCTGAAATACGATGAGAAAAAGATGCAACTCACAGATGATTTGGAGAGAAAAGCAGATGCTGACGCTTTCCTCGCACAGGCAAAGATAAAGGTTGGGAAGGATACAGAAGTTATCTGGGATGGGCTGACTATGGCTGACTGGCATATGCCCAACACCTCTGGTGTGAGCTACGTCCCGGATCTTAGAACCAATTATTTGTTGACAGGAGCCTATGCCGATACTCAGCTCTTTGGGTTCCAGCTTTACGGCGCTTACTATTACAGCCATTTCGATGTTCCGGCGTTTAGTTTTACGCCAACCGGAGCTTCATCTGCGACAAAAGTTGCCGCACAAGGGTTTCCGGGCCATATATGGTTTGTAGGGCTTAACACAGGAGATCTGATTACTCCTAATCAGCAATTGACTGTTGAGTTTGCCGATGGCAGTGATGCATGGATAAATCCCTTTAACTACCGTGGCTACAGGAGAAAGGGAACAGTATTACAACCGGCCGGCAACTATTTCTTTGATTCTGCCGGTAACAGTACTGTAGGATTTTATCCTTTCAATGCTCAGGTCTGGGACGTCTACTATGACTACTATGCCTGGAAGAACGTACGCTTCCGTTTGGGCTATATGGACTTTCTCTATACCAAACATGATGCAGAGGATGGTCAGAATTTTTCCATGTTAGGAAGCTCGAAATTCCAGCATGATTATTGGCCGTATTTTGAGGTTAACATCTCTTTTTAGGGTAAAGAGCGCTTGTTTTTTGGCAGGATACAAAAAGGCAGGTCTCGATTTTCGGGCCTGCCTTTAAATTCAAATGGAATTCCGCTAATTTATTTTTTCTTTTTTGATTTTGGTTTTGCGGCAGTCTTTTTAGAAGGTACGCAGGGTTTGCCTTTTGGTTTACAAGACATAGATGTTACACCTCCTTTTATGTTTATCTTAAATCAAACTTATCACAGAAAAAAATATCTGTCAAATAAAGAATATTATTTAAGGTAAAATGAAAGTTTGATATGGAAACAATAATAGAAGGATTTAGAAGGGCGTTTATCCTTATATTCAATCTTGATGCTGAACTGCTAAGCATTATTTTTTTATCACTCAAGGTTTCTGGCCTTGCCTTAATTATTGCAACGGTTACAGGTCTTTTAGTCGGTGCCCATATAGGGTTTAGACAATTCCCTTTAAAAGGGATGATCATCAGTCTTATGAATACCTTTATGGGGTTTCCACCTGTTGTTGTAGGGCTTTTCGTCTATCTAATCCTGTCAAGAAGCGGACCGCTCGGATTTATGGGTTTACTATATACACCGTCAGCGATGGTGACGGCCCAGACTATACTTGCATTTCCTATCGTTGCATCACTGTGCCATTCGGCTATTATTAGTGTTGACCCAATTATAAAACAGTCTTCCACAACCCTCGGCGCAACACCCGTTCAGGTTACAATTATGGTAATGAAAGAGGCAAGGTACGGGATAATGTCGGGAGTGATCGCAGCATTCGGGAGGGTGATGGCGGAAGTAGGGGCGATACTCATTGTGGGCGGGAATATTGCAGGTTATACCAGAGTCATGACGACTACCATTGCCCTTGAGACGGATAAAGGAAACTTTGAACTTGCCCTTGCGCTTGGAATAATACTACTAACGATTTCATTAGTTATAAACCTGGGTCTTCATTTTGTTCAGAGAAAAGGTACAGCGAGGAGATAATGGGCCTGAGTCTGACGGCATCGAATGTCAGTAAGAGTTACAACGGTAAAGTTGTTTTAACTGACTGTTCTTATTCTTTCAATACATGTGGTATCTATATTTTAATGGGTCCTAACGGCAGTGGGAAATCCACATTCCTCAGAATATGTGCACTCCTTGAGGAACCTGACGGCGGAGAGGTTAAATTCATCGATGACAACACACCGCATAGTCTGCCATTGGCAGGGGATACCACCCTTCCAATCCCCCCCTTGGCAAGGGGGGGATTAAGGGGGGGTGTTTTGAAGAATGATATACGCCTCAAACGCAGAATCACCCTTTTGCTGCCGAAAATCGGCGTTTTCAATACTACTGTTTTTAACAATGTAGCTTATGGTTTGAATGTCCGCGGAATGAAAAGCAGAGAGGTGGAAGATAAAGTTTACAGGGCACTGGAACTGGTAGGCTTGAATGATAAAAAGGATCAGAATGCGCTTAGCCTCTCAAGCGGTGAGGCACAGAGGCTTGGTATCGCAAGGGCAATGGTAATAGAGCCCGAGATATTTTTCCTTGATGAGCCTACAGCCTCTCTCGACCCTCACAGCACAACGATTATCGAAGAGGCTATCACAAAGCTAAAAGAAAATAACAGGCTGACTATTATCATGGTAACTCATAATATATTTCAGGCGCAGAGGCTTGCTGACATGGTCTTATTTATGTATGATGGCAGGATTGTTGACCATGGGCCGAACAAGGAATTCTTTGAGAAACCGAAGGATGAAAGGGCTTATAGGTTTATTACAGGACAGATGGTTTATTAAACTGAAAAATGCAGTTGATGGAAGGTATATATGCATAAAAACCTTTACAAATCGCAATTTAGCCTTAAATAGAATCTATCAGGTATAAATGAAAACGTGAAGGCGGTATTCCTTTTAACCTATGTCTTACAATGGTGGCGATGGTAAAGCTTTTTCTGCATATATACCTTCCACATTACTTTTGGAATTGTAGTTGTTAGATTAATTATAGAAATAAAGCCCCCACGACTCCTGCGCCAATAATAACAAAGGTAGGATCTATCTTTGTAAGGGCAATGACTGCAAAGCTGATTATAGCAATTCCAAAGGTTATGGGATCCACGAGAGAAGCATTCCCCAGGGAAATGGCAACAGCTGCCAATAATCCGATTACTGCAGGTTTTATACCGTTGAAACTTGAAATAACGATTACGGATTTTTTGTAAGTGTAGTAATATTTCGCTACCAGAGTGACAATAATAATACATGGTAAATAAGAACTAATCATTGCCATAATTGCCCCTGTCAGGCCATAGATTTTATATCCCATAAAGGCATTCATGACCGTCAAAGGGCCTGGTGTAATCTGACCCATAGCTATAGCATCCAGAAATTCCTGGTTGGTTAACCAGTGATATTTTTCTACAAATTCCTTGTGAAGCATCGGTAGCATGACA
>Ga0315281_10012702_pt1 | contig 11451 bp, 10 predicted proteins | sample YL17G07_0_MG_FD_204540 | JGI IMG/M metagenome (GOLD analysis project Ga0315281, IMG submission 204540) | Sediment microbial communities from Yellowstone Lake, YNP, Wyoming, USA - YL17G07_0 | ecosystem: Environmental > Aquatic > Freshwater > Lake > Sediment | place: USA: Wyoming | collected... | reverse complement strand
GATTTTTTCGATTATTCATTCATGGTCGTTCGCGACCCGCTTGAGCGGATGAAATCGGAGTACCGTCATTCCGGCATTCTTGGCCGCATCGACGCAAGACTGCCGTTCGGCCCTTGGCTGTCCCTCACCCTCGGTCTTTCGTCGCTCGCCCCTAATATCCGCAATAACCACTACCGCCCGCAGGCCGATTTCCATTGCTTCAATGCCAATGTTTTCCGGTTCGAGGAGGGGTTGCAATCAATCGCCGCTCGGGTGGCGACGCGGCTCGGCGTGACGACGCCAACGGCAGTTCCGCACGAGCGCCGCACGGATGAGGCCGAGATCGAGGTTTCCAGGGCGAGCCTTGCCCGTATTCGGAGATTCTATGCCGCCGACTACGAAACATTCGGCTATTGAGGCCGCTATGACCGACGGTTCGCATGGCTGTGGCGTCATCTACATCGCATCCGGCGAGTTCCATGCAGCGGCGTCCGCCGCTTCCGCCCAGTCGGTGCGCGACACCAATCCGTGGCTGGCCATCGATCTCTACACGGACGTTCCCGGGGCCAAGGGCCCATTCGATCGCATTATTCAATTCAGTGACGGTCACCGCCGATCCAAAGTGGACCATCTGTCGCAAACGCGTTTCCCCCGCACGCTCTATCTCGATTCCGACACGCGCGTGGTGGCCGACCTAAAGCCCTTGTTCGAACTCCTTTCCCGTTTCGACATGGCTATCGCCCATGCGCATGCTCGCAATGCCGGTCGTCAAACCGAGATCTGGCGCCAGGAAATTCCCGAGGCCTTTCCCCAGCACAACGGCGGCGTCATTCTCTACCGTGGAGAGGGTAAGGCGCTCGACTTCATGGGGCGCTGGAGGGCGGCCTACCACGAAGCGGGATTTAAATGGGACCAGATCACGCTGCGCGAGCTCATGTGGTTGAGCGACTTGGCGATTTATGTGCTGCCGCCGGAGTACAACATCCGTTATCGCAAATACCTTGAGGTGTGGACCGCGCGCGAGGCTGAAGCGAAAATTCTTCACCTTGCGGAGTACAACGAGGAACTGGAGAAAGCCCCGGGCATAGCCAGGCGCACCGACAGGGGATTCGCCTTTTCGGTGACGAAGCTGCGCCGTAAGCTTGGCCTTTGACGGCTGATGTTTCGGACTCCCTTGTTGCCCAGACCGTGCGCCGGAAGTTATCGATCTGGCGCAGAAGCAACGAGGATCATGGGGGCCGTGCCGACGACTTCGGCCGTGGCGAGATCGAGACAAGCATGAAAGCAATGAGCAAGTCGCTGGATCGTTTTCGTAACCTGCGTGTCAAGGAACGCTCGCCGGGCGCAATGATCCCGGGGAGCGATTCCGGCCCTGTCGGCGCTTGAAACACGCGCCGCCCGCTCAGATCAGTCCCAACGACTTCAATTCCGCCAACATGGCCGCCGAGGGCGCGTTGCCGGCGCCGCCCCGCAAGTCCGGCGGAGCGTCATCGCCCTCAAGATAGCGCCAGCCCTGGAACGGCCGGTGCGGTCGCGGCTCGACCGGCACGATGGACTTGGCGAATTGGATTTCGCAACACGGCCGCCCCTCGCCATCCAGGCGCGGCACCAGGCCGACGATACGCTGGCGCGCGGCGACGAACCCGTTCATGACCCAATAGAGCGAGCCGCCGGCCAGTATCTCCTCGCGACGCTTGGGCATGGTCCGCGTCGTGTGCGTTGGCACATAGCGTTTGCCCCGCCCAACCTTGGCCTCGCACTCGCGCTGCCAGGCCCGCAGTTCGGCGATGCTGCCGCTGCCGACGCAGAGTTTGAGCAGATGCAGGGTCATTCCGCCGCCACGAAATCGAGCAGTTCGACACCTTCCTCGACCAGGTCGCCGACGCGGTATCGAACCTCGGTCACGGTGCCATCCGCCGGCGCGGCAATGCCGTGCTCCATCTTCATGGCCTCGACGATAACCAGCACCTGACCCCGTTTCACCGCCTGCCCCGCTTGCACCAGAACCTGCGCGATCCGCCCTGGCATTGGCGCGGTCAGCTTGCCGGAATCCTGTTCCTCGGCCCCGGCAAAGCGCGGCCCGCCCAGCTCGAACACCTGGCGCCAGCCCTGGCAAAATACCACCACCTGCCGACCATGCCGGACCACCGTGGCGGCACGGCTCTGCCCTGACCACTTCGCCTCGATGTCGCTGGCCTCGCCCTCGTGGCCCGACAGGCTTGCCGACGCGCTCCGCTCGCCCCCCGGCAGGCCCAGAACAAAGCCCCCGTCGCGGCGGGTCAACTCGACCCTTTGTTCCACGTCGCCTTGGCGCAGGCTGACGATCTCGGAGCCCGCGCCGTTGAGCCGCCAGCCGTCGGCGCGGTGCCAGGGCGAGCCGGGATCGTTGGACTGGGCCGCCGTTGCCCCGGCACCCGCCTCGCGGTGCAGAACCAGCCCCAGGCTCGCCAGCGCCAAGGCCTCGTCCAGCGACGCCGCTGGCACCGCCAGCTCCGCCCGATGCCTCTCGATAAAGCCGATATCGGGCCGTCCGGCGACGAACTCCGGATGGGCCGCCAGCACGGCCAGAAACTCGGCGTTGGTCGCCGGCCCCACCACTTGGCACGCCCCCAGCGCCGTTTGAAGGCGCGCCAGCGCGCTCGCCCGGTCCGGGCCCCAAGTGACGATCTTGGCCAGCAGCGGATCGTAGTGGATGCCGACCGTGTCGCCCTGTCGCACGCCTGCATCCACCCGCGCTGTCTGCGGGCACGGCAGGCGCAGATGCGCGAGCCGCCCGCTGGCCGGCAGGAAATCGCGCGCCGGATCCTCGGCATAGAGCCGCGCCTCGAAAGCGTGGCCCGTCAAGATTATGTCCTGTTGGGCCAACGGCAGCTTTTCGCCCGCCGCCACCCGCAATTGCCATTCCACCAGATCGAGACCGGTGATGGCCTCGGTCACCGGATGCTCGACTTGCAACCGCGTATTCATCTCCATGAAATAGAACTGCCCGTCCGGCTCGACCAGGAACTCGATGGTGCCGGCGCCGACATAGCCGATGGCGCGGGCGGCAGTCAGCGCCGCCTCGGTCATCGCCTGCCGAAGCCCCACTGTCATGCCCGGCGCCGGGGCCTCCTCGATCACCTTTTGGTGGCGGCGCTGCAACGAGCAATCACGCTCGAACAGATGCACCACCTTGCCGTGGCTGTCGGCAAAAACCTGCACCTCGATGTGGCGCGGCCCATGCAAGTATTTTTCGATCAACACCTGCTCGTCGCCGAAAGCGGATTTAGCCTCGCGCTTGGCGCCGGCGAGCGCCTCAAGGAACGTTTCCGCCGCCTCCACCCGGCGCATGCCCTTGCCGCCGCCGCCAGCCGAGGGTTTGATAAGCACTGGAAAACCGATGCGCTTGGCCGCCGCCGCCAATCCGCTGGCCGACTGGTCGTGCCCATGATAGCCCGGCAATAGCGCCAGCCCCGCCTTTTCCATCAGCGCCTTGGCGCCGCTCTTCGAGCCCATGGCCCGGATGGCCGCCGCCGGAGGGCCGACAAAGATAAGCCCCGCCTCGGCGCAGGCCTCGGCCAGATCGGCGTTCTCGGCCAGGAAGCCGTAGCCCGGATGCACGGCCTCGGCGCCGCTCGCTCTGGCGGCCGCCACGATCTTGCCGATATCCAGGTAGCTCTCGCGCGCCGTTGTGCCGCCCAAGGCCACGGCTTCGTCGGCGCTCACCACATGCAGCGCCCCGGCGTCGGGGTCGGCATGGACGGCGACGGTAGCGATCCCAAGCCGGCGCGCCGTGCGCATGATCCGGCAGGCAATTTCACCGCGATTGGCGATCAGCAGCTTGCGGAACATGGCGGGCCGGCCCCTCGGCCGCTATCCAGTTTCTCTCTCATCATCGCGGCGCTCCAATTATTTGTTGGAGCATGATCCTGTCCGAAAACCGGTTCCCACTTTTCGGGGTCATGCTCTATCGCCGCCAGGACGGCTTGCGCTTTTCGAAAAAGGCGGCGATGCCCTCGCGCGCCTCGGCGCCGGTGCGCACGCGAGCAATACGCTCGGCCGTATCGCCGATCATGGCGGCATTGATGGGCCCCCGCCCGACCCGACGGATCAGCTTCTTCGACTCCGCCTGCGCTTGCGGCCCACCGGCCAGCAGATGCTCAAGATAGCGCTCGACGGGGGTATCGAGATCGGCCTGCGCCACCTCGGTCACCAGACCCAGTCGGAGGGCCTCCACCGCGTCGAACCGTTCGGCGGTCAGGAAATAGCGCCGCGCCGCCCGCTCGCCGATGGCCGCCACCACATAGGGGCCGATGACGGCGGGGATCAGGCCCAGGCGCACTTCGGTCAGGGCGAACAACACCCCCGGCGACGCCACCACGATGTCGCAGGCCGCCACTAGGCCGACGCCCCCGCCATAGGCCGGACCCTGGACCCGGGCGATGGTCGGTTTGGGCAGGAAGTTCAGCGTTTGCAACAGCGTCGCCAGATCCTCGGCCCCTTGCAGGTTTTCGGCCTGCGAGTATCCGGCCATGCGCTTCATCCAATTAAGATCGGCGCCGGCGGAAAAATTCTTGCCGGTCGCGGCCAACACCACGACCCGCACGTTCGCGTCCTCGCTCAGATCGGATAGAACCGTCGTCAACTCGGCGATCAAGCGGTCGTCGAAGGCGTTGTGAACGTCGGGGCGGTCGAGCGTGACCGTCGCCACCCCGCGTTCGTCCACGTCTCGGCGCACGAGCTTTTCCATGACTACATCCTAAAGACGCCAAAGGTGGTACGCTCGATCGGCGCATTCAGTGCCGCCGACAACCCCAACCCGAGCACCATGCGGCTCTCGGCCGGGTCGATGATGCCGTCGTCCCATAGCCGGGCGCTGGCGTAATAGGGATGCCCCTCGTTCTCGTACTGGGCCCGGATCGGCGCCTTGAAGGTCTCCTCCTGCGCCTCGGACCAGGTCTCGCCGCGCGCCGTCATGCCGTCGCGCTTCACCTGCGCCAGCACGTTGGCCGCTTGTTCGCCGCCCATCACCGAGATGCGCGCATTGGGCCACATCCACAGGAAGCGCGGCCCGAACGCCCGCCCGCACATGCCGTAATTGCCGGCGCCGAAGCTGCCGCCGATGATGAGGGTCAGCTTCGGCACCCGGGCGCAGGCCACCGCCATCACCAGCTTGGCCCCGTCCTTGGCGATGCCGCCGGCCTCGTATTTCCGCCCGACCATGAAGCCGGTAATGTTTTGCAGGAAGATCAGGGGAATCCCGCGCTGGGTACAAAGCTCGATGAAATGCGCGCCCTTCAACGCCGATTCCGAAAACAGGATGCCGTTATTGCCCAGGATGCCCACCGGATAGCCGTGAAGGTGGGCGAAGCCGCAGACCAGCGTCGTGCCATAGAGCGCCTTGAACTCGTCGAACTCGCTGCCATCGACGATGCGGGCGATGACCTCGCGCACGTCATAGGGCTTGCGCGGGTCGGCCGGCACGACGCCGTAAAGCTCCGTCGCTTCATGGAGCGGTTCGCGCCCCGGTCGGGTTTCGATATCGGGCCTTTTCACCCGGTTCAGGTTGCCGACGATGCGCCGGGCGATGGTGAGCGCATGGGCGTCGTCGCGGGCCAGGTGATCGACCACGCCCGAGTGCCGCGCATGGACATCGGCGCCGCCCAGATCCTCGGCGCTCACGACCTCGCCCGTCGCCGCCTTGACCAGCGGTGGGCCGCCCAGGAAGATCGTGCCCTGACCCTTGACGATGATGCTCTCGTCCGACATGGCCGGCACATAGGCGCCGCCGGCGGTGCACGAACCCATGACCACGGCGATCTGCGGCACGCCGCAGGCCGACAGCGTGGCCTGATTATAGAAGATGCGGCCGAAATGATCGCGGTCGGGGAAGACCTCGTCCTGGTTGGGCAGGTTGGCGCCCCCTGAATCCACCAGATAGAGGCAGGGCAGGTTGTTCTCGCCGGCGATCTCCTGCGCCCGCAGGTGCTTCTTGACCGTCAGCGGATAATAGGTGCCGCCCTTGACCGTGGCGTCGTTGACGACGATGACGCATTCCCGCCCGGCGACCCGGCCGATGCCGGTGATGATCCCCGCCGCCGGTACAGCCTCGTCATAGACCCGATAAGCGGCGAGCTGCGACAGCTCCAGGAACGGCGCGCCTTCGTCTAGCAACAGGCGCACGCGCTCCCTCGGCAACAGCTTGCCGCGCCCCAGATGCTTCTCGCGCGCCCCGGCGCCGCCGCCCTCGCGGATCTCGGTCACCTTGGCGCGCAGGTCATCGACCAGGGCGCGCATGGCTTCGCCATTGCGGCGGAACTCGTCCGAACGACTATCGAGCGCGGTCTTGATCTCGCTCATGGCTGGGCCGGTTCCCCTTTTTGCCGCCGACAAACATGACCCGGGCGGGGCCCTCCGGCAAGGCTGTTTCGGCCCCCCTTGCCGCCGGCGCCAAGCCCGGCCATAAGAGCGGGATGCTGACCCTGTCCGAGATCGAGGCGGCCGCCGCCGTCGTTCATCGCGCCATGCCGCCGACGCCGCAGATCCGCTGGCCGCTGCTTTGCGAGCGGGCCGGGGCGGAACTGTGGGTGAAGCACGAGAATCATAGCCCCGTCGGCGCCTTCAAGCTTCGCGGCGGGCTTGCCTACATGGACCGGTTGCAGCGCGCCGAGCCAGGCGTTACCGGCGTCATCGCCGCCACCAGGGGCAATCACGGCCAGAGCGTGACCGTGGCGGCCGCCAGCGTGGGGCTCAAGTCCGTCATTGTCGTGCCGCTGGGCAACAGTCGCGAGAAGAATGCCGCCATGCGCGCTCAAGGGGCGGAACTGATCGAACACGGACATGATTTCCAGGCTGCCTACGAACACGCCGGGCGCCTTGCCGGCGAGCGCGGCCTTCACGCCGTGCGCTCGTTCCACCCCTGGCTGATGGCCGGCACCGCCACCTATGGCCTGGAACTGTTCCGCGCCGTGCCCGATCTCGACACGGTCTATGTCCCGATCGGCCTCGGTTCGGGCATCTGCGGCACCATCGCCGCCCGTGACGCCCTTGGCCTCAAAACCCGCATCGTCGGCGTGGTGGCCGAGAACGCGCCCATGTACGCGCGCTCATTTTCCGCCGGCAAGGCGGTGGCCACCAATTCCGCCGACACTTTCGCCGACGGTTTGGCCTGCCGCGTGCCCGACGAGGAGGCGCTTGCCGTTATTCTCAAGGGCGCCGAGCGGGTACTGACGGTATCCGAGGCGGAAATGAAAACCGCCATGCGGTGCTATTTCACCGACACGCACAACTTGGCCGAGGGCGCCGGTGCGGCGGCCCTGGCCGGGCTGTTGCAGGAGCGCACAGGCATGGCCGGCAAGCGCGTCGCCGTCGTGCTCTCGGGCGGCAACATCGACCGCGCGCTTTACGCCGAGATCCTGGCCGAAGGTTAAGGCCGCCGCCCGCACGATTCGGATAGCGGGCCGCTGTCCCATGCGGCAGCTTGGGGCTGCAATGACATTGAGACAGCCATGAAACCGACCGCCTCGCTCACCATGGGCTCGACCGAATGGTTGCTGCTCGTGGCTTTGTCCGTGTTGTGGGGAGGCACGTTCTTCTTCGTCGAGGTGGCGCTGCGCGAGTTGCCGCCGCTCGTCATCGTCCTCGGGCGGGTCGGCATGGCGGCGATTGCACTTAATATCCTGGTCGTGGCCAGCGGCCGGCGAATGCCAGTAACCGCGCTGGCCTGGCGCCAATTCATGACCATGGGCCTGCTCAACAACGCCATCCCGTTCAGCTTGATCTTCTGGGGTCAGACGCAAATTACCGGCGGGCTCGCCGCGATCCTCAATGCGACGACGCCGCTTTTCACCGCCGTGCTGGCGCACGCCCTGACCCGCGACGAGAAACTGACGCCGGGGCGGTTGGCCGGCGTCGTCCTTGGCCTCGCTGGTGTCGCCGTGATGATCGGAGTTGACGCCCTGGCCGGGCTCGGCAGCTTCATCCTGGCGCAGGTCGCCGTGATCGGGGCCGCCGTTTCCTACAGCTTTGCCGGCATCTATGGCCGACGCTTCAAGGGCACCCCACCGCTCATCACGGCGGCCGGGCAAGTAACCTGTAGTTCGGCTCTGATGCTGCCAATCATCATCATGGTCGAGCAACCCTGGACGCTCGCCCCGCCATCGTGGGCGACCTGGTCCGCCGTCGTCGGCTTGGCGCTGCTCAGCACGGCGCTGGCCTATATCATTTTCTTTCGCATCCTGGCCGTCGCCGGGGCCACCAACCTGCTGCTGGTGACGCTGCTTATCCCGGTGAGCGCCATCCTGCTCGGCGCCCTGTTTCTGGGCGAGCAGGTTGAACTTCAGGAAATCGCCGGCATGGCGCTTATTGCCGCCGGGCTAGCGTTTATCGACGGCCGCCTGCCGCGCTTCCTGATGGCGCGCTGGCGGGTCAAGGCAACGTAGCTACCAGCCGCCGGTTTTCAACCACCGCTCGATATGCTCCAGGCGGTCGTGGCCCCAGAAGGGCTCGCCGTCCACGATGAAGAAGGGCGAGCCGAAGATGCCCCGGGCGATGGCCTGGTCCGTCTCCTGGCGCAGGCGCTCCTTGGTTTCCGGCGTGAAGCTGCCGGCGGCAAGCGCGTCCGCCGCTATGCCCAGGGGCCGGGCCAACTCGACTAACGCGGCGGGCTTGGTCACGTCGCGGCCCTCGCCGAATGCCGCCGCATAGACCGCGCGCGCGAAGGCCCTGGCCTGGCCCGTGTCGTGCCCCTCCAACCAATAAAAACCCCGCGAGGCACCGAGGGCAAAAAACGGGAACGGCTCCGGCATCTTGAACGGTACCCCCAGCAGGCGGGCCGAGCGGACAAAATCATGCAGCGCGTAGGGGCCGCGCAGGGGCTGTTCGGTGAGCGGCTTCTGGCCCGTGACCTTGAAGGCGGCGCCGAGCAAAAACGGCCGCCAGACCACCTCGCGCCCCTGCCGGGCGCCCAAGGCGTCGATCCGGGTCGAGGCCAGATAGCCGTAGGGCGACGAGAAATCGAACCAGAACTCGATCGGGGCCGGCATGGTGCTTCCTCTTTTCGCTACGACGCGAGATTGCGGGCGATGACCAGCCGCTGGATATCCGATGTGCCCTCGTAGATCTGACAAATGCGGGCATCGCGATAGATACGTTCGACCGGATAGTCCTGAAGATACCCATAGCCGCCATGAATCTGGATGGCGTCGGAGCAGACCCGTTCCGCCATTTCCGAGGCGAAGAGCTTGGCCATGGACGCTTCCTTCATGCACGGCCGGCCGGCATCGCGCAACGCCGCCGCCGCCAAGGTCAGCTCGCGCGCCGCCTCGATCTGGGTCGCCATGTCGGCCAAGCGGAAGGCCACCGCCTGATGCTCCATGATAGCGACGCCGAAGGTCTTGCGCTCCTTGGCATAGGCGAGCGCCGCCTCGTAGGCGGAGCGCGCCAGGCCCACCGCCTGCGCCGCTATGCCGATGCGCCCGCCTTCGAGATGGGCAAGCGCGATGCGATAGCCCTCGCCCTCGGCGCCCAGCCGCAGGCTCACCGGCAGGCGGCAATCATCGAGCACGATTTGCGCGGTATCGGAGGCCCGCAGGCCCAGCTTCTGCTCCAGACGCGCCACTGTGAAGCCCGGTGTGTCGGTTGGCACCAGAAAGGCCGACATGCCCTTCTTGCCAAGCTCGGGATCGGTAACGGCAAAGACGATGGCGAGACCCGCCGTGCCGCCGTTGGTGACGAACTGCTTGCTGCCGGAGAGGGCATAGCCGTCGCCCTCCAACCTGGCCCGGGTCTTGATGGCGGCGGCGTCGGAGCCGGCGCCGGGTTCGGTCAGGCAGAAACAGGCCAACATCGCCCCGCTCGCCAGCCGGCGCAGGAAGCGCTGCTTCTGTTCGTCGCTGCCGAAATTGAGCAGCGGCAGGCAGCCGACCGAGTTGTGAACCGACATCATGGTGCTAGCCGAACCGTCGCCGGCGGCCAGTTCCTCGACCGCCAGGGCATAGGAGACATAGCCCGTTCCGGCGCCGCCCCAGGCCTCGGGCACCAGCATCCCGAGCAGGCCAAGCTCGCCCATGCGCTTGACCGTTTCGCGCGGGAAACGCCCTTCCCGGTCCCGCTCGGCGGCAAAGGGCGCCAGATGCTCGCGGGCGAAGGCCCGCGCCATGTCGCGCACCATCGCCTGCTGTTCGTCAAGCAACATGGCTGATCGAGCGCCTCGTCACCACGGCAGCGTCTTGCCGTCGAAGTTGAAGAACCCGCCGTTGTCGGCCGGCGTCAGCGCCGCGATCTTGGCCCGCATGCCGGCGACGCTGTCCTTGGTCGCGACCGGGGCCCCGGCCCCACCCATGTCGGTCTTGACCCAACCGGGATGAAAGACGACGACGGTAAAACCACGCGGTTGCAAGTCCACGGCCAGGCTTTTCATCGCCATGTTGAGCGCCGCCTTGCTCGAGCGATAGGCGTAAGAGCCGCCCGATCCGTTGTCGGCGATGCTGCCCATCTTGCTGGTGATGGAGACGATCAGCTTGCGCGCTCCCCGCTCCAGCCCCGGCAGCAGGGCCTCGGCCAGGCGCAGCGGCGCGATGCTGTTGACCCGGAACAGGTTCAGCCACGCGCCCACATCGATACTGCCCAGATCGTCGTTGGGCTGTCTGAGGCCGGCGTTATTGATGAGCAAGTCGAGCGGCTCGCCGCCCAGGGCCGACGCCACCGCCGCGATCTGGCCATCGTCGGCGATGTCGAGGGCGTGAACCCTGACCTCCCCGGCAATAGCCTTCAACGCCGAGGCCGAAGCGGGCTGGCGACAGGCGGCATGAACGCGCCAGCCCGCGGCCGCGAACTGGTGCGCGAACTCGAGGCCGATGCCGCGATTGCAGCCGGTAATGAAGACGCTGGGCATGGTCGCTGGCTCCCTCGCTCAATAGATCAGGAAATGACAGTCCTTGGGCATGGTGCTGTTGATCGGCAGGATGTCCTGCGGACAGGCCGAGAAGGCCATGACCAGGTCCATTTCCGCCCGCAGCACGACGTAGTCGCCGGGCTTGGAGGCCGTCGGCAGGAATTCGATGCCGTGGTCCGGGCGCACCGGAATGTTCATCCACATGTTGAGCGGGCTCGGCACCTCCGGCGGCATCAAGCCCAGCCGGGCCATGCCCTCGGCCAGGTTATCGGTGCAGTTGTCGTGATAATCCTCGACGCCCAGGAATTTGTAGCGATAGCGGTCGCAGGCGGCGACGATGGTGTCGTGGATGCCGGGCGAGGTGTCTTCGATCAAGGTCAGGATCGGCCGACGCTGGTTGCTCAGCATGGTATCGCCGACCTTGGGGATGATCTTCAGGATATGCGGCCGGCTGTGCTCCATGGACATGAATTCGTGCAGGTCGTCGGCCTTGAAGGCCCAGGTGTCCACCACCTGCGTGCCGTGCGTGTTGATCATCTTGAGATGCTGACCCTTGCGTATATAGGCGGCCACACCCCGACGCGCCGGAATAACGACAG
>Ga0315281_10012701_pt1 | contig 11453 bp, 5 predicted proteins | sample YL17G07_0_MG_FD_204540 | JGI IMG/M metagenome (GOLD analysis project Ga0315281, IMG submission 204540) | Sediment microbial communities from Yellowstone Lake, YNP, Wyoming, USA - YL17G07_0 | ecosystem: Environmental > Aquatic > Freshwater > Lake > Sediment | place: USA: Wyoming | collected... | reverse complement strand
CCGGGCAACTGCCCGTACCGCGTGTACGTGAAGGACGGCGTCATCGTCCGCGAGGAGCAGGCGGCGACGTTCCGCGTCATCGAACCGGGCGTGCCGGACATGAACCCGATGGGCTGCCAGAAGGGCGGCTCCTGGAGCAGGCTCCTGTACGGCGGCGAGCGCGTGCTGCACCCGATGCGGCGCGCGGGTGAGCGCGGCGAGGGGAAGTGGCAGCAGATCTCCTGGGACGAGGCGCTGACCGAGATCGCCGAGCAGATGCTGGACGCGATCCAGGCCGACGGGCCGGAGAGCATCGTCCGCATCGGCACGCCGGGGCAGGGCGGCGTGCAGAGCATCGCGCTGGCGGGGGCGGTCTTCAACAAGCTCGGCTGCACGCTGACCGATGTGCAGGGCGAGATCAACGACTGGAACCCGGGCGTGTACATCACGTTCGGGCGCTTCGACCCGTGCGCCAGCAACGACGACTGGTTCCACTCGGAGCTGCTGCTGATCTGGGGGAACAACCCGGCGTACAGCAACATCGCCACGCACCACTACATCAGCGAGGCGCGCTATCACGGCGCGGAGGTCGTGATCATCGCGCCGGACTACAGCCCGTCAGCGATCCACGCCGACCGCTACGTGCCGGTGCGCATCGGCAGCGATGCGGCGCTGGCGCTGGCGATGTGCCGCGTGATCCTCGACGAGCACCTGATGGACCGCCCGTTCGTGCGCGAGCAGACCGACCTGCCGCTGCTCGTGCGGAACGACACCGGGCGCTTCCTTCGCCAGCAGGACGTCGTGGAGGGCGGCCGCGACGACGTGTTCTACATGTTCGACAAGAACACCCAGACGATCGTCGAAGCGCCGCGAACGCTCGACCTCGCGGGCGCCAGGCCGGCGTTGCACGGTTCGTTCCGGGCGACGCTGCACACCGGCGAGAGCGTCGACGTAACGCCGGCGTTCGTGCGGCTCGAGCGGCTGCTGGAGCAGTATTCGCCGGAAGCGGCGTCGGCGCTGTGCGGCGTGCACCCGTCGCAGATCCGCGACCTGGCGCGCATGGTGGCGGCGAAGAAGACGCACATCCTTGACGGATGGACGTTCGGCAAGTCGTATCACGGCGACCTGATCGAGCGCGCGATGTGCCTGGTGCTGGCGCTCACCGGCAACTGGGGGAAGCAGGGCGCAGGCATCCGCAGCTGGGCCGTCGGGATGTTCGACGGCATGTTCACCTGGTCAGCGAAATCGGCGCCTGGCCCCGACGCGGCCCGCGCGCTCGGCGCGGGCATGACCGCGGCGACGGACGCGATGAAGGCGCAGGACCCGTCACTGACGGACGAGATCATCACGCACGAGCTGGGCTATCGCGGCGCGGCCATGGGCGGCAACGTGCCGCCGGCGTTCTTCTGGCTCAACCACTGCGGCTACCGCGAGACGTGGGACAAGCCCGGCTGGGGCGACCCCTCGATGAAGCGGCCATTCTCGGCATACGTGCAGGAGGCGATCGACAAGGGGTGGTGGCAGGGCAGCCAGTACCCGCTGCCCGAGTCGCGGCCGCGCGTGCTGTTCGAGATCGGCGGCAACATGCTGCGGCGCACGCGCGGCGGCCAGCAGCAGCTGCTGACGCATCTCTGGCCGAAGCTCGACCTGATCGTGTCGTTCGACGTGCGAATGACGACGACGGGGCTCTGGTCGGACATCGTGCTGCCGGCGGCGCATCACTACGAGAAGCCGAACTTCCCCTACACCACGCCGGACATCATGAACCTCACGCTCTCGGACCGCGTCGTCGACCCGCCGGAGGACACGCGGAGCGAGTGGCAGTTCGCGCTGGCGCTGGCGCGGAAGGTGTCGGAACGCGCGGTGGCGCGCGAGTTCGTCGAGTTCAAGTCGCGGCTCGGCATGCCGGTGCGGCTGGACAACCTGTACGACCAGATCTCCGCCGCCGGCTACTACCAGGACGACGACACGGTGATCAACGAGATGGTGAGCGATTCTGCCGTCGGCGGGACGCTGCCGCCGGACACGACGCTCGAATCGCTGCGGCGCGACGGCCACGTGCGCTTCACCGACTGGGGCCGCTCGCCGATGGCGCTCGCACAGGCATCGGACCTGAAGGCCGACGAGACGCACTCGCCGTTCCGCTGGCAGACGGAGAAGAAGCAGCCGTTCCCGACGCTGACGCGGCGCGCGCAGTTCTACATCGACCACGACTGGTTCCTCGAAGCCGGCGAAGAGCTGCCGATGCACAAGGAGCCGCCGGCGCAGGGCGGCGACTATCCGCTGGAGGTCACGGGCGGGCACCCGCGCTGGAGCGTCAACTCCACGAACATGACGAACCGGATCATCCTCAACACGCAGCGCGGACACCCGACGGCGTACGTCAACGACATCGACGCGATGGCGCGCGGCATCGAGGATGGCGACCAGATGCGCGTGTTCAACGACGTGTCGGAGGCCTTCGTCGAGGCGCGGGTGACGCCGTCCGTCCGGCCGGGCCAGCTGATCATGTACAACGGCTTCGAGCCGTACCAGTTCGACGGCTGGCGCGACACATCGAACGTGGAGCCGGGGATGGTGAAGTGGCTGCACTTCGCCGGCGGCTACGGTCACCTCCGCTACCGCGCGCTGCACTGGCAGCCGGTGCCGATCGACCGCGGCGTGCGGGTCGACATCGAGAAGGCCGCCTCGTGCAACGGCGGGAGCGCGTGATCCGAGGCTCCGACTGTTATCGCGCGGAAGCCGTCGCAACACCCTTGGACAAACAGAGTGCGGGCGTCTCGTGTTCGAGACGCCCGCACCCGCCAGTCTCTGGCTGATCCGCGTCAGGCGGTGATCTTCCGCACGTCGGCCCTGGTGCCGCGGCAGGCGGGGGCCGGCTGCCATTCGTTCGGCCAGTACTTCAGGTGGCCGTAGCCACCGGCCAGGTGGAGCGGCTTGATCATGCCGGGCTCGATGTCGGACGGGCCGTTCCACTCCGGGAACTGGTACGGCTCCCAGCCGTTGTACATGATGATCTGGCCGGGCCGGGCGGACGGCGACGTCTTGATCGGCGTCTTGTACGAGCCCATGTCGTTGAACACCTCCGCGACCTCGTTGTCCTCCAGGTCGCGCGCCGCCGCGTCGCCCGGGTTCATCACCAGGTGCGGCTCGCCGCGGTGTGTCTGCAACATGAGCTTGTTGACGATGTTCACCGAGTGCAGGCTCCAGCGGTTGTGGCCGCTGGTGATCAGCAGCGGGTAGTCGCCGCCGGCCTTCGGCGGGTCCTTGTGCCGCGGCAGGTGCTCATCGGCCTCAAGGAACCACTCGTGGTCGATGTAGAACTGCGCGCGGCGCGTCAGCGTCGGGTACGGGAACTTCTTCTCCGTGTGGTTGCGGAACGGCGTGAACGTGCTGTCAGGCTCGATGTCGCTGGCCTGGCCTTGCCCGCGGGCGGTCATGCCGAGCCCGGTGAAGCGAATGAAGCCCTTGTCGCGGATCTCTGCCAGGCTCGAGCCCTCCGGCAACGCACCGGTGACGATCGTGTCCTTGATCATCTCGTCGGCGAGCGCTTCCTCGTCGATCAGCGTGTTGCCGTTGCGGGCGTAGCCGCCCTGGAAGGAGTAGCGCCCGTAGAGGTCGTCGAGGCGGCGTTCCGCGCCGGCGCCGTCCTTGTAGGTGAGGAAGTTGCGCGCCTTCGCGCGGCGTTCGAGGGCCTGGCACAGCATCCCGAAGATCTCCAATTCCGACTTCGACTCGTCGATCGGCTCGACGGCCTTGTCGCAGAAGGTGAGGTTGAGCGTGTGCGTGCTGGGGATGCCAAAGCTGATCTTCTCGTACTGGGCGGCCATCGGCAGCGCGTAGTCGGACTCCAGCGCGGTCGCGCTCATGCGGTAGTCGATCGTCGCAATGGTCTTGAGCTTGGGCCACAGGTGCTTGATGAGCATCTTGCGGCCGCCGCGCGTGCGACGGACCGCGTTGCCGCCGCACTCGATGAAGACGCGCGGCTCGACGGCCTTGCCGGGGACGCCTGCCCACCAGCCGCGCTTCAGCGCCTCGTTGTAGTAGCTGTCGAACGTGCGCGGCATCGACTCGTCGTGCCAGCTCGCCTGGTTCCAGTTCTTCTTGAAGCCGGCGTGGTTGTACCAGAGGAAGACCGGCGGCACCCAGCCGGTGGCGCCGTTGTTGGCCGACCGCTTCGTGAACTCGATCGTTGCCAGCTCCTGCGTCATCGTCGGATCTTCGGCGCGTACGCTCGCGATGAACGACTGGTAGCCGTTGTAGAGCATTTTCGTCATCTCGGGCCCGGCGGCCGGCTTCGCCATGGACATGAACCAGCCGTCGAACAGCGCGGCAACCCACGCCTGCACGCCGGTGCCCTTGCGGCCCCAGTTGCCGGTCAGTGCCAGCAGCAGGAGCTGCGAGCGCTCGATGAGGTCGCCGTGGTAGTACTTGCCGGCGTTGTTCAAGCTGCCGAGCGTCTTCGTGCGGCCGCCGGCGACTTTGCGCCCAAGCACGCGGATTGTGCCGGCGTCGACGCCGCAGATCGCGGAGGCCTTCTCCGGTGTGTAGTCCTTCAGCCGGGCGACCATGCGCCCGTAGACGGTGCTTGCAGTGATCTTCGTGCCGTCCTTCAACGTCACGCGGACCCTGCCGGTGAGGGCGGGGTCGACCTTGCCCAGCTTGAGCGTGTCGCGCGGCGCCGGCGCGAGGGCGTTGGTCTTCGCGTCGAGCCAGAAGAATTGCTCCGGGTGGCCGTCCTCCTTCAGGTCGGACTCGACGAGCAGGCGCTCGTTGTCGTCGCGCACGAGCAACGGCAGGTCGGTCTGGTCCTTCACGAAGTCTTCGTGCACCAGGCCTTCTTCGATCACCGTCGCGGCCATGCCGAGCGCGAAGGCGGCGTCAGTGCCGGGCTTGACGCCGACGTAGTAGTCCGCGTGCATGGCCGACGGCGAGTAGTCGGGCGCAACCGTGACGATGGTGGCGCCGCGGTAGCGCGCCTCGGTGATGAAGTGCTGGTGGGGGATGCGCGTGTACGCGGGGTTCGAGAACCAGATAAAGAAGACGTCGGCGTGGAACCAGTCGTCGGTGCTGCTGACCGGGTCGAACTTGCCGTACGTCAGGTAGTGGCCGGGCGAGAAGTCGTTCATCTCGGCATTGAGGTCGGTGGTGAGGCCGCCGATCTGGCCGAAGAAGCGGCCGCGGGCGGTGGCGCCCCACGTGCTCATGTTGCAGCCGGAGAGCGCGATCATCGACTCCGGACCCTGGTCCTGGATCGCGTCGATGATGCCGTCGGCGATCTCGTCGCAGGCCTGGTCCCACGAGATCTGCTCCCACTTGCCGGAGCCGCGGTCGCCGACGCGCTTCTGCGGGTGGCGCAGGCGCTCGCCGCCGGTGAGGGTGTGGCTCCAGCCGGCGCCCTTCTGGCAGCCCATGGGGTTCATGTCGGGGACGCCGACCTCGATGACGGGCAGCGTGCCGGCCTGCTCCTCGAACGCGATCTTGTCGTCGCGCAGATAGACACGGTACGGACAGTTGCCCGGATAGCAGTCTATGCAGTGGCTGGCCTTGACGGATCGATCGAACTTGAAGCGGTCACGGTGGCGCGCCTCAGTGACCGCGCGTCCGTCTGAGGGCGCGCGCGTACTCGTCATCACCATGCGATTCCTCCTCGAGGCCGAGGTGGCTCCACTGTGCGACGCGCGGCCGGATCGCGACAAGGGCCGGATAGCCAGTGGCGGGTGCCATTCGGCCCCAGCGATACCGCCCGGTGGCGGCGCGGGCGCGACGATCGGCCCTATTGCGGCGGGGGCCGCCGGCGCGATAGTGGCGACGTTATGGCACCGATCATCCGTTTCATCGGCCGGTCCGGATCAGGGAAGACGACGCTCCTGAGCGAAGTCGTGCGCCTGCTGCTGGAGGACGGGCTGCGGATCGCGGTATTCAAGCACGCGCATCATCGCGTCGACGTGGATCGCAAGGGCAAGGACTCGTTCCGCTTCGCCGCGGCGGGCGCGTCTTGCGTCACGGTGGTCTCGCCCGAGAAGGTCGCGACGTTCGAGGCGCCGCCACAGGAGCCGGGCCTGCTCGACCTTGCGCGCCGCGTCAGCGGCGACGTCGACCTGATCCTGGCTGAAGGGTTCCACGGCGTCGATACGCCGTACTTTCTGCTGCTGTCCGCCGACGCGCGGGACGTGCCGACCGAGGCCGGCGAGCTGCTGGGCGTCATCGGCAATGGCACCGGCGACGGCGACGCGGCGGCGCTCCAGCGCGACAACCCGGCCGCGGTGGCGCGGTGCGTCTCGGCGTGGCTGGCGGCGCGGCAAGGGGACAACGAGTTCGAGTCCGCCCTCCGCGACGCGGAGGCGTTCCACGGCCACCTCTGCCCGGGGCAGGTGCTGGGCGTGCGCCTGGCGCTGCTCGGCTGCCGGGCCGCCGGCGTCGACGATCCGAGGCACTCGAAGAAGCTGATCACCTGGGTGGAGATCGACCGCTGCGGCGCCGATGCGGTGCAGACCGTCACTGGCTGCAAGCCCGGGCGGCGGACGTTGAAGCTCATCGACTACGGGAAGCTGGCGGCCACGTTCCTCAACACGGAGACGGGCGTGGCGGTCCGCGTTGTCGCGCGCTCCGCGTCGCGCGAACTGGCGGCTGAGCGCTTCCCCGCACTCGAACGCCGCGAGGCGCAGATGGCGGCGTACCGGACGCTGCCGGACGAAGACCTCTTCCTGCTGGAGCGCGTGGAGGTGGAGTTGGGCGAGTTCGATAAGCCGGGCAAGCCGGTCATGCGCGTGGTCTGCACCGTCTGCGCCGAAGAAGTCAACGACAACCGCCACGTCGACGGTGACGACGGGCCGCTCTGCCGCGCCTGCGCGGGCGGGGCCTACTACCGCCGGCCGGCCGCCGACGCGAAGGTCGAACTGCCATGGTGACGGTGGCGCGCGTCCAGGCGGCGACGGACGACCTGCTCGACCCCGACGCCTCGGCTTGGCGGCGGCTCCAGAGCCAGCGCATTTCGCTGAGCGCGACGCCGCTTGCGCTGCAGCCATCGGAGTACGTGCAGAACAAGTGGGCGTCGCTCCGTCACGGCGAGACGCCCGAAGTGCGCGTGGCCGCCGCGCACAACCGCGAATCGATCTTCTTCCGCCTGGAGTGGGACGACGCGACCGACGACAGCAAGCCCAACGACATGGCCGACTTCCCGGACCAGGCCGGCGTCATGCTGCCGATCAACAACGACGCGCCGATCACTGAGATGGGGCAACCGGACCAGCCTGTGAACATGTGGCTCTGGCGCCCGGACCTCGAGAGGCCACTCTACGTGACCGCGGCGGGCCGGGGGACGACAAGGCGGCAGGCGGAATCGCCGCTGTCCGGCCGCGGCACGTGGCGGAACGGGACGTGGCGGGTGGTGATCGCGCGGCCCTTCAACGTCGGGCTGCCAGCGGCTCTGGTGGTACCGCTGGCGCCGGGGATGACGCACAAATGCACGTTCGCGATCTGGCAGGGATCGAACAAGGAGCGCGGCGGCCTCAAGGCCTATCAGCCGGTCTGGCAGCCGCTGGAGATCGAAGCATGACCACAGCAGACGCTATCGAGATCGATCAAGCGACACTCGCGCGGTCCGAGATGTACGGGCTGCTCGCCGACGCGCTGGAGTTCCCGTCGCGCGACTTCCATCTTCTCGTGCAGCGCGGCGCCTTCAGCGCGCAGGTGTCGGCCCTCGTCGCGGCGCTGCCATACGACGTCGCGGCTGCCGTCGACCTCGCCGCACTCTCAGAGGCCGGCGACTACGTGGTCTTCCAGTCGGAGTACATCCGCCTGTTCGATGTCGGCGGCGTCCGGCCGCCGTGCCCGCTATACGGCGGCGAATGGGGCGGCGCGCGGAAGCACTCGATGGAAGAGGTGATGCGGTTCTTCCGCTTCTTCGGGCTGAAGGTGGACGACGGCACGCACGAGCTGCCTGACCACATCACGGTCGAGCTGGAGTTCATGAAGGTGCTGGCGTACATGGCGGGACTGGCGACCGTCCGCGGGATGGACCCGCTACCGATCCTACGCGCCCAGCGCGACTTCCTGGCGCGGCAGCCCGCCCGCTGGTGGCCGATGCTCCAGCGCAAGCTCGCGGCGCAGGAGCCGTTGCCGTTCTACGCCGGGCTGGCATCGCTGGCGGGCGCCGTGTTCGCCGCCGACCTCAAACACCTGCAAACAGAGATCGCCGACGCGGCGAGGGAGTGACGTCTACGGCCCCCGCGCCGGTCGCGGGGGCCGTAGCCACCCCCATCACCAGCAATTCGCTATTGCCTACCGCATTGACTCCGGCACCTTGAGGAAGGCGTACGTCTGCGACGTGAACAGCGGGCGCGACCACTTGATGCCGATCTTCAGCCGCCCCCGTAGCCACGCCCGGTACGGGTTCGCGACGCCGATCAGCGTCTCGGTCTGGAGCTTGAGCGGGCCCGTGATCGTGCCGTCGAGTGCGGGCTCGAAGCCGTTGCGGATCGTCACGCGGCCGTCCTCGAAGACGAGTGTGACGCTCGCTTCCGGCTCGGTCGAGTGCAGGCCGAGCTTGCCCCTGATCTTCGCCGCGACGTCGGCCTTCGACGGGTCGCCCTCGAGGATGCCGTCGAGGTGCTGCTTGAGGAGCTTCGCGAACACGTTGGCGTCCTCGTCGCTCTCGGCGAGGATGATCTGCAGCGCCGGCGCGCGCGTCTGCGGCCGGGCTGTCATAGTCTGGCTCATAGCGCTCCTCTCGTTGCGGGCGATCCGCTGATCTTTTCGATCTCCACCTTCTGCGCGCGCGGCGTGTGGCTCGGCTGGCCGAGGATCGGGCGGTAGCTGAGGTGGCCGTAGCCGCCCAGCATATGCAGCGGCTTGAACGCGCCGCCGACGATGTTCTGGCTGCTGTTCCAGTCCTCGAACTGGTACGGCTCCCAGGCATGGTAGATGACGGCCTGGCCCGGCTGCAGTGACGGCGTCGGCTTCACGTGCACCTTGTAGCTGCCGACGTCGTTGTGCACCCGCACCAGGTCGTGGTCGCGGATGTCGCGGGTCAGCGCATCCCGCTCGCTCATGTACAGCACGGGCTCGCCGCGCTGCAGGTTCAGCAGCGTCTTGTTTGCCCGGAAGATCGCGTGGATGCTGTGGCGCGTGTGGCCACCGGTGACCTCGATAGGGTAGTCGCCGCCGCCGTTCGGGTTCTCCTTATGCACCGGCAGCCCTTCGCCTGCGTCGAGGTACCACGGGTGGTCGAGGTAGAACTGCTGCCGTCCGGTCAACGTCGGCCACGGCTCCTTGCCATCCACGAACCACTTCAGCGGCGCCAGGGCTTCGCCGTCCTCGAGGTCCGAACAGATCGCGGTGATCGGGCCGTAGCTGCCCGTCGACTTGACGTGTATTGCCCCCTTCTCCGCGATCTCGGCCCACGTCGTGCCGGCCAGCGGCTGCGACATGCTGATCGAGACGTTCAGCGCCTTCTCGGCGTCACCCTCCTCGAACTCGCCGTTCAGGCTCCAGTCGTTGTAGATGCGGGTGAGGTCGTGCGACATGCCCAGCGCATCGACGTACGGCGTCTCTTCGCGCTGGATCGCACGCTCCTGGATCTTCTGTGCCAGGCGCGCCATGATGTCGAACTCCGCCGCCGACTCGTACAGCGGCTCGACGGCCTTCTCGCCGACGCAGATGTAGGGTACGAGCGACTGCGTGAACTTGATGCCGGACTTCTCATGCCAGCCGGCGGCGGGCAAGATGATGTCCGCCTGCATGCCCGAACTGGACATGCGGAAGTCCCAGGTCACGATCAGCTCGAGTTCCTCCCAGAGGTTCTGGCGGATGATGTGCGGCGCGGGCCAGCGGCGAAGCGGGTTCATGCCGGTGTAGAGCAGCATCTTGGGCTTCGGCCCCACGGGCATCCACTTGTTGTCGAACGCCTCCTTCGCGTACTCCGCGACGGGTTTCGGCAGCGCCGGATCGTGGAAGTCCATGTTGTCGACGACCTTCCGGTAGCCCGCATCGTGCGCATACAGCCAGGCCATCGTCGGCGCGCTGCTGGTCATCTTGGGGGCCATCGTCTTCATCAGCTTCTCGATGTCGCGCACCTTCGGGCGTTCGCCGGGCGCCGCGGCCTGCCCGATCATCGCGAGCTGGCCCTTGTCGTAGTTGAGCGGCATGTTCCACCAGGCGCCGATGCGCAGACCGCCACCCTGCTTGCCCGTATGGCCGGCCAGCGCGGAGATGAGGATCATCGAGCGCTGGAACAGGTCCATGTGGTAGTGCTTGCAGGCGCCCCACGACGCGAAGATCGACGCAGCGTTGGCGTTCGCGTAGTCACGCGCGACCTTGCGCACGGTGTCGGCGTGAACGCCCGTGATCACCTCTACCTTCTCCGGCGTGTAGTCGCGGAGGGTCTCTTGCAGGCGCTCCCAGAGCGGACGCACCGTGACGCTCGCGCCGCTCGCGAGCGTGACCTCGTACCGCCCTTCGAGCGCGGGCGTGATCCCGATCAGCGCGATCGACGCGACGGGGTGGCCCATGCTGCCGGGCGCCTCGGACGGCGCATTGGTTGCCGGGTTCCAGAAGTAGAAGATGCTGTCGCTGCCGTTCTCGACCAGGTCGGACTGGCGCAGGAAGTGCCCGTCGTCCTCGCGGACGAGGAACGGCAGGTCAGTCTGCTCGCGGACGTAGGCCTCCTTGTAGAGCCCTTCGTCGATCATCACCTTCGCCATGCCGAGCGCAAACGCCGCATCGGTGGCGACGCGGAGGTTCACCCAGAGGTCGGTGTGCATCGTCGAGGGGTTGTAGTCGGGCGCGACCATGACGATCTGCGCGCCGCGATAGCGCGACTCGAGCATGAAGTGTGCGTCGGGGATGCGCGTGTAGGCCGGGTTGCCCAGCCAGATCATGATGTAATCGGAGTTGCAGTAGTCGTCGGACGTGCCGTCGGCGTTAAAGAGGCCCCATGTCTGGATGGCGCCCATCGGCAGGTCGCCGACGCTGGCCCACTCGTCCAGCGACGTTGTGCCGACGAGCGCCGTCAGGCGGAACTGCGCGGGCGTGCCGGGCCCGAAGTCGATGTTCGTGGTGCCCATATCGTAGATGATCGCCTCGGGGCCATCGGAGCCGATGACGTCAAGGAGCTTGTCGGAGATCTGGGTGAGCGCTTCGTCCCATGAGATGCGCTCCCACTTTCCGGAGCCGCGCGGGCCGACGCGGCGCATCGGGTACTTGATGCGCGTGGCGTCGTACATCAGGTCCGAGTAGACCATGCCCTTCTGGCAGCCGCGCGGATTGAAGTCGGGTAGATGCTCGCCGGAGGCCTCGTAGATCGCGTTCTGCTCTTCTCGCCAGACGACGCCATCCTTGACGAAGAGGTTGAGCGTGCAGGCGGCGATGCAGTCGGCCTGGTTGCACGTGCCCTTGACCACGCGGTCCCAGCTCCATGCGTCGCGGTAGAGCGACTCCGTGTTTGCGTACGGCTCGAGGTCACCGTTCGTCGC
>Ga0315281_10012700_pt1 | contig 11453 bp, 6 predicted proteins | sample YL17G07_0_MG_FD_204540 | JGI IMG/M metagenome (GOLD analysis project Ga0315281, IMG submission 204540) | Sediment microbial communities from Yellowstone Lake, YNP, Wyoming, USA - YL17G07_0 | ecosystem: Environmental > Aquatic > Freshwater > Lake > Sediment | place: USA: Wyoming | collected... | reverse complement strand
TGGGATAATGCTGGACCGCCCCTCATCGGTGTCGATGGACTACCTCCTATCCCGCCCTGCGGTGCTGGAATTCGCCGCCATGGGCAATGACGAGGACAAGGCCTTCGTGCTTGGGGCCATGCTCCTGCACCTGGCCGAGCACAGGCGGGCGGGCGGCCTTGTGGGCAACCGCCTTCGGCATGTCACGGTCGTCGAGGAGGCCCATCGGCTTCTGGCGGCTGTGCCGCAGAACCTGCCGGCCGAGGAGGCCAACGCCCGCGGCAAGGCCGTCGAGAGCTTCGTCAACCTGCTGGCCGAAGTCCGGGCGTATGGGGAGGGGATTGTCGTCGTGGAGCAGGTCCCCACCAAACTTGCCCCGGAAGTTCTCAAGAACACAAACCTGAAGGTGGTCCACCGCCTGGTGGCCGAGGACGAACGCCGAAGGGTTGGCGGATGCATGAACATGTCCGACAAGCAGATGCGCCACCTTTCCACCCTCCTCTGCGGTCACGCCGCCGTCTTCGCCGAGGGCTGCCGGAATGCTTATCTGGTCCAAGTTCCCGACCATCCGCGTCAGCACGGGGGCGGGGTGACGTATTGTTCTAGGGAGGCACTTATGCGGCACATGCGGGACAAGCTGCCGGCGGTCGACGGTCATGTCAGGGTCGGGGATCGACTAGGCTCACAGGCGTCTTCAGGGCCGGCGCTGCCCAAGTGCCCGGGCTGCGATGAAGGTGGCTGCTCGGACCGGGGCAGGATCGTCGAACACCTGCTGACAGTCGACCACGCCGAGGAGTTCGCCCGGGCTGTCGACGGCGGCTGGGAGGACCTGTGGAACTTCGGAGGCAAATGCGCGGGCCGGATATGGGATGGCCGGAAGCCCCCGGTCGAGGCCCCTTACTGCATCCTGATGAATATCGCGGCCCTGGCCGGCTACGACGAGCAGACCTGCCGGAAGCTGCGTCGTAACCTGTCGATTCTTCGTGACCGAACACGGGAGCAGTCGCGATGAAACGGCGTCTGGAGAGATGGAAAAGCCGCAAGGCCGAAAGGCTCGACGCCGAGGCCAAGGCCCTGGAGGAGCGAATCCAGCAGCGCCTGCGGGACATCGACCGGTTCCACACCGAACGCCTCTGCGAGCGGTATCGCCACCTGGTGCCGCCGGAACGCATCCAGAAGGTCAAGGACCTGCCCACGGTCTTCGAGGACCGCAAGGCCTTCGAGCGAAGCTACGCCCAGGCGGACGGGCGCAAGCCGCCCGAAGGGCATCAGGTCGCGGGGTTCTCGCGGTACACCCTCGAGCCTGCCCACGTGGACATGGACAACCCTCAGTTGCGGAAGAATGCGGTCCACGAGCGGGTGCATCAGCTGTCCGACCCGCGCGCCAGGGAACTGCTCGGCGAGAAGGTTCACGAGGGTATCACGGAGGACGTGGCTATCAAGGAACTCGGTGAAGAACCCAATGCTGAATTGCCTCGGTCGTATTCGCAGGAGCGCGCGACCGCCCGGAAGCTGCGCGAGCTGTGCGGCGACGGCGCCGTGGACAGGGCCTACTTCCAGGGCGACGCCCGAGAACTGCGGTCGTGCTTGGAACACCGCCTCGGCAAGGGCAACCTGGAGAAGCTGAAGGACGCAGCCGACGCCCCGGTGTTGCCGGACCGACCTACAGAGAAGGAGGAAGGATAGCCGATGGACGGACTGGCCAAGGCCATCTTGGGCTTCCTCCTTTTGATAGCGGCGATTTACCTCGTCTGCATCGTCGTGGCCTTCCTGATCCTGGTGGCCCTCGTCGCCGCGCCGCCTGTGTTGTCGGGTTACTGGTTGAGGAACCGGACCAGGAAGTTCGCGCTCTCGCGGCGGAAGGTCTGTGAGTGCGTGTTCCTGGGCCTGGCACTCTTCTGTCTGCCTCTGTTGACGGTGTTCGCTGACGCCTCCGCCTGGCCGATGGCACTGTGGACCTCTTGCCTCCTGGGGCTTGCCGGGCCGGCGACGTACCTGACCATCGAGGGGTATCGCCAAGTCTTCTGGCCGCACCGCAAGGTTGCCTTGGCTGAGGGCGCCAACGCCCGCCGTCTTGGCTGGACTCTCTGGACGCGCCGCCTCCGGCTCAGCCGCATGGAGAAGGCCATCCGACGGGAGGATGAGCGCCACGGCGGATTGCGGCACGAGCTGGGCCAGGTGCGATCCCTGGCGCGAGAGATCGTCCTGCGGACCGACCCGGCGTTCTTCAGCGCCGAGGTCGCCCGGTGGAGCCGGGCCTGCGCCGCCATGTCCACAGAGGACCTTCAGCGGCGCGCAGCGGCCCTGCCGGACGAGGCTGTAGTCAAGACCTTGGAGCGGGCGCTCCGGCGCTTGCCCGAACTGGTGGACAACCGGCCCCATGAAATCAGGGCGGTGCTTCAGGCGGCGACGATTCAGGCGGAGGTCATCACGCGGATGGTGCGAACGCCGGACGATGCCTACGAGGAGAACGTCCAAGAGGCCCAGCGGCTGCGCTCGGAGACAGACGCTCTCCAGGCGAAGTTCGCCGCGGCCCAGGACAACAGGATGAAGGCGGTGGAAACCATTCGCCGGCTTCGTAGGGAACGGGTTACCGTTCAGTAAGGAGAACCTCCGATGTCGATGACCGCGCGATACAAGACCGAAATCGTCATTCCCAAGCCCCAAGTGGCGCTGCTCCAGGGCAACGTCAAGGGCGTGCCGTGCATGGAGATCATACGCCTGGCCTTCGACAAGATCGCCAGGGAGCGGGAAGGGACGATCACGGACGGCTACCAAGACTGCGCCGGTAAGCACCACCGCTGCATCATGGGACTTCGGACCAAGGCCTTGCCTCGCGGCCTGGGCGTCACCGTGGCTGCGGACGGACGTCTGCGGTTCGAGTTCGACCGACAGGACGCTAACCTGGCCGAGGCAGAAGCCATCTGCCGGGACATCGCCCGGGCCTACGCCGTCATCGCCATCATGCGCGTCCAGAAACAGCACGGTTACCATGTCTCCATCGAGCGTGAGATTTGTGACAGTCGTGGGCGGAACGTGCTGATCTCTGCGGTGCGGGCATAGGTGGCGAGCCCAAGCAGTGCTGCCTGCGAGGGGCTGGAGACCGAGGTGTAATGGTGAGGAAGCTTTCAGGCAACATGAGAATCCGGGTGCATCGGTTCCTGCCCGTGACAGAGGCGGAGGGACCCGGCCAGCGCGCGGCTCTCTGGGTTCAGGGGTGCCCCATCCGCTGCCCGGGCTGCTTCAACCGGCAAACCTGGAGCTTCCGCAAGGGGTGCTGGCGAACCGTAGGCGACCTCTTCCGCCAGATCGCCGAGCACCCCGGCCTGGAAGGCGTGACCTTCACCGGCGGCGAACCGTTTGCCCAAGCGAGGCCGTTGGCCGCGCTTGGCCGCGCGTGCCGGGACGCTGGGCTTTCGGTCGTCACGTACACGGGCTACAATTATGGCCGCGTTCGCCGAAGCAAGCGGCGGGACTGGAAGGCCCTGCTGGACGTCACGGACTTGCTCCTGGCTGGGCCTTTCGTCAAGGAACTTGTCGATTCTTCACGCCCGTGGGTAGGCAGCAGCAACCAGGAGTTTGTCTTCCTGACCGACAAGTATTGTCACCTTAATGAGAATTGCGCGCCTTCGCCGAACAACCTCGAAGTCCGGATCGACAAACTCAGCGGCTTGTCACTCAACGGAACTGCCCCAGAGTCGGACATTAAGGCCATTCGGCAAGAGCTTGCCCGCCTCGGAGTCCACCTGTCTGTCGAAAGCAAAGGTGCTTCATGATGGCCAAGATGATTCGCACAACAGTGGACGCAGATGGCAACGTGCGCGTGGACTTCAGCGGTTTCACCGGGAATGACTGCCTGCCAGAGGAGGATCGTCTTCGCCACAGCCTGGCCGAGTTTGGGATCCTCACCTCTCTTGGCCGGGTTGCCCACAAGCAAGCCGCGACGGTTGAGCGTGCGGTTCAATCGACGAAAGGGGGACAGTAACGCGATGCTCGTCGCTTGGGTCGCTAAACATAACCCTCCAAACAGAATACTTGCACGCTCCCGTCTCTAATCCCCGCCCACAGCGTACCCGAATGGTGGCTCACAAGTTTCGAGAGCGGATCAGGCCACCATGCAAATGCGGCCGAATACCACAAATCTGAGTCGGAGCCGGTGATCGCGGACACTGTCGTTTCAAACCGCCGGGGGAGAGCAAAACACACAGGCGGAGGCGAGCTGGCCGACGGCAACTTGCTCTCTGTGGGTTCCGGGAGGGAACCACAGAACCGAAGCACGCTTGCGCATCTTACCTTATCCTCATCCCGTTTCGGCAATATGAATGCTACACGTCCACGCCCTTCTTCGTCTAGCCCATACAGCAGGTCCGCCTCAATCTCGCCCAAGCATTCTCTGACAGCCTGGGCACACTCCACGGGCCCCCGACCGTCGTCGGAGCTTGCATAACCATCAGCGGGTTCCCCGAATATCAGCTTCTTCACCGGCGGACAAGCAAGCCCATCGATCTCTGGTCGAACGGTCATGTCCCACACAAAGAGATAAGAGCCGTCAAGGACAGCCGCCAACCGCCGCCCATCAGGAGCCCACGCCAGGCTTCTCACTCTCTTGGGGTCCCAAGCAGTGGTGGTAATTCGGCCATTCTCAAGTCGTCGCCAAGTCGAGCTTGGATGTGACCGAGCCGAAAGAGATAACAGCGTTTCCCCCGTCTGAACACTTACAATAAGGACGTCTCCAGACACGTTCGCCACGGCTAACTGATTGCCATCGGGCGAGAGTGCCGCGGGTCCGCACGTCGTGGAATCGGCTGTGAAGGATTCGAGCATCCGCAGCGATCCGCTTCGCACCGTCGCGACGTTCACAAGGATGTCGCCCTTACTCTGGCTGGTGAGCGCAATCACATGAGGTCTCGAAGGACAGTTCGACGCGACTAGGCTCACCAATCTGTCTCCCTTTAGGGCGACCGAATTTGCCTTGATGAGAACGCGTTTCTTCTCATCCAAGACCCACAGCCTGAGCCTGAGGGTGCATAGCGATCTTTCGATAATGCTCCCGTTCTCCGCTATGTCCGATACGGTAACGACGCCGGTGCCATCGGCAACCCAGGCAATATTAGGACCTCCTTTCCCGGCGGTGGGAGGGATCTCCTGCGGCATCCTTAAGTCCCACAGGCGGATATCTCTGAAAACGTTTGCGGTTGCGAGCCAGGGCCCCTTCGGACATACCGCCCACTTGAACCATGTGCATCCGTAGGCTTCGCGGACAGGGAGCAGGACAGGGTCGCTCCCGTCAAAAGGCCACATAAGGAGTTCGTTATCATCAGTGGCGGCGGACAAGAGAACCTCTCGCGTACCGACATAGGCAAACTCAACGCGTCTTACGCTTGCGATGCCACTATGCCCTTCCAGTCTCCGCGGGGTACGCTTGGAATGAGCGTCGAGAATCGCCAAGAACGTGCCTAGGCCGCGCCTCCAACGCATGCCTCCGATGGCGATTCGTTCACCATCCAAAGAGAACGCCACACTGTGCAGGTCCTCGTCTAGGCCATCGTATAGAGGAACGGCCGTTCGGCTGCCCAGCAGAGGCACAGGAGGCACCAGAGCACGCAACCAAACCTGCCCCGGCCTTCTGACGGCCCGTTCTACCCTCCAATCCTCAACCAGCTTGCGAACCTCCCTGGCCGCTTGAGATTCCCAAGGCGGGCTGCCTCCCATCCATCCGCCTTTCGGCGAAGCACAGAACGCGGCGATTTCCCGCCCCCCATACCACCAACAGCGGTTCCACAAGCACTGGAACAGGCAGTCCGGATGGCGGGTAAGGAATAGTGAATCTATGCGCAGCGCCGTTCCAAGAATCTCCAGGATTGCCCGTTTCTCGTGGTTGCGGGGCATCACGCCAACGGCCGCGAAATCGCTGAAAAGATCGGGCAGCATCGTCGGCTGTGGGATCTCCTGGTGCAGATGCCATTCCGCCTTCACCTCGAGGAACTCCAGGTTCGTCAGCAACGCCGCCAACTCATCCCACATCTCTGATCGAGCCAAGTGGGGAGGTCCGAACCGGAGGGCATACCATCGGGCATACTCCCCTTTGCGGGGCTGCTCCCCCGGCTGCTCGTCCTTCCAAGCGCGTAGGCAATATTTCGCCAGGTCCCCTTGTGATTCGACAAGCTCGCTGCCCCGCATGATGTCCGAAAGGAAAGCCTTGAAGGAAGGATGGAAGAACCGATAGCAGTACCGCTCTGAATCACGCTCCGAGTAATACGGGTTGTCCACCCGTCTTAGGAACTGCTCTAACGGGGCGAACGTGCTATCCCACAGGTGTGAAGGTACCTCCGCCGCGTCCATCATCATGCCGCGCGTTAACGGCACTTCGGCCGAGAGCAGCAACTTGGCGACCTCGTACAGGCGCCCCCTTGCGTTATCCGCTAAATTGTCGGTCGCGCGCTTCCAGAAGGTCTCGTACATGAACCCCAACTTGTCCTTGTCGTCCCGCCAACGAGCCAATTGGTCAAGGAATTCGCTGATATCCTGCTTGCCGATGTCGGGAAGATGCTTGCGCAGCTGGGTCAAAATCAGGAAATTGCCGCCGCTTACCGTTGCGACCTTGTCGACTAGTTTGTCTGCCAGGTCCCCCATATGGCGCCGAGCATACACGAGCGCGTCCTCGATGTTCGCAGAAAGCACGTCTTGGCAGTCGAGGTTATAGCAGTCAGCGTCGTTCCGGCGCTTCAGGGTCTCCAGGGCGTCACACCACCGGCCAGCGACTACGAAACAGACCCCGGCCGGGATGTCCTTCGGGATGGCCTGATAGGCCGTCAGCGATGCCTGAGACAGAGGGGGCAGCGCCTCCTCCAAGCCGTCGATGAAGATCAACTGCCGCTCGTCGCACTTGATCTTGCCAAGCAGGTCCACCAGTGCCCTTGACCACCGGGCTGCCCGATGTTCATCTGCAATGTCATCGGGTGGTTCGCCGACGATGTCATGAATGCGGTGAAGTTGCGCATAAAGGTGGCGTATGCAGCCTATGGGGCTTCGCCGCATCGGCCGCCAATCATCGCGTTCGTAGAAATAGAACGCCGGCTTCGAGCCGGGACGTCCAAGCTCCTCGTCCTCGATCAGATGTGCCATCAGGGCCGTCTTGCCCTTGCCGGGCTCTGCCTGGATGATCAGGACACGCTTGTCCATCCTGCGCAGATGCCGCTTCAGCCACTTCACCACGTGCTCGCGCCTCACGAAGTCTTCCCTATGCGCCTCGAACACGTCGTCAAAGGGCAGCAGCCATCCCTGCGCCGCCAGCTCCTGGTCCAGCGTCCCAACCTTGGCTCGCTCCTTCTCGGCTTCATCCCCACGGCTGGCACGAGTCCAGGCTTCGGCCCGAATGCGGTGAGCCTCAAGACGCATTATGGGGGGGTTGCCTTCGCTGACGAACCTGTCGGTCTCCTGGATGATGCGGGAAGCATATCTCCCGACCTCGTCTTCTCTGCTTGCCCATGAGCGGAACGCCGCGAGAACCTTCAAGTATGCGTTCTCGTAGGCTTTCGTATCCCGCCAAAGATCTTGTAGAATCGTCAGGATGGCAAAGCCCAAGTCGGGCGGCAGCCACACGGGGTTCAAGCCGCACTCACTTTTGAGACCCTCTTGGCCTTCGACGACGAGAAACCGTTTGTAGCCCCAATCCAGTGCGACCTGTATCTTGCTCGCCAAGGTTTCCGCCAGCTCCGCCGGACCCCCCGGCACCGGCTGGAGTCTGTCGTCTTGCAGGCAGCCGGTGGCGATTGCATCATCGGGCATTCGGAGGCTCAGTCGCGACGCCAGGGTCGCAATGATCGATGACAAGGCGCAACTACCCCCTCCCACGTTGTCCAAAACCGCCCACTCGACATCGGGGTAGAGGACCTCCTTCGTGCCGGTCGGAACGTGCTCGGCGGTGCTATTGAATTGCTCGGAGACAGCCAAAGCCGCTTTGACGCCGGCGGCTTTGAAATCGTCGGCGCTCTCGTGCGGCTTGGCATCCGACCGCATGTGCACGCGGACGAACCCCAGCCTGCCAGAGCGCCCCCTGGATGCGGCGCATGGGAAGGGAAAGAATCCATTCTTGGAAGGAGAAAGGGCCATGTTCGTCAGCGGGTGTTGAGTCAGCCCCAGGCGATCCCGAGCAGCAGCATCCAGGCGCCCGTAGAGCCAGGCATACACCTCATGTACCCACTTGGCCGGCTCGGTGGGGTTGGTCCCGTATCTTGCCACGTCGAGCGGAGTAGCGGTGGAGACCCATTCCCAGCGGCACCGGGGATTCTCTTCGGTTGGAGGGAAACTGGCGGCCATTGGCAATCCTCAGTGTTCCTGCCGGTCTGCCGCGTTCCTCGCACCTTCCAGCACGTCCACGGCGGCTCTGTAGCCAGGGCTGTCAGCGGCACAGCCCTCAAGGAGTCGCAGGTCGGCAAGGGCGGCATCCACGACCCCTCTTGCCGTGCACTTCTTCACCGCCGATTGATACGTTTCTACCGCCTGGTCCACAAGACCGCGCGCGACTTGTGCAAGGGCTAGGTCATAGACGGGATCGTAAAGCCGGGCCCCCGTTGCCATCAAGCGCTCATTCCCCGTTGCGCCCTTCTCCAGGAGCACGGCTCCCTGCTGTACATCGCCTTCCTGGAGGCGAAGAATGCCGAACCGGACCAGCGATCCTGCAGACAGATACCCTAGCCGCGTATCAAGACACTGCTGGTAATAGCGAGCGGCAATACCGAGACGACCTGCGGCATGGTTAACAAGGCCGATTTCAAGGAGGATATGCGGAGTTTCCCAGAGGTAGTCAAGAGGCAGCGAGACATCCTCTATTCCCCGAACGATATCAGAAAGTGGCTGTCTTACCCTGCCGATGCGGGCAAGGTGTCCTAACTCCACTAGAATCCAAAGCAGTGTCGGTCGCACGTCCATTCGCCGGGCAACTACGGCGATCTCGCTAAGGATCTTCTCGGCTCCCGGGTAATCACCATATCTTCGAAGAACGCGCCCCCAACGCCGCCCGACAGCCAGCGCGATATTGTCGGAGGCCGCATCTCGAATGGCGATTTCGTAGCATCGCCCCAACAAGTCCATCGCCTCGGTAAATTGTCCCTCCTCTGCCAGTAACACCCCGATCCAACTTCTGGAGCTCGCCACCTCAGCTTGCGCGTTCAAGCGACCCTTGATCTCCGCTGCATGCGCGAAGTATTCTTGTGCTAGCGCATGGTTGCCTGTGGCATATGCCACCCTTCCTCGGCGGTCCCACAGGTGGCCCTCGACCATGCCGAGCTCGGCACAAGCAGGGGCCATTTCCAGGCCCTCGGCGCAACACTGCTCCGCCAGAGTGTAGTTGCCGACTTCCTGGTTTCTTACGGCCCACTCGTGAAGCCACACGGCTACGACGCGCGGTTCGCCCACCGCACGAGCAGCCCGGAGAACCCTTTGGCACAGAGTGTCATTCTCCCTGAAGCGGCCCCAGTCGCGGAGGGCAATGCACCACTCGTGGAGCTTGGCGTAATTCCTGACCAGATCGTCCCAGGCCTCGGCGGCCCATAGGTGCTCGCCAGCGCTGGCCACCGCCTTCGCCCAGCCGAGTTGAGCCTCCCTTGGCCATGATCGTCGCGGTGCTCCGCGCTGCGCTGCCTTAATTGCTTCGGAGAGCGTCAAGTAGAACTGCCCTGCCTTGGTGTGGAATGTGCGCCGCGCGTACTGTCCCTCGCATGGAAGTTGCGCATGGACGATCTCACGCACAGTTTGGTGCATGTCATAGTGTTCGCCTCGTCGCCGAAGCAGTCCATTGCGCTCAAGTCGCCACAGAAGGGCGTCCAGGTCGTCCAACTCGGGCAGGATGCTGCGCAAAGCCGCTTCGGGGGTGGGTTCGAAGAAAACCGAGACAGCAGCCAGCACGAGTTGAGCCTTGGGAGTCTGCTGACGTACTTGTCCAGAGATAAGGACCTTCGTCCGATCTTCCCTGTCATATTGGTCAAGCAGACGAGAGTCTTGGAGAATCGCGGAAGGGGCGTGACCAGTGCGCGATAGGAAGTCCACGAGCGACGCCAATCCCAGAGGAACGCAGTGGACTTTGCCTGCGAGGTCGCGCAGGAAATCGCGACTGAGTCGCTTCACGTCACGGATAGCGCTTTGGCCGCGCAAGTAGCGGACTGCCTCCGCGTCGGACAAGCCCTCGTCCAATCGCACCACAGCAACGTTGCGATCTCCGGTAAAACGCGGAACGGCGTGGCTCGTGGCAACGATTTGTATTGAAAGCCTCCTCGCCACGGTCAACTCGGCGAATCGCTCTAACTCCGGGTCGGTAAACGTGCCATCAGCGCAGAGCAGCGACTCAAGGTTGTCGAGTATAACCCAGACGCGTCCGACTTTGCCCAATTCCTTGAAGAAGAATGCGAGCTTCTCGTCTGTTGACAGGTCGTGGGCGGAAAGCGCATCGTGGAAGTTTTCAATCTTTCCTGCAATCCGTCCGGCAGCCTCGAAGAGCCGCGGCAGAGGGGGGGCGGGACTTCGGCAGTCTATGTACATGATCCCCTTCGGACCCGGCTTCGGTATGTGACTGTCCTTGACCACTTCGTCCAGGACCTTGTTGACCAGGTACGTCTTGCCGAACCCGGCGGGGCCGACGATGACGGTAAACGGGCAACCTCTCTGAAGGAACTTGCGGACTGTCCTGAGTTGGGCTTTCCGACCGACAAAATCTCGCACAGCCAGCAGATCGCCCACGACCGGGTCCCTCTTGCCCGTTGTCGCGTCCCACCGCACCTGCATCCGCGCCAGGGCTTCATCTGCTCGGTCGTGCCAGATCAACTGGGGGAGTTCCAATAGCGCGCGGGACACCTCCGGCGATACGCGCAGCAGCTCGACGTCCGGCGGCAGTTCTCCTTCCTGTCCCTTGACGACCAGAATCCGCCGATAGCCCCACTCGCGGGCAGCATTCAACTTGCTTGGCAGCGTGGCCAGTTCGACCGGACCAAGGCGGCCATCGTGCCAAGTGCCGGTTGCCGCAAGGTCATCGGGCAACGGCATGCCGATGATGCGGGCCAGAGTGGCCACCACGGCTGATAATGCGACGCTTTTCCCGGCGACTGGGCAGGGCAGGACCGGTTTGGGGACAGGCCAACCGAGCTTCGGATGCCCGCACTCCCATCTGAGGTGATCGGCGACCGCCAGGGATGCTTGTTGAGCCGCGGTCAGGAGTTGGCCTTTGGGACAAGGTGCTTCGTCCTGGAAGTCCACCTGAAGGAAACCCACGCGCCCCCCCTCGGGATTGTCCGATCCGCACAGCACGGGGAACAAGCCGTCCATGTCAGGTCCCCGGGGCTTGATATCCGGCGAGGGAAGCTTGTCCCGAATGGTTTTCGGCAAGCGCGACCACCGCCATGCGTAAGCCTGGCGGACCCACTGCAACTCGGATTTTCGGCCGGCCCAATATGCCAGCCTGCTCACGGACTGGCGACAGACCC
>Ga0315281_10012699_pt1 | contig 11453 bp, 12 predicted proteins | sample YL17G07_0_MG_FD_204540 | JGI IMG/M metagenome (GOLD analysis project Ga0315281, IMG submission 204540) | Sediment microbial communities from Yellowstone Lake, YNP, Wyoming, USA - YL17G07_0 | ecosystem: Environmental > Aquatic > Freshwater > Lake > Sediment | place: USA: Wyoming | collected... | reverse complement strand
AAATTATTTTCTCCACCATATCATCAAATACAATCATAGCTAATTGATTGGGTTCATATATATCTCTATATAACTGGGTAAATAAACAACCATCAGCTAAAGAAATTGAGGGTAAATAGAAAGTTGCTATTATAAAAATTAAAATCAAATAAAAAATCTTTTTCATCAATTCTCACCTCTTCTTATAGTTAAAAGTCAGGCTTCTAACTATTTTTACTAGATTTTTTATATAATAATTATACTACAAAACAATTAAAAATCCTCTTTTTTTATAAATATGAGTATATTCCCGCCTTTATTCTATTGCTGCCAGTTAGTATAAAATTTATTGGACATTACTGATAGATTTATTGAACAAAGAATGATATACTTTTATTTGTTCTATAACCTCTAACCCATTTTAAAGAAATTATAGGATGATATTATGAAAAAGCTTTTTAAAAACAGAAGAAAAAATACAAAAAGCAAACCAGATATGGACAAAGCAGAAAAGCAAGAAAAGATATCTATTGATTTTCGCATTATAATAGCAATAATATTTACTCTAATTTTCTGGGCCTCTGCCTTTGCCGGTATACGGGCGGGATTAAAGTCATACAGTCCTGAAAATTTAGTACTTTTTCGCTTTTTAACTGCTTCGATAATTTTATTAGCTTATGCTATAATTACCCGCATGCCTTTACCTGAAAAAAGAGACCTGCCAGCTATATTATTTATGGGTTTTATAGGAATAACTGTTTATCATCTCACTCTAACCTATGGAGAATTAAAAGTTACTGCTGGTTCTGCCAGTCTATTAATTGCCTCTGTTCCCATTTTTACAGCCATTTTGGCAATAATTATTTTGAAAGAAAAGGTTAAGGTCTGGGGCTGGATAGGAATTCTAATCAGTTTTTTGGGAGTAAGTTTAGTTGCCTGGGGAGAAGGTAAAGGAATCAGATTTGAACCAGCAGCTTTTTTAATTGTATTAGCAGCAATCAGTGCGAGTTTGTTTTTTGTTTTACAAAAACCTTTTTTAAAAAAATATTCACCTTTAAAATTTGCCTCTTATACCATCTGGAGCGGGACTTTTTTCAAATATTTTTCTCTCCAGGTTTATTCCAGAGTATTAAAAATGCACCGATTGAAGCAACTCTAGCGGTTATTTATCTGGGTATTTTCCCAGCTGCCTTAGCCTATGTTACCTGGGCGTATGTCCTATCCAGGATTCCAGCTTCTTTAGCAGCCAGCTATCTTTATTTATCTCCGATATTAGCTATATTAATCGCCTGGATATGGTTAGGAGAAGTACCTTATTTTTTATCACTGCTAGGAGGGTCTCTTACTCTGATGGGGGTTGTAATTGTGAATATTTGGGGAAAATAGGGTTTTGTTATTATTTTATTCAATTCCCAAATTCATGAATCTGTGCTCACTCGCTAGTAATTAAATTAATTCCTGATATTTTTATTTTTTTTAAAATAACTCTGCTATTTATAATATTCCCTAAAATAATAAATTTTAGACTACCTGATTTATACTTTCCATTACACAATACATACCCTTTCCTGCTCTTATTGGCACAAAACACTGATTACAAGAAATACAAGTAGCTCTTTCAGTATTACCTAACTGCCACCGCTTAATCAGTCCTGGTTCCCTAATTAAAGGACGAGATAGTGAAATATAATCTGCTCGCTCCTTTTCTACCAACTCCTTAACTACCTCGTAAGAGCGGATTCCCCCCACCAGAATTAAAGGAACAGTAATTTTTTCCTTATATAACTTGGCGGCATCACTATAGTAGGCCTCTTCTTCTTGAGAATCAATCTCGCCTAATCTAGAAGAGGAATATTTACTTAGACTAAGTCCTGTTCCACCACTTAACTCAATGGCATCAATACCTGCTGCTTCAAGCATTGCTGATACCTGCACCATTTCTGGTGCAGTAAAACCACCTTTCATAAAATCATCCGAATTTAGCTTGATTAAGACCGCAAATTGCTGGCCCAACTCAGACCTAATAGCACAAAGAATTTCCAAAATAAAGCGGGCTCGATTTTCAATACTTCCTCCGTATTCATCATTTCTTTTATTAAAAAAAGGAGATAAAAACTGGCTAAGTAGATATCCATGAGCTGCATGAATCTGGATTCCATCAAAACCTGCTTTTTTCGCCCTCACTGCAGCTTTTTTAAAATCTTCAACAGTTTGAAATATTTCTTTTTTAGTCATTTCTCTACAGTTTAGACCATTTTTAATCTCTAAAGAGGAAGGTCCAAGGGGTTGACTTTTGATTAATTCAACTGAAGCTCGAGCTCCGGCATGAGCAATTTGCATTATAATCTTACTACCTTCTCTATGCACCTTTTTAACCATTTCTATATAGCTGGAAATAAGCTGGTCACTATAGATGCCTAATTGTCTTATCCCGGCCTGTCCGTTTTGATTAATATAGGTATGACTGGTGATAATCATTCCTACCTGACCTTTGGCCAACTCTAAGATTAAGTTAGCAATCTCATCATTACAGGATCCATCGGGGTCAGCTAATCCTTCCCAGGTAGCACTGCGGACAAATCTATTTTTCAATTCCAGCTGATTAATCTTGGTTTTAGCAAACATTTTTTTTCTCCAAGGAGTGTAAGATCAGAAATAGAATGAAACTAATCAATAAAGGAACAGCAGCTAAACGATAAGACCAAATTAGACTGCTTTGATCTGCAATCCATCCATAGAGAGTTGGGGCAATGGTAGCAGAAAGTCCCTCGACAAACATGCTTATTCCAAAAAACCTGCCCTGATAATGAACTGGACAAATAAAGGTTAACCAGGTATTTTGAGCCGGGAAAAATATTCCATCTAAAATACCCAAGATTACCACAATTAATACAATGAGTAATGGTTGGACAATGAAAGTGATACCAATAATGAGAAAAGTAGTACCAATAGTGGTTAATAATATTAATATAAGTGGTTGGTTTTGGTCAATAATTCTACTGGAAGTAAGACTACCTAGAAATACTCCGCTAAAATATATACTAACAATCCAGGCAGAAATCCCGGGTTTTAAACCAATATAATCTGTGGCGTAAAGGGGAAGAAAAGAAAGAATAGCCCATAAACCCAGGCTTCTAATAGCCTGAGTAATAAAAAACAAATAAATATAACCTTGCTTAATTTTCTTCTCTGCTTCCGTTTTGAGATTTTTTTTATCCTTTTTTGATTTTAGATAGGCATAAGCCAGGAAATAACCAGGTAAAGAGAATAGTAAGCAGGTAACTTTCCAGCCCCATATTTGAACAAAGATACCGAATAATAAACTGGCTACAATTATTCCTGCTGTTCCTGCAGCTGAAAATAAGCTTAAATAACGTCCTCTCTGGCTTGCTTTAGAATTTTCTCTCACCATGGCAGTTGCTAAAGGGTGAAAAGTTGAAACACCGATAGCTAATAAAAATAAAAAAACAGCAATAGTGTGAATATTATTTATCCAGATTAGACCACCTAAAAAAATAGAAGAGCAGATAAAGCCACTGGCTATAACTACTCTTTTATCATATTGATCTCCTACATATCCGAATATTAAGGAAAAAATCGACCTTAAAGCAACATGAGTAGTTAAGATCAGTCCTGATTGGAAATAATTGAGCTGAAATTCTTCTCTAAAAAGAGGCAAAAGAAGAGGTATAATAAAAAAATAAATATCATTATAGGAATGGCCTAATGCATTTAATTTTAGTTTTGATTTTACTTCTTTTCTATCTTTATCTTTATCAACCATTTTTTCTAGGACCTTAAATTAATACATTATAATAATATAAAAAATCTCCCTTTTATAACGATTCCTTCCCGGTCATTTTTTCAATCTTCACTTTAATAATAATTGTTTTTTCCAAAACATCTTCGGGATAATGAAATATAGACTGGGAATCATACTGATAATAATGCTGTATTATGATATCCAGGGCATTTCTCTTTTCTGTAATATCTTTTAAAATAACTGCTTTGCCAAAGATCAGAACACTCTTGTACTTCATGCTGGTTTTGCATACCTTTTGAGAAGGTACGAGTTCTACATCAACATCAAACTCCACACAGACCTGATCATTATTCTGGAGAATATCTAGCTTATGTCCTTCTCTATCCGAATGTAGATAGAGGTAATTCTCCGAATAACCAAAATTCATGGGTATTATATATGGCTCATCTTGCCAGCACATAGCTACCCTACAAACACTTGACCTCTTAATAATGGATACCATTACTTTCTGATCAATTATTTCTTTATCTTTTCTTCTCATAATACCACCAATAAACCTCCCTGTTTAATCTTAACAAATTTTTAAATCTGTCTAATGTTGAGAGCTGCTTCTATTTATTTTTACCATAACCCGGGTTTCCGGTCAAGTTAAAATTTTAACCAATCAGTCAGTCCCATAAGTTTAGAGGACATCAATAAAACATAAATAATTAGAAAAATTCTGATCCATTTGTCTCCTTTAGCAACCGCAAAATTACTTCCCAAATAAGCGCCAATAGCACTACCGATAGCTAATATAAGACCTAAAATCCAATCTACTTTTCCACTGATAATAAATACCAGTAATGAGCTGAATAAATAAATTCCGGTAATAAACATTTTCAGACTATTTATCTTCACCAAAGACATTCCGGTAATTAAAACTAAAATTGCCATAATAATAAATCCCACTCCTGCCTGGATAAAACCTCCGTAAAAACCAACAAAAAAGAAAGCAATCATGGCAATAATCAATCGAACCCTACTTAATTTTTCAATATTTATATTTTTTAAATATTTCTTCTCTGGACGCCAGATAATTAAAACTAAAACTACCAGCATTACAATGGCTAAGATTTTTTGAAAAACTTCTTCCGGAAGAGATATGGCCAATTTAGCACCTATAATCGAACCAATTACTGCTGGTAATCCAAACATTAAGCTCAATTTTGGATAGTAAAATCCCTTTTGTTTAAAGTTAACTACGCCTACAATACTTTGCAGCATCAAACTAACCCGGTTAGTACCATTAGCTACTGCCGAAGGTAATCCTAAAAAAATTAAAGCAGGTAAGGTTAATAGGGAACCGCCTCCACCTATAGTATTAACAAACCCAGAGACAATTCCTACTACTAAGATTAATCCAATATATTTTAATTCCATAATGAATACCTCATCTTTTTGATCAATGAGCTTAGAGATATATTTTATAGATAATATAATAATTTCTGAAAATAAACAAGGCACAATAACCATATAATAAAATAAAGTTACCTCCTAAAACAAAAGATCTAACCTCGTTTTAAAAATATTTTAAAAAAACAGGGTTTTCAGTTATTTTATGGTATAATTATTAATAGGAAAGTATCATAATTAATATAATGTATTTTTTAATTTTTTATCAAAGTATGATCTATGCACCAACAGATAAATTTAAAAAAATTTTTAGGAGGTAAGCTTCAATGAAAAAGAGTTATTACTTTTTTATAATTTTAAGTATTATAGTTTGCTTATTTTTATGTTCTTTTTCTTTATCATTTTCTGAATCGATCCCTGCTGCAGAAGAAAATTATAAACAAGGGGAAGAACTTATAAATCAGGGGAAATATGAGGAAGCCATTACCTATTTTGAAAAAGCAGTAGAAATTGATCCAAATTATATCAACGCTTACTTTAACATCGGCAGGTGCAAAAATAATCTTAATAAAAAAGATGAGGCTATTGAAGCTTATAAAAAAGTCATTAGTTTAAATCCTAAATATGCAGAGGCTTACAGTAACCTCGGAGATGTTTATAGAACATTGAAGAGATACGAGGAAGCCCTCCAGATGCTGAACAAAGCTATAGAACTAAAACCTGATTATGCTTACCCTTATTATAACTTAGGACTTATATCTGCAGACCAAGGCGACTTTCCCAAGGCTATAATCTATTATAAAAAAGCAATAAAATATAAACCTGATCACAAATGGAGTTATTACTACTTAGGAGATGCATTAGATGATATAAGTATTGAGTTATACGAAGAAGCGGTAGAAGCATATTTAAAGGCTATAAATATAGATCCCAAATATGGCGATGCCTATAATGGTTTGGGATATGCCTATAGAAAATTAGGAGAATATGATAAAGCTATTGAAGCGATAGGAAAGGCTATTCAGTTATATCCAAATTTTTATTACTATTACTATTGTTTGGGTGAAACTTATAAAGATAAAAAACTTTATCCGGAGGCAATAAATAATTATAAAAAAGCCATTCAAAATAATCCGGAATATAAATATAGTCATTTTAGTTTAGGCTATTCCTTAGATCAGAGTAAACTTTATGAAGAAGCAATAGCGGCCTATAAAGAAGCAATACGTATTGATAAAAACTTTACTGTGGCTTATTTTAATTTAGGACTTAACTATAAAAGATTAGAGCGATATGACGAAGCTATTACCGCCTTAGAAGAGGCAATAAAATTAGATCCAAAATATACCTACGCCTATTATAATTTAAGTCTGATCTATTATAATTTAGGTAATAAAGAAGCAGCTATGAAAGAATATGAAACAGTTAAACAATTAAATGCAAATTTAGCTCTCGAACTACTTCCGTTAATCAGTAAATAACTATTCTATGTTTTTTTATTTCTACGATTTTAGAAAGAATAAGGTCTAAACTTATTTAGAATTTTTATAATTCGAAAAATCCCTTTAGCATCTAAATCAAAAAGCTGGTTATCTTCTTGTTCTCACAAACCGCTTGATTTAAAAAAAAATAAAAATAATGCTTGACATTCTCCCCAAATAATATATAATAAAAAAATCACTTAACCATAAGTGAAAAGGTTATCAAATGAATAATTTATAACCTGAAAAACTTAATCCTTTAGTTTAGGATTGAGCTAAGTAATATTTGAAATAGAGTCTTTTCTATCTTGTTTTACTTTTCCTCTAAAGAGAATGTTACTGAAGAAAAAATAAAAAAGGAGGAAAAAGAGATGCAAGGTAGTAAACTTTATGTCGGAAATTTAAGCTATACCGTAACTAACCAGCAACTGGAAGAGCTTTTTGGTAAACATGGTACTGTAAAAAGTGTCAATATTATCGAAGGCAAAGGTTTTGGTTTTGTGGAAATGTCTTCTCCAGAAGAAGCTGAAAAAGCCAAAGAAGCTTTAAACGAAACTGATTTTAATGATCGTCCATTGAAGATCGACGAAGCCAAACCACAAAAACCCAGAAGAGATTTTAACGATAGCCGAAGACGTTATTAATTTTTAGTTAAAATATCTTAGTTAAGAAATGAAAAACCTCTTTAGTACATATGTACTGAAGGGGTTTTTCGTTTATTTTTAAGTTTCTTTATTGACCTATAAAATATAGAGAAAAATTATTTTAAAATTAAATGGGATATCATTTTATTTTACTCTAATAAGCCTCAAATAATGAAAAGGGAATTTTAAAATATCTTATCCCCGAAGAATAAGGAGCGATCTCATACAATCCGAAATAGACTACAATTCCATCCTGAATTAAATAAAAAGGTTGTTCTGGACTGATTGATTGAAATACTGCACCATCCTCAAAAAAGGCCTGGGGGTTTTGTCGAATTTGTCTTTTTATTTCTTGATTGATAATTTCCTCATAATCTTTCTTTTCTTTTAAGATATCCGAAAGAGAAATCCTCTCTCCATTGGTTAGATTAAGATTATAGGCTTCTTGCACGGTACATCCATGTGCTCCCAAGGTATAACAATAATAAAAGACTGAAAGACTCAAAAAATTATCCTTTTGATAATGTACGATATAATAGGTAGAAGCAATATACTTATACTTTCTTATCTCCTCTCCTTCCTTTTTAGCCGATTGTAAATACTCTTCTGATTCCATTTGTATCCGATATTTAAAATTAAGGATGTCCTCTTGGATGGTTTTATTTATCTTCTCCTCTACTTGCTTATCTTCTAAGCCCTGAATTACGGGAATAGTTATGTCCACTTCCAGGGCCTCATAATCTTCTTTTATTACTATATCGGAAATGGTTATCTTCTGAGCGGTAAGCTTGTTTTCCTGGGCCATTACCCTGGTACAAATAAAACTACTTATTACCATCACTACGACTACCAGAAAAACTAATTCTAATAGAAATAATTTTTTCATAACTTCCTCCTCTTTTTAAAATAAAGTTTCGGGTCTCAACAATTAACATATTTTAATTTTTTAAAATATGATAAAAGTGCAATAAAAGTGCTTATATTCAAAATTTTAACTATCTCCCTTATGGATTATTATTTTTCTTTGTAATATAATTTAAATACAAAATAAGCAATTATCATCCTATTATACCAGAGGGAAAAAATGATTAAAAGTAGTGCTCTATTAGTAATAGATGCTCAAAAGGTTTATTCTTTAAACCATTCCAGATTAAAAGTAAATAATGTGGAGAGTATAGTTGAAAATATTAATAAAATAATCAGATATTTTGAAAATAAAAATCTACCCATAATTTATATCAGACATCTACATAATCCTGATGGCTCTGATACCGGTAGAATGTATGATTTTAGCGGAAAAACAAGAAAAATAGGATTTAAAAAAGGGTCATTAGAAGCAGAATATATAGATGATCTAATAATAATTAAGGGTGCACCGGAAATAATTAAAAATAGGTATAACTCCTTTTTCAATACAGACTTAGCTGATCTTTTAAATAAATTAAAGATTAACCAGGTGGTTATTGTGGGGTTCATGACTAACTTTTGCTGTGAAGCTACCGCTCGAGACGCCCATGACCGAGATTATTATGTTGATTTTATTATTGATGCCACCGGCACACCGGGCCTAGGTAAACTCACTCAAGATCAGATTAAACTTGCCTCGGCACAAACACTTTCAGCAGGTTATGCCCATGTTTTAAAGACCGAGGAATTTCTAAAAATATAAAAAAGAGTATCACTTATGGAAATATATGAATAAGAATTTACCAGGGCTTTATTTATAAATCAAGTCAAATAATCGGTCTGCTATATCCTGATCTAAATCTTTGAGAATTTTATATTCGTCAAGAGCACTATTTCTATCCCCTTGAACCAGATAAACCATTCCTAAATTATAGTGGGCATAAATATAATCTGGCTGAATACGTATAGCCTGTTTAAAGGCTTCTATGGCTTTTTCATAATCTTCTAATTGACTGTACATCCATCCCAGACCGTAATGAGCATCTGCGTCTTGGGGATTTTGTTCAACCGCTTTCTCAAAAGCGTTAACGGCTTCCGGATATTTTTTTAGTTCTCCATAAGCCCAGCCTAAGTTATAATGAATATTAGTGTAATCAGGATTAATGCGAATAACTTCTTGATAAGCCTCTATCGCTTTCTCATAATTCCCTTTTTCATTATAGAGCCATCCTAAATAGAAAAAAGCATCGGCATATTGGGGATTCTTTTGAGTTGCTTTTTTAAAGCTTTCGATCGCGGCGTCTTCATTATTTTCCATTTTTCGGTAAATCGTGCCTATGGTATAATAAATTTCGTCAGCAGAATCGGGTAGGAAATTTGCAGCCTTTTCCAGGTTTTCGACGGCTTCCGGATATTTTTCCACCTTTTGGTAATTCATTCCTAAATGATAAAAGGCCTTACCATAATCCAGTTGTAATTGTACTGCCTTCTCAAAGTTATCAATTGATTTTTGATACTCCCCGATTTGTTCATAAGTAATTCCTAAACCATAATAAATTTGAGCATCATTGGGGTCAAGCAGTAAAGCTTGCTGGAATGCTGCAATAGACTCATTATATCTTTCTAATTCATTATAGGCTAACCCCAGGCCATAATGGGCACTGGCAGAATCAGGATTACTTCGAATGGCCTGTTTAAAGGCCTCCAATGCTTCCTCCCTTTTTTGAAGTTCCATATAAACAAGCCCTAATTCGTAATAAGCTGAACTATAATCGGGTTTCAAATTGATAGCATTTTTATAGTAGGTTATTGCTTTTTCGAATTGCTTAGTAGTTCCAAATATTTTCCCCATCTGGAAATAGGCATCTGCATAACCTGGTTCTAATTCGATAATCTGCTGAAAATAATTAAGTGCTTCTTCGTATTGTTTTTTATTTTCTAATAAATCAACACCCTGAAAGTATAGTTCTTCTATTGATTTATCCTGACTAAAACTGAACCTACTGACCGAAGTTATAAAGATAATAATCAAGGTCAAAAAAATAATAAGTGTATGTGGATTCTTCATCCTTTACCTCCTGCCTATCTTACCTAATCAATTTCTTCACTCAAATTTGATTTATTTCTTTTAATTTACTGATAATGATAACCTCACTCCCCAACTTGGTAAGCTTTTTATAACTATGATGCCCATTAGCAATCAGTAAACAATCACTGCCAATCTGTTTTGAAACTACATAATCATGGATAGTATCTCCTATTAAAAGAACTTCTGGCGGATTTAAATTTAATTCCACTATACATTTTTTCCCTCTTTCAATTTTACTTTCAGCATAGTGATTTTCTAAACCTATGATCTTACAAAAATATTTATCCATACCATAATACTTAATCTGTTCTATCAGAACATCTTCTTTGGAAGCAGATAAAATGGATTGAGATATCCCCATATCGCTTATTTTTTTTAATACTTCTTCTGCTTCACTAAATAACTTACACTCATTGAAACGCTGGTAATATTCACCTGTGAACTCCACCGTAAGTTCCTCAAATGATTCATTAGAAAAATCAAATCCAAGTTTTAAATAATATTTGGTTACTGGAAAACAAAAAATTTCCCTATATTTTTTTGTATCTATCCCTGGCAAATTACGCTTCTTTAACATCTTATTCATTATTTCCACTACCAGCCATATATCATCTATCAAGGTTCCGTTCCAATCCCAGATAATATGTTTATACTTAATTATTCTTTCTATCATTTATAACCCCTCGCTGAATAGATATTAAAGTAATTATACCCGTCAAAGTCAATATAGGCAAATCCTGAGTAAGGAATGTGGGTAAAAGTACGAGGATTAAATAAATGATGCCTGCTGCGTACCTGCGTTTTGATTTGACTGTACCATACTTAAAAATAGGGACAAACTCACATTCTCTATCTCTCAATCTTTGTCCCATAAGTATGGTACAGTGTGGAGATTGTCTTTCCTTCTTATACAAACACCGCATAGCAACCAGTAAAGCTCCTTTACAGGAACTGCATGTACCTTTTTCGATAACTTCTAATTCCGGTAAATGATAATTAAGTTCTTTAATTGTACCAGTATTCTGTCCCTATTATCCAAATAAATAGGTGTCTGTCCCTATTATCTCCTCTATACAAACACCGCATAGCAACCAGTAAAGCTCCTTTACAGGAACTGCATGTACCTTTTTCGATAACTTCTAATTCCGGTAAATGATAATTAAGTTCTTTAATTGTACCAGTATTCTGTCCCTATT
>Ga0315281_10012698_pt1 | contig 11453 bp, 13 predicted proteins | sample YL17G07_0_MG_FD_204540 | JGI IMG/M metagenome (GOLD analysis project Ga0315281, IMG submission 204540) | Sediment microbial communities from Yellowstone Lake, YNP, Wyoming, USA - YL17G07_0 | ecosystem: Environmental > Aquatic > Freshwater > Lake > Sediment | place: USA: Wyoming | collected... | reverse complement strand
CCGCTGGGTGTTCAGGCGCATTGGCATCTACCGCCGAATCACGAAGATTTGGCAGGGATAATCTTTTATCCTTTAAGACATCTTAACTAACCATGCCCTGCAAGTATGGAAGCCGACACAGAAAAAAGAAACTGCCACCCTCCAAAGACAAGCGCGCCTATAACACAGCCTACTATTTAGAAGTGGTTAAGCCTCGCAACGAGAAACGGAAAAAGAGGAGGAAGCGGTGATGGGCATAAAGGATATTCTTAGCAAGGCGAAGGCCGTGAAGAAGCGGGCTGACAAAGCCGGAGACAATCTCAGGACGAAGCTGGAGAAGCACCAAGCCGACTCAGTTGCTGACAGGGCGCGTCGTGAGGCTGAGGAGGCGAAGCGGCTCGATGAGAAGCTAGAGCGTCTCCGGAAACAGGAGGGGAGACTCAAGAAACGTGAGGCCATTAATAAGAAGAGGCGCGAAATCTCGGCACTTGAGGCAAAGGTGACGGTCAAGGGTCGGATTCTGGACAGGCTTGGCAAGGAGGCCACGAAACTCATGAAGCAATCCAAGAAGCCACGGGAGAAGAAAAGGAGGAGGAAACGGTGAAGAAGTGGTTTAAGCCCAAGGTTCACACTGGTTGGGATAAGGATCAGTCAGCGGCTACCAGACGCCGCCACCTAATATCCTCAACGCCGAAGAATTGGACGCTTCATAGGCGCCGGTTAACGGCTGGTCGTAGGGCTCAGGCACTCGCAAACGTGACGCAGGACTCAGCCACAAAAAAGAAGGCAGCTGCAGATGCCGAATACTTCTTCAAGAAACTCAAGGGAGGGAGGTGAAAAAATGCCACAGGTGAAGGGATATTCTTACAAGCGTCATGGGAAAACGATCCATGTAAAGGCTCATCGCAGGAAGAAGTAGTTAAGGTGATAATAATTGCCTCGCAAGTCTCCCGTGCATCATTCTGTTAGGAGCCATGATAGGTCGAATGCTCACGTTCACAGGTACGAGCGGGGCCACGGGAAGAAGCGGGTGGAGCCGCGCAGGGTCATAGCCCGGGTGGCGCCGAAGGCTCCGATAGTGTCCTTCAGGGTTCTCGTCGATGGCTCAGCCTACAACATTGACACCACCACGTTCGTCTCGGCGCTTGACTCGGGATTAGCGAAGACGACGAAAACCCCGACCCACGTAAAGATAACCAAGGAGGCGAAATAGTTGGCTGAGGCGGCTCAGGAGAACGCGGCGCGGCTAGCACGAGAACAGGCTGCACGCGCGGCGCAGTTAGCGGCTGCTCAACAGTTAGCTGCTCAGAAAGCCGCTGAGAGGGAGGCCGAGGATAAGGTGGCGGCTCAGAAAGCCGCTGAGGAAGCTGAAACTCGGCGATTAGCGGCACAGATAGAGCAAGTCAGAGAGCAAGCCCTCAGAGAGCAGGTTGCGGCTCAGAAGGCTGCTCAGGAGAGGGCTGTTTATGAGGCAGGTAAAACCGCTCAGGCTGAGGCGATCACGGAGGCAGTTATCACTAGTCCCGCATTTGTTCAAGCCAAGTTTGAGAAGAATACGGCCGAAGTCAACAAGACTCTGGCCACGATAGACGCCAACGTTTCTCTATATAATAGCATTGCAAAAGCTAATGATTGGGAAAAATATGATTGGAATCAATACGTAGGCACAGGAGGTAGAACTGGCAAGGAACAGTACATAGCGGATATAACATATCAGAAAAATTTACGCTCAAAAATTGAGGATGAGTATAAAGCATATGCATCTGACGTTAAAGCCTTTTTAGCGAAACCGAAGTGGAAAACGTATGAATTAACACCTGCTCAGATGGAGGCCCAGTTTACCGCTGGGACGACATTCGAGGTCACTTACACGGAGGATGGAGAAGAGAAAAAGAAGACTTTCAAACATCTTGGCGATGCTAATGAGTTTATCGAGAAAAGACAGCAAGAGGTCATGTCTTCCCAAGGAATAACAGATATGACTTGGGGAGAATTTGAGGATTACGTAAAAGCGAGACAGAAAAATTTAGACAAGTTAGTTGACCAGGGAATAGCCAAAAAATCAGACGATAAATATGTACTTGCAAAACCACCTACCGTTTTAACGAGTAAGCAAATAGAGTTAGCTCAAAGTGCTGGCTTCGATGTTCTTGATACCTCTGCTCAAGGTGTTGGTTGGTTACTTTATCAATATTCAAAGGATAAACTAGAGCCAGGCACCCCCCAGTATAGAGCTGCTGTAGCCGCTTCTGCTGTATTAGGGGACTTCGCTGATGCCATTACCGCTCCCTATCGAGTTCTAGGCTCTATCGTTCCTTGGGAAACCGTCGCTAAGATGGGTGAGAAACAAGTAACTACTAGCAACCTAAAGTACCTAGAAGATGTGTCGCCCAGCGAGCAGGATGCATTATATCTCAGTGGTGTAGTCGCCAGTGGTCTAGGCTCTTATGTTACAATGATTCCAATTGGATTAACTGCCGCTGGTATAAACACTACAGCTAAAGCACTAGGAGTAAGTTTAGGCAGGATTACTCCATCAGCTGTTTCAAAGATAGCGACCACGTTGAAAGCTAATCCTAAATTAACTCAGGCCATTATATGGGCTCCTATAGCTGGGTTAGAGGCAGCAGATGTTTACAAACAATATATGGATGGAGCTCCTATCGACACAATTATACGAAACGAAGTTAAAGACATTTCACAACTTATTGGTGGAGTGAAGGGATTCCAGAAAGGGTTACAGATATATCGAGAACTAGGACCAGAATTTGCAAAAATACAGAGGCTTTACGGGGTTAAAGAGATACCAGGGGAAGAAGGAAGACTACAGCAGTTAGAGACAAAAGTGGAGCCAACCCTGAAAACAAAGGGTCTACCAAAAACAGTTTCTGAAATACTTATTCCAGAAAGCAGACCGATCACGGGTAAAGAAACAATTTACGGCATAGCAAAACTACCTGATGGAAAACAAATTCCTGTGATAAGGGAATATGGCGATCTTCTGAAAACCCTCATGGCGGGCAAAACAGCGGGACCAGCCGCTATCAAGGGAGCCATCCTAGATATGGTCACCCCAGATCAGTATACTGCACTCGTAAAAGCTGGACTAAACTATGCAACTATGTCTCCAGAAGAAATCGCCAAACTGATGCTTAAGGAACTCGGCAGCGGTCCAGGCTTTACTTCTCCTTGGGCTATGACTGGTAAAACTGAGGTATTATATGCAGATCGGTATATCGCTCCATTGAAGCCGGGCACTCCACAATTTCTAGCATCAAAACCGGATATTGGTGTTAGAATAAAGATCATTGGTGCAGGTGTGCCAGTTGGATTAGAGGAGACAGAGCGGCTTTACAAAGCCTTAACATTAGCAGGAACATCGCCGAAATTGGCATCTGAACTTGTGGCACTTATGACCACGGCAAGTCCTTTGACCGCCATAGAGGCGGCTCAAAAGGCTGGGGCAAGCGATGCCGTTATCAGCTTGCTAGTTGGAGGGGGCGCATATGTCGGTGCAAGTGCTCAAGGCTCTCAACTATCGCAGAGTTTACAGAATATGGGTCTCTCTAAATCAGAAATCAAAATAATTACGCCGGCTTTGATTCAACCCACCACTTCTACGCTGCAAAACGTATTACCCATGTTGAGCACAAAAGGATTAACAGTTGTCATGTCTTCTATATCTGAAGAAACACTGCGTAAACTAGACACCAACACACTATCGAAGGTCATCCCTAAATTAGAGCACAACACGTTAACCGCAGTCGTACCAGAACTCGACATAAATACTCTAACCACAATTTTACCGAAACTCAACACAGACACTTTAACTACGGTGATACCTAAACTCAGCAATGATACTTTAACCTCACTTCTACCCAAGCTCGACTCCGCTACTCTAATGGAGATTATACCTAAACTCGACACCGCCCAACTTACTACAGTTGTACCTAAACTTGACTTTGATACTTTTACTACTGCTATACCTAGTTTAACAACGTACCAAATAGAGATCATACTTCCATTTTTGAAGCCTCACCAAAAAGATGCTCTAAGCGAAAGGAAGATTAAACCTGTTGAGGAGGATAAGTTCGTTGTCACGTTCACGGATTACGGTGGCCGCGTCGAGGTGCTGAACGTGAAGGCGAGCACCTTCAGGGAAGCCTACTGGAGAGCCTTCCACATACGCCGATGGCACGGTCTACAGCATATAGTTGATATATTTAAAAAGGGTAAATCATAGTATGGTGCCTTTGAGGAAGAGCTTAGCCCTTCTGGTTCTGGTTCTCCTAGCGTTCACGTTTCACACACCCACAACGAGCGCCGCCTTGGCCAAGGCTGAGCCCGACCTAAGCCTGAAGGCGAGTGTCGCTGGCGACAAGCTCGCGTTCAGCAAGTGGGCTGGGTTCTCAACCGTTGATGTGGCGATGCCGGCCATCTCAGGCTTCACCGAATACCGATATGAAACAATCCAATTAACCGATGGCTACGAGATCAACCTGATCCTGAACAAGCCGCCACCAACAAACATATTCTATTACCCACTTACAGTAAAAAACGCTGAGTTCTACTATCAGCCGCCTCTAACTCCTGAAGAGATCGCAAGAGGGTGTATCCGGCCTGACAACGTGGTGGGCTCCTACGCCGTTTATGGCCCTAAGAAAGACAACGAGTATGGCACTGGGAAGATCATGCACATCTACCGGCCCAAGGTGACGGATGCTAAGGGCGCGTGGATATGGGGTGTCCTCAATTACAAGGAGGGTGTTCTAAGCGTCACGGTTGATCCTGTTTGGCTCTCGAAGGCTGTTTACCCGGTGACGGTTGACCCCATATTTGGATATAATAGCGTTGGCGGCTCAACCACTGGACTGGTTCAGGACTGGGCCTACGGTGACCTCTACACGACGGCGGCCCTCCCCGCTACGAGCAACGGAGTGTCTGTCTACGCCTACATCGCCTCAACGGCGGGCACCACGAACTTCAAGGTATGCGCGTGGGCTGGGACGAACGGTGGAGCCCTCATAGCTGACAGCCCCCTGGTGGTTTCAGCGACAGCGGCTTCGTATGCTTGGAAGACAGCGAATTACGTGTCAGCGCCAACCTTCTCAGCGTCAACCACCTATAACATCGGCTTCTTGGTTGACACAAATAATGGGCGGATAGCCTACGACGACATTGGGACTGAGAAGGAAGACTCCACAAATAGTTATGCGTCGCCTGGTAATTTTGATTGGATTAACTTTGGTGTCGCCCGCTTCAGCGCCTACATCGTGATCGGCTCAGCCCCAACTATAACCTCTTCAGCAATCACTGACATGGACGACTCCGATAACTGCTATGCTATGAAGAAATATTATAATTTCCAGACAGAGATAACGGACACCGACGGAGCCACGGACATTCAGAAGATAAGTGTTCGCGGTATGCAGGGCGCTAACGTGAGGTGGCTTGTGAATGCTACGAGCCTCGACGGGGTTCCCGCCTACGCTATCGTTACGGGCGCCTCGACGATTGACTTGGATTCTGGGTCGTGTAGCTTCGGCGAAGCTGGCAACGTTGGCACCTTGACGCTTAAGATTCGCTTTGAGTGGGACGCCACGAATGAGGAGGACTGTGAGATAGGTGTCTGGGCCAGAGATGTGGGAGGGGCAACCGTCGGATGGACGACAGTTCAATCAGATTACTTCGACGTGATCAGCCGCCTCGTGACCTACAACTTCGCGTCAAATGTCACCAGCACCACCATAAACCAACCACTCAAGTTAAGTGGATACGTGTACTACGCGACGACAGCCACTGGCGACGAACCCAGCAGCAGCTACCCGCCAGACGCCCAGTTCACAGCCGTCAAAGTATACGACGACGACAGCGTGCTAAAGGGCACGAACAACACTGTCACGAACGGCTTCTTCAGCGTCATATTCGACAGCAGCGGCGTACTCAAGACAACCGCCTACAGAGCCTACCTGGACATGACCCCAGACTACACGGATGGCTACGCGCCTGACGGCGACATAGTTTACGTCACCACGGGCTCCAGCTACTATCAGACGCCTCTGATTGACCAGGCATTCGCCTACTATGGCTTGGCGGTGGCGAACATCTTAGCCGTCCTAACCGCGTTCGTCGTTTACTTCGCCAGCTCAGCGACTGCAATGATATCGCTGATTGCATCCATCATGACGGCCGTCATCTTCGTCGCGGGAAGCCTAATCTACTGGCTGAACCTATTCGTAAACTTCTTCGTCGGCCTCTTCACCGCAATAGGCAACATCCTCAATGGCACCTCAACCATAGTGACTGGGCTCGGAGACATGTGGGCTTACTTCGGCTTCGCTACGTTGGCAAGCGCCGTCCCAGTGTTCGCCTTCATCTTATGGGTTGGCAGCGTATCTAGTCGCACTGCGAAGTCTGGGAGAAGCAACATAGAAATAATGGTGGGTGACTTACAGATAGTGACGTACTTGGTGGATCTGGTGTGGAACTGGGCTTACACGGTGTTCAACTTCGTGGTGAACATCATCATGCAGTTCCTGTCGGTGATCGTGCCATGAGCAGAAAAAAGAACGGAAACGGTAACGGTAACGGTAACGGTCATCTAATCATTGATGAGAAACTTGTAGAGCCTCTAAACGATGGTAGTTATCCAAAACATGATAGAATGGAAGTAAACAGAAGAAAACTTTTTGAGGGAAGAGAAGGGGACTCTCCGAAAATATTTAGTATCCCAAAGAACTGGCTGATATCTCTAGGATTACTATTCTTCTATATGGGATTCATCACCGTAACTACTACCTGCATTCTCTCAAAAGTTTTATATCTTGTTTAGTATTCTTTAAGATCATAGTACGGAGGAGGACAGAACAAAAAGATGGCGAATATCCTCGACAACAAGATCATCCAGTACCTCCTGGTCCTGGGCGTCGGAGGCATACTCGTCGGACTAGGCTTCATGGCCACAGTCTCGGCGGCAGTCACCTCGGCATTGGTGGTCATGGGGTCGCTCTGTGTCTTAGTGGCCATAGTATGGGTTTTTAGCTCATTTGGGAAGAAATGACGCTAAAATCCACTATATTTAACTCTACTGACAACGACTGGGACGAAGGAGCCTAGCAAAGACTTGGGCTCCCTATTTTTTTAAATTCTGATATATTAGAGTAGTGAGTTAGTTGCCAGCCTTCTGCTTCTATGAGACGATGACGCTCAGCGTCTTTTTCCTTACTACCTCTGAACATTCCATGATAAGTAGGTTCATCCCACTCAAACCCTAGTTTTAAATCTGGTATAGCGACATCAATAAATTTGTGGCCAGATGGTGTTTTTATTATTTGTTCCATAACAACTTCTTTATCAGGAAATCTAGTTTTGATTATTTCAAATAATTTGAGCTGAGGTTTAGTGGGCTTTTTAATTGTCATATTTCTTAGCATTTCAATGTTTTTAATATCCCTTTTTTTAGCCTCGCTTATTTTTCTTTTAGCTTCTTCTGAATGACATTTACCATTATGTGATTTACTCATTTTTTTACGTGTATCCTCTGAATGATGAAAACCTAATGAATTTTTATTACCCTTTTGTGCTTCACTTAGTTTTCTTCGAGTAACTTCAGATGGAAAAATGCCCTTTTTTGCCTCACTTATTTTTTTCTTATGTTCATCAGATTTAGGCTCACCTTTTTGCCACTCGCTGAGTTTTTTCCTAGTATCTTCAGAAAATATTTTACCTTTTTGAGATTTGCTCATCTTTCTTTTAGATTCTTCAGAATATAGGTGCCCTTTGTGTACTTCAGACATCTTCTTTTTAGATTCCTCTGAATGGTGGCGACCCAACCATATTTTATTTCCAATTTTAAACACCATTTTTATTTCTCCGTGAAGATATGACCTTGTATACATTGATAACGCTGAACCTTGCCACCACGCTTCACGGTAAAACCGAGTTTAATCGCTTTAGATCCACATTTAGGGCAATCCATGATAAATAAGTATGTATGTTGGTATTTAAATCTTTAGACTTTTTTTTAGAACTCTATGACAAAGGAACCCAGCGTGGACGACGAACCCAAAAAGTTAAATATTTTATTAACCTATTAACTTCTGTTGGTTAAGAAGAAGGTTTTCAGTTTCAATCTGCACCCAGAAGTAATTGATCTTATCGATGAATACCGTAGACGATGTACGAATATTCCCTCTAGAAGTGAGGCCGTTGAGGAGATTATCAAGAAGGGGGTTAAATAATTATGAGTGTTAAGGCTGGTTTTAGGAACGCTTCTAAGAGGCTGAAGTGCAGCGTCTGTAAGGGCGCTATTGAGGTGGGCGAGCGCTACTTTGAGGCGAAGGCTCCCTTCAGCAAGACAGTAACGAACTGTATCCCTTGCGTCAAAAAAGCGGGTATATTCACCGATGACGATATTCAGACGGATAAGACCGTGAAGGCTACTAAGGAACGGGTGCGCTCTACCCTATCAACCCTTAATTATATACAGGTAAAGGCTAGAAACTTCGACGATTGGCTCCTGAAAAGGCATCCCGAAGAATATGATTATGCTCAGAAGTGGAAGGCAAGTCAAGTAGAGAAACTGAAGAATCCTGGATATTTCAAACATATAATTGAATTAACAGAAGAAATGATCAGGGAGGGTTAACTACTGGCAAAGACCCTCTTCGATAGGATCGATGAAGCTGAGTTCAAGGTTGGGCGTTTCACACTTATCTTCCCCATGAGCAATATGCAAGAAATTAGAAAAAGGATTCTCGTACTCGTTATTTTATCGGCGTTGTTCTGGGGATGGTTGGGCTGGGATTCGACTTGGGAGCAAATCACGCCAATTACGGATCGCCTTCTCACAAACCCCATAGAACTCCTATGTTCAAGGCCATCAAGTATCGATCCTAATCCGTTATTCTATCAAAAATTGGTTTCGGAAATGGCCTCAGTCTACGGCATCGGCGACCATTGGAGCGCACCCGTCATCTACGGTCTCTGCTTTATCGCGTTGAGTATCTACCTTGAGCGAAACGGGGTTGTGAGGTCACTTAACTTCTTTATCACGACTGGTTTAAGCTTGGGGAACATCGGGTTCTTTGAATTGATCTGGAATAGATTATACAGTTATTTTCAAAATCAGCCGTGGACATTCTCATTTGTGATTTCACAGCAAATTAGGAACCTGAGTTTTTTTATAGTTTTTGTCTTCTTTGGTGTTCTTTGCTTCGTTGGCATATATGGTTTAGGCTATAGAGTTCAATTTACGATGCTGAAAACGATTCTGGTTTTCAGTGCCGTGGGGCTGTGGCTTCTCTGGGTGTTCTACCCGCTTCCGATAAGCTATGTTACGGTGCCTACGACGTGGGGATTGTGGGCAAACGTGAATCTGTTTCCACAGACATTCTACGCGGTCCAAGTATCACCCAGCGTCACGGTGCCCTTCTACGCGCCAAATGACTTGCTGCACTTGCTGAACGTTGTCTGCAAGGCGGTATCAGCGGCGGCGTTCACAAGCCTCTGCATGATGGTGAAAAAGAATTGAGTCCTGAGCCTTTGGTTAAGAAGAAGCCTCGGTCAAGGAATAAGGACGGCACTTGGAGGAAGAAGAGAAACGATGCTAAACGTATCCGAACCAAGGGACACTATCGTTCAATTATCCGGGATAAAGATGGTAAATTTATTGGCGCCGAAAAATGGTGTCCTAAGACACGAGATGAGATTCTTGATTATTATGACACGCTTCCAGGTAAGTTAAGTTTGAGGCTGAATGACCCCGATTTTGGTCTCATGGAGGACGATAAAAGAGGTTTTATTGAACCCGTTCAGGGTCTCATGGATGAGGTTGAGGCACTTAAGAGACAAGTGGATCTTTTAATGAAGGATAACGGGGAACTTAGAATTAAAATCAAAGCCTATGAAGGGGTGGCTGAGATGGTAAAGGTGAAGGATGAATGTGTATAGAATATCTGGGTTTTATTGAAGATCACCTAGTTATAAAAATTGGTGAAAATGTTGTTGGGATTGATTCTACTGCGTTGATATTTGGTTTGCCTTGTATAATTTTTTTCTTATTGCTTTTTGCTTATGTTTTAATCTCTAAATGCATTGGTGAAAAAAAATGCTTAGCGTGATTCTTCCCGTTAAAGATGAGCCGAACCTGGGACCCTTCCTTGGTGCGGTTCATGAGGTACTAGCCGATATACCCGATAGCTATGAGGTTATCATAGTTCGGGGGGATAAAGAGAAAAAGTTTTATTTCCACTCATTTTTCCCCCATCAACGAATAATCAAAACTTATGGTGACAGTCTTGAAAGATCTATCTTGAACGGTTTTTCCCAATCAAACGGAAACAAGATCGTTGTCATGGATGCCGATGGCAGCCATCCACCAAGCGTTATCCCAGAGATGTGGCAACTGCTAGATAAATATGAGATGGTGGTGGGGTCTCGCTTCATAAAAGGAAGCAATTTTGAGTCTGGGGCCTTTAGAAGGTTCATAACATGGTTGACGAGGATTGCGGCTCGGGAGGCAGGATCGAAGCTCAGCGATCCGATGAGTGGATTCTTCGGTATACGTAAAGGGGTTTTAAAGCGAGTTAAGTTTAGGCCGCTGGTATGGAAGGTTGCTTTGGAGATCGAGTTGAGAGCTGAACCATCAGTTAAGGAGATTCCAATCAGTTTCGTGGAGAGAACTATGGGAAAAAGCAAGACAAACCTTAAGATAGGTCTTCAATTATTGTGGCAACTTCAGATGGAGGGGTGGCGACGGCTACTGAGTTAAAGTATTTTCCGAAACTGGTACTCTACCTCATTCATAGGGTAAACGCCCCAAAACCCGTGGAGAACCTGTATCTGAAGTATATGAGTCTCTGGAATTACATCGTTGTGGGGTTTTCAGGTTACTTGATCAATACCACGGTTCTCTACAGTTTAGTGAATATGATTCCGCTGTGGCTCGCTAACGCTATCGCTGTCATTATTGCGTTCCTATGTAATTGGATATTCAGCGTTGGACCCCTCGGATGGCTTATGGGATTAAGCAAAAGGGAGGAGAAGAAGTGAAGCATTACCGGCTCCTAGAGCTCCTATTCATGTCTCCTGGCATAGCTTTAATGTTTATTTCAATTATTCAAACAAGTATAGATGGCAACTGGTTTACACATCTCAGGTTTGGCCCCGTTGTCCTTCACTCTTGGACCGCCATTATTTTAGGGCTCTCATATCTTTTGAGTTGCGAGGCATTAATTTTTCTTCCGCTTGTGCTGAGGAATCTCTACGCTGCGGCTTTCGTGGTGGCCGGGATTCACCTGTATGATGTCGTTTGGGGTTTTGGCTCGGTTCTCTCGGGGAATGGTGGTTTCCCAGTTGTGCCGCTGATGGGTTTAGTGGGGAGCGTCATTCTGCTGATCTGGCTTGACTTCAGAACCATGTACCTTCAGCTAAACAGATCTGCCCTTATCCCCTTAGCAATTATGGTTATCTGT
>Ga0315281_10012697_pt1 | contig 11453 bp, 11 predicted proteins | sample YL17G07_0_MG_FD_204540 | JGI IMG/M metagenome (GOLD analysis project Ga0315281, IMG submission 204540) | Sediment microbial communities from Yellowstone Lake, YNP, Wyoming, USA - YL17G07_0 | ecosystem: Environmental > Aquatic > Freshwater > Lake > Sediment | place: USA: Wyoming | collected... | reverse complement strand
AGTAAAACCAACAAAGATTTTGTTCCCTTCCTTTTTCACTTGGCGGGCTCTGAATGTATATCCAAGAAAGTCAAACTTTTCATTTGGATATGAACCTTGCCGAGCATCGTCCTTACAATAGACAATCCTTGTCTTATTGGGATGGAGTTCCAGTTTGCATTCAGCCAACTTTTCTTCAATGAAACTTTTGACGAATAGGGCTTGCCGTTCTGTCTTACAGTGCACAATAACATCATCCGCATATCTCTCAAAGGGCACATCCGGAAAATTCACTTTCATAGGAGTGTCGAATGAAAGATGCAAAAAGATGTTTGCGAGCAAGGGGCTTATCACGCCCCCTTGAGGTGTTCCTTTGTCTCGTGGTGTCAGTGTTCCATCCTCTGATTGAGCCGGTGCTTTGAGCCACCGCTCAACATAGAGGAGGATCCATTTTTCGTCTGTGAATTTCTTCACTGATTGAATAACCAAGTCGTGATCAAGGTTGTCGAAGAAACCCTTGATGTCAAGATCTATGACCCAATCGTAGTTCCAGCACCTCTCACGTGCTATCCCTAATGCGTCATGTGCTGATTTGTTTGGTCGATAACCAAATGAATCAGGATGGAAATGTGGTTCGACCAATGGCTCAAGTCGCATTTTCACAACTGTTTGAGCCACCCTGTCTGCCACTGTCGGGATTCCGAGCAATCTCTGACTTTTCCCATCATCTTTTGGTATTGCTACTGTACGTACTGGTGGAGGAAAGTATGTTCCTGATGACATGCGATTCCAAATCTTATAGAGGTTGTCATTCACTTTCTTGTCAAACTCCTCTATTGATTGGGAATCGACCCCAGCTGCTCCTTTATTCTTCTTCACCTGTTTGTATGCTTCCCAAACCGCTTCTTTGGAAATGCTAAAAGATTTCATAGATACCTCCTTCAATTTTGCTTTGCTCATTGGTTCCTCCCACAACATCAGGACGTGAAGTTTTGACCAACTAATGGCATAACTGGCTTCATTCCATTTGCAGTGGTTGTCCAGCAACCAAAGCTGGATAACGCAACCCCTTCGCTACATCTGCTTTCGCAGACTTCATCGCTACTACGGATTGCTCCGCCCCTGTGTCTTGCTTCGGTACTTTCATCTCAATGGGTCTTCCATCTTTGACTTTTCCCTTAACATCAAGACTCCAGGTTCCCACGTTCCATTCAGGAGCCCAGATAAGGATCACGTCACCTCTATGCCGGATGCCGCCTAAGTAGTAAGCAGATTTCCCTTAGACTTATCCCAAAGCTTTATTCAGACCCTGGTTTTGACATCATCATGTTTTCTTTTCGACATTTCAACAGTGATTCAGGGTAATTCGTCTTCCTTATCATTACCTGATGCAATCTCGTTGCACCTTTTGCCTTGATGCTCATCACCATAGCTTTTGACCACAGCAACTCAAGGTGGTTTGGAGCCGGCCTCTGCAGGCTGGCTCCGAAGGTCCAAACCTTCATCTCCCAAATAGTTTTGCACTTCTCTAAAGAATAAAGAAAGAAAGTGCGCTTACGTGGCGCACGAAATAAAAAAAATAGATTCCGGAATTTCGGTCATTCTTCGCATGCGCTTCCTGAACCGGAATTAAGGGGGGAAAGGTTCACTGACCTCCTGCCTTCTGCTTTCCTCCCTGTTTTCTCATATTCTTCCAGAGTCGGAGTTGGATTCCTGATGCTTGAGCCGGGTGTCCGTTTTGAAGAGCCTCTTCTTTCATTGTAAAGGGCTTCAGCCAGATCCTCCCTGACACGATCCATCAATACGTCAAAAATCGCTTCCCTTTTCTCTGGGGGGACTTCAACTATTAGTGATACCAGCTCCTGCTGGACAGAGTCAGGTATTTTCTTTACGCCCAATGCTTTCCCAAGCGTATCGATCGCTCTTTTCAGGCTCGGAACGCTGAGTTTTTCCAGCGCGTCTTCCATTGGCAGTGGAAGTTCGTCCCTTATACCCGAAGAACTTCCCCTTCGTTTCAGCCTGGGGGACTTGTCCCCGCGAACAAAGCGGCTATCCTGCTCCTGTTCTGCTTTTTCACCATTACTTCCGCGTCCTGACTTTCCAGTTACTTTTCTCATATAAAAACCTCGTTTATTGATTCTAAGAGCTCAGAAACTATTGTGATTATTTGTAGTGATATGTTTTTATTTCTTTACCCAGCCGCGCATGACCATCGCATCCATGATGCGCTCCTTCGCGATCTTCATGGCAGCTGCCCTTGTGTCATTGTCTTCCTGCGCCCGCTCCATCATGATCTTTGTATTGCGGGTGATCTTGTCTGTGACAACCTCGAACATCTGTTTCTCGTTCCAGCCCATGGTCTCGCACCAGCTGGAGATCACCCCCCCGGCATTTGCGACAAAATCGGGTAGGATGACAACCCCTTTTTTCATAAGGATCTTTTCAACATCGTACTTGATCGGGAGGTTCGCGCCTTGCGAGATGTATTTGGCCTTCACTTTATTCACATTGTCCATAGTGATTACATCAGGCCTTGCGCCAGGCACAAGCATATCGACATCAAGCTCGAAAAGGGCTTTTGCGTCTTTCTTTTCGCCCTTGTGTGCCGTCACCGTGCCTTTGGTAGCCTTGGTCTTCATCATGTCTTCGTATTTCAGGCCTGCCTTGTCGTAGATAGTGCCTTTTGAATCCGAGATAGCCACGATCCTGGCTCCCCATTCCTCGAGGAACTTATGGGTGAATGTCCCTACATTGCCATACCCTTCGATCGCGACTGTCTTGCCATCCAGGCTTCCGCCTTTGAACTCGATCGCGGTCTTTGCGCATAGCGATACGCCATAGCCAGTCGAACCTAATTCGTGCGGAAGGCCGCCCATGCTCGCCGGCTTTCCTGTGCATGCTAGCGGTGTCTGGAGCTCATCTGAAACATAAGCCATCTCCAATTCAGTCATGTTCATGTCCGGCCCTGCGATGTACTGCTTTGGGATCACTTCACCGATCTTCCTTGCGAAAGCGCGGACGATCGCTTCCTTCTTTTCAGGAGTGAGCGATTTTGCGTCTGCCTTTATCCCTGATTTCGCGCCTCCGAATGGAAGGTCTGCCATCGCATTCTTCCAGCTCATCGCTCTTGCCAAGCCCATGACTTCTTCGACTGTGACATCAGGCTGCATCCTGATCCCGCCCTTGCCTGGCCCTCTTGCAGTATTGTGGATGACACAAACGCCCTGCATGCCAGTCTTCTGGTCATAGACTTCGATCACTTTCTCGAATCCGAACTCGTCCTCTTTTTTCATGGATATCACCAAAACCTTGGATATAAAAAGAAGAAAAAGAAGAAACGGCTACTTCTTGGCGCGGATGTCTTTCCTCTTTGGCCGAAGGAAAATCGAGCCGCATTTGCGGCATTTCGGAATGCCTTTCTTGTTGCGCGTCTTGCATCTTCTGCATATCGCTATCTTCGCGAGCACTGCGTCTGCTTCAGGAAATTTTCCCATAAATGTACACCTGTCATTCAACTAGTTAACGATATTGGATACCATAATTTTAAAAGCATGCGCAGGGATGATTGAAAGCATGCCACAGGAGTTCTCAGCAGGTGCCGTGATATTCAGGAAGGAGAATGGCAGGAAGCTTTACCTCCTTCTCCACTACGAATCGAAGCACTGGGATTTTGTGAAAGGGCATATCGAGTTGGATGAAAATGAGGAACAGACAGTTGTCCGTGAAACCTACGAAGAAACGGGGATCAGCGAACTCGGATTCATCCCCGGGTTCCGGGAGAAGATCGAATACTTCTTCAGACAAGAGGGAAAAACAATCCACAAGCAGGTGATTTTCCTGCTTGCGGAAACTAACACAAAAGACGTCACTCTCTCGTTCGAGCACATCGGTTTTGAATGGCTCCCTTATGAAGAGGCGCTCGGGCGGCTGACTTTTGAGAATGCGAAGGACATCCTGAAGAAGGCGAATGCGTTTTTGGAGGCACGAAACGAATGAAGAACCTCGAGATCGCACGCATTTTTTACGAGATCGCTGATATCCTCGAAGTGCAGAAAGTAGAGTTCAAGCCCCGGGCTTACCGGAATGCGGCACGGAGCATAGGGGAATTGACTGAGGATATTGCGAAGGTTGCTGAACGGGGAGGGCTTAGGGGGATTCCGGGCGTAGGGGAAGCGATTGCGAAAAAGATCGAGGAGATCTTGAAGACTGGGAGGCTCGAGTATTTCGAGCAGTTGAAGAAAGAGATGCCCTTTGACATGGAAGGCATTGTGGCTGTCGAAGGGCTTGGCGCGAAGAAGGCGTATCGGCTTTATGAGGAGCTTGGGATCCGGAATGTCGAAGAGCTTGAGAAAGCAGCGCAACAAAAGAAAATCAGGGCGCTTTCCGGATTCGGGGAAACCAGCGAGAAGAGGATTTTGCTTGGGATCGATGCGCTGAAGCGGAGGGGCAAGCGGATGCTTCTGTGGGAAGCGATCATTTTGTCCAACCAGATTGTCGGAAGCCTGAAGCAGGTTCCAGGGGTTGAGAGGGTAGAGCCCGTCGGTTCGCTGAGAAGGATGAAGGAAACTGTCGGGGACCTCGATATTCTTGCGATATCCTCAAAACCAAAAGAAGTGATGGATGCCTTCACAGCCATGCCCGGAGTGAAGCGCGTGATCGAGAAAGGGGAAACCAAAGCGAGCGTAGAACTTGAAGAAGGGATACAAGTTGATTTGCGGGTTGTCGGCCGCGAATCATTCGGTTCTGCGATGCAGTATTTCATCGGGTCGAAATTCCATAATATCGCAACGCGGACGATCGCGATAAAGAAAGGAATGAAGCTGAGCGAGTACGGCCTCTTCAGAGGGGATACGCAGATTGCGGGTGCGGACGCGCGGGAAATCTACAAGATCCTTGGTTTGGAGTTTGTCGAGCCTGAGATGCGCGAGAATGCGGGGGAGATCGAAGCAGCGCAGCAGGGAAAACTGCCTGAGCTTTTGAAGCTTACGGACATTCGGGGCGACCTTCATGTGCATACCAATTGGAGTGAAGGCGCGAACACGATCGAGGAGATGGCTGAAAAGGGAAAATCGCTCGGGTACGAATACATGATAATTTCAGACCATGCCGGGCTTACGATACGAGTCGCTAATCCGATGGATGAGAAGAAGCTTGCGAAACAAGGGAATGAGATAGATAAGATAAATGAAAGTGGTGAAGCAGAAGGTTTGCCTTTCCTTCTAAAAGGCGCTGAAATCAACATCAAGAAAGACGGCGGAGTAGACATTGAAGACAAATCACTCAAGGAACTCGACATCGTGATCGCTTCGATCCATAATGCGATGAGGCAGCCTAAAGAAAAGATCATGAAGCGGCTGTTCTCTGCAATGGAAAACGAGCACGTGGATATAATCGCGCATCCGACCGGCCGGTTGATAAACGAACGCGAGCCGTATGAACTGGATATGGGTGAGCTTGTGGATAAGGCGAAAGAGACCGGGACAATGCTTGAGATAAATGCGCAACCGGATCGCTTGGATCTGAATGGCGAGAACGCACGGAAGGCCAAGGATGCGGGCGTGATGCTGACTATCGGGACAGATGCGCACCGGGCCGAGCAGATGGATTACATGATGCTCGGAGTAGCGATGGCGAGAAGGGGATGGTGCGAGAGAAAGAATGTGCTGAATACGATGGGGCTGAAGGAATTAAGTAAGGCGCTTGGGTCCTGAACCACAGCAAATCCTGCTCATACTATCTTCTGGAATGCATCCAGCAGCTGGAGGAAGCTAACGAGCTTATATTCCCTGGCAGTGGCTTCCGCAGATTGATAATCGCTGTTTGAAATCGCCTTCCGGACTGCCAGGCTTGCGCAATGCTCTGCCTGCTTTTCCCTGCCAAGCTCCCTAGCGATGCTCGCACTGACCCGGAGCCGCTCTTCAAGCGGAAGCTTCCTGATCTTTTCTGGCCCGCCGCACTCTTTGGCGATTTTGCTCCTTTCAACTAACCTGACATAAGCTGAAGGCATCTCCTCACCAACAATGCCTTCATGTGGATATGTTTTTATAACAGGACCCAGGCTCACGCCAGATCAAGAATGTCCAAGCTAATTGTTCATTTCTTCGAAACCAGGATTGCGGCCGAATAATTTGACTGCGGAATGCTTCCTGCTCATGGGAGCGATAATCGCGATGATGGGGTAAATAATTCAATCTTCCTTTTTTCCTCGGATTTTTTTTCTTGCTCAAAAAATTCAGCCTTATTTAAAACACTTTAGATTGTTATCTATAACTACCTATCCCAAAAGAGGCGAAACGATGCAGTGGAAAAACCAACCAAACCAGCAGCAGACATCCCAGACATGCCAAAGGAGGAAAAAAAAGACTCCGGTGCTCGAAGAACCGAACAAAGAACGGTATGAAGTGGAAAAAAGACTGAGGGGCTTGGAATTCATAGCACGGGTTTCATCAAGCCCGGAAGAAAAAAAGAAAGCCCTGCAGGAGATATTCGCCATATCGGAAAGCGTCCAGTCCACCAAAAAAGAAAAAGAGCGATCAATGCATAATATCGGCAATGGGGACGGAAACCAAAATAACCCGCGGCCAAAAGAGATCATCAGGCTTGAAGAATGCCTGGATTCCTGCAGGTTTGCAGTCGAGCGGATCGCGATGTTCTCTGAGGATGAAGAGACGAGGAAAGGGGCATTCGAATCCATCAAGGCGAATTCCATTGCCCTGAATTTCTGCTCTAAACTTGCGTTGTACCCGGATATAAGAGAAATGGCAAGGTCCCTAATGCCAAAAAAACCTGATATGTATTATTCAACTATCGGGACCAGGCATACCTCAGACGACTTCAGGCCGATCGTCATAAGGATGCTTGTGCACCTGAAAGGGGATTCGCTTACATCTGATGAAAGAGAGAGCAAGCTGAAAGCAGCCGAGGATCTTGAGGAATTGGAGCGGGTCGACCTTGGCCCGACAAAAAAAGTGCTGGATGACCTTGTCGCGCTGATAAACATTTCAAGGAAAGAGGAAAACGAGAACCCCATCCAGAAAAATACCCTTATTAAAATGCTCGAAGGCCTTCTCGCAAACAGGCGGGGGAGGCAGATAGAAGGGCTGGTCAGGCATTTCCAGAAGATCAGGGAAACGAGGATCGAAGAAAGGAAATCCAAAATAGATTGCGCCATAGATGATGACTGAGGGACAGGCAGATTCACCAGACATAAGGTATGAGGCGGTACCTGGTTTTTTCGCAGTACTCCTTATAGCCAGGCAGTTCCCGGAGCAGGACTTCTTCTTCATTCAGAATGCGAAAGTACAATATGATCGGGATCAATAAGAATGGGATCAACGCTACGTACGAACCGAGCGCGATCGGAGTCGCAAGATACATGACCAATACCCCCACATACATCGGGTGCCTGATTATAGAATAGGGGCCAGTGGAAATGACAGTCTGCCCTTTCTCAACTTGAATTATACGGGCAGCGTAGCGGTTCTCCCTGAAGACAAGGATGACAAAAAGATAACCTAGGAATACGAGTATATCGGCAGCGATGACATATTCGAATGGGACAACGGACCAGCCGAATCGTCTGTCAAACCCGGGAAGAAGGAAACTGATCAGGAAAATTATATTCCCAAAGCCCAGTATCCTCTTCTGTTGGGCTTCTTTTTCCCTATATTGCATCCTCCGCTCGAGAAACTTGGGGTCGTATTTCAGGAAGTATGCGACCGCGAATGATGCAGGGATTAAAATCACTGCGATGTATACCCACGCTTGCCAGTAATCCAAAGTTCCTGCAGGAACAAAAAACGCGAGTGATAACACCAGGAATGCTGCAATGAATAAAAAGGGTGCTTTTTTCATCAGGGCGGTCTTATCCGGTGCCATACGCTAATTTCCAAGAGAAAATATTTAAGGTTATTCGGGATACGAAATCCGGAACTGGAAACCCGGAACAGGAAATCATAAACAGAAAAAATGCAGGGCTTCCATGGACTGGGTCCATGTGCACCGCAAATTGCCTAAGATAAATCAAGACCCGGAACTCTGAACCCAAAACGCAATTTGCAGGGAGAAGGATTCGAACCTTCGAAGGCGCGTAGCCCAGAACCGGAAACCCAAAACGGGAAACCGGGAACTGATAAGCCATAGGGTTCTAAGCCCTACACGTTTGGTTTTGCATCTCAAGACCCAAAACACGAAGCTCGAGACGCAATTTGACCACTTCGCTACCCCTGCGGGATATCTAAAATTGCTCCATCGCTTCTTTTATCTCTTTCGCTGCGCGTGCCGGATCGCTCGATTTGGTTATCGCACCGCCCACTATGACATCCGCTCCTGCCTTGATTGCGAGAGGAGCGCTCTTTGCGTCAAGGCCGCCTGCAACGATTTTTTTACTTTTCACATCGAGCTTCTTCAATAGCTCGAGGGGATCTATCCCTTTCCTCTGCTGGTCTATTCCAACATGCAAACAAATGTAATCCGGTTTGAAAGAATCGATTTCTTTCCAGCGAGAGGGCGGAGTGTTTATCGTATCGACAACTACTACAACCCCCCGCTTCCTCCCTTCATCGATCGCTCCTTTTATCGTTGCATTATCAGCAGCTGCGCATACTGTGGCGACATCGGCACCGGCTTGCGCAGCAAGGGAAACCTCAAATACACCCGTATCCATTGTTTTCATATCCGCGACAATTTTATGTTTCGGGAACCGCTTCTTCAGCTCGCGCACTGAGTGAAGGCCAACTGATTTTATCAGCGGAGTCCCGGCTTCTATCCAATCAACATAAGGCGCTGCCTTTTTTGCGACTGCGAGCGCAGAGCCTAAATCCGAAAAATCAAGAGCCAGTTGAAGTTTCGCCATGATCATCCTTCCCTTCATTTTTTAATTTATCATTTTCCTTTTCAAGATATGCCAGCGTCTCATCCGCGCCTTCCACGAGCTTGGCAAAAAGGCCAGATGAATCGAAAGATGTGATCTTCCCTTTTGTTTTCTCCTCGAGTTCTTTCAGGGCGAGCTCGCGCACAGACAGCTTCTCCTGCCGAAGGTTCCGGATTGTCTCGAGTTTTGCGTCAAGGCTTTTGGTATCCAAGCGGTTATCGATGAAAACATGCTCATAATCCGGTATCCGGAGGTCCTTGGCGGAAAGGCCTTCCTTAAGGGCGCCGTTTATCTTCAGTGCGATCAGGGCATCCGGGCCCCGGGACCGCAGTTCTTCGATCTTGTTTCTCACTGCTTCCAACACCTCATTTGAGCTGGCATCCTTGACCTCGATCTCCTCAAAGAAAAACAAGCGGCATTCTATCGGTATGAAATCGGATTGTCGCGTTGCCGTATCGAAAATGAAATAGCCTTTTTGCTCCATTTCCTCTTTCTTCAGCTGGGTTATCACTGTGGAACCAGGGATTATGAACTTCCCCCCCATCCGTATCTCTTTGCCATGGATATGGCCATTCACGATAAGATCGAAACCGAGCGATTCGAGGTATTCTAGCGAAAGCTCGTTCTTGCCATGCGGGATGAGTTCCCGGATCGCCTGGTGGATGAGCAGGATTTTGAATGCGCCTTTTTCCGGGACAAACCGCTTCATGCAATTTTTAACTGCTTCATCTGCATATTCATCAGGCACGTTTCCGATACCGAGAATCTGGATCTTCTCATCATGATACTCATAAGATGTGCTCACACTATGCAGATAATGAAGCACCCCGGCAGATGAGAGCAGTTTGGCAGGATTCACCTGGTCTTTTGTCCTCCGCTCGTGGTTGCCGTGGATCGCGAACACCGGGACTTTGACTTTTCTGAAGATCGATATCGCTTCATCGAGCGTCTCGAGCTTCGGGATCTTTACGTCGAACACATCGCCAGCGAAGAGGATTATGTCCGCCTTCTCAGACGCATCGAGCAGCGCCCGCTCTGCTTGCACGAACGCGTCTTTCTCGAAACGCGCGTAGCCAAGGTGTGTGTCAGACACGATTGCGATCCTCATATGGTTATGATAGGCTTAGACATATTTTTAAAAACCGAAGGCTCAATACCTAACTCATGGTCGAAGAGCTGCTGTTCTCAACATTACTGATAGCAGTAGTCCTGATAGTGACTTATCTCGTGACGAGATAGCGTTTCGGAATATTTTTCGAAACTCGAGACTGGAAATTTATTTGGGCCCGTAGCTCAGTCAGGCCTTTTTGACTTATGCAATTCTCACGGCAACGCACATGTTCGTCGCAACGAACATGGCGCCCATTGTTCGAAATTCTTCGAACAATCGGGAAACCCCTGGGAAAAAGCCCTGAAAGCAAACTAAGTCAGATCAGCCCTGAAACGGTTGGAGCGTTCGAGCTAACGCGACGAAACTGATAACCAGACTGTTGGATATCGAAAGTTCGGATTTCGAACCGATTAAGGTCGTGAGTTCAAATCTCACCGGGCCCAATTCCATTTGTTTACAGTTTTGAGTCTTGGGTTTCGCACATGTTCGCTCAAAGCGAACATGGCGCACATTGTTGGCTTTTTTCTGCCAACAATGACGTGCCTCAGGGAAAATTGGGAAGAAGTGGTCGAGTTCAGACGAGGCCACAACTGCCCAATTCTTATTTCTGGTTCTCAGTTTTGGGTTTTGAGTTGCGGGTTTCCAGTTTATAATCCATGAGCGTGTTGCACAACTGGGGGTTGTGCAAGCCTATAATTACCTAAAGTCAATTTCTTTCAATCAAACCTTCTGATTATCTACTCAGGTTGTAAGTATAAGCTTTCCAAAGAATCTCTTGCCTCACGTAGCTGAATTTCTTTGAAGACACTCCATCGCCGTAGCCAGCCTTGAAAGCTGAAAAACAGCTTTCACTCAGGGTTCTGTAGTTGTATCCAGTTTTCTTTCGCCAGGTGCTGTAGCGATATTTTTGGAATAAGAGCACTTGCTTCTGGCGGTACAGCATTCTCTTGTTGTATCTATTCTGCAAATAGTCTGGATTTGAATTAAGCTTGGGTTTGATTGCCGCCCGTATCCTCTTCTTATGCAAAAGCTCGTAATTCTTGTAATCATCGTAGCCAGGATCAGCAGCCACTTTATCTATCCTGTGCTTTCTTGATGCCTTTCTTACAAGGCCACGGAAGCGCCTGTTGTCATGAACCTTGCTGGTTGTGACTGACAGCTCGATTATTCTCTTGGATTTGGTATCTATGGCGAAGTGTATTTTGATCCACTTCCTTTTCTTTGCGCCAAATCTCTGCTCAAGCCAGCTTCCGCCGTTATCTGCTTTAAGCCCAGATGCATCAATGCTTATGAAAAGAGGCTCATCTGATTTCGGTATAGTCTCTGATAAGTCAAGCATTATTCTATTTGCTCTTCGGAATAGCGTTGTATAACATGGGATTCTTTTTAGGGCTGGGCAAAGTTTGGATAGAAACTGTATCAGCCCAATTATTTTTCGGTATGAAAACCTGAACTGCACCTTGAGAATCCCTAGAAATTTTATGAAACTAT
>Ga0315281_10012696_pt1 | contig 11453 bp, 9 predicted proteins | sample YL17G07_0_MG_FD_204540 | JGI IMG/M metagenome (GOLD analysis project Ga0315281, IMG submission 204540) | Sediment microbial communities from Yellowstone Lake, YNP, Wyoming, USA - YL17G07_0 | ecosystem: Environmental > Aquatic > Freshwater > Lake > Sediment | place: USA: Wyoming | collected... | reverse complement strand
CGGCCGTCCCGCTCCGCCCGCAGCCCCGGCGCGCGCAGCACCAGCGGCACGCGGACGACCTCGTCGTAGACCCCGTTGGCATGGGCGGCGGACCCATGTTCGTAGAACGCCTCGCCGTGATCGCCGGTCACCACCACGAGCGTGCGGTCCCAGATCCCCCGCTCCTTCAGGCGACGGAAGAGCCGGTCGAGCTGGGCGTCGACGTACGCGAGGCTGTCCGCATAGACGTCTTTCACCGTCTCCGCCTTCTCCTGTGGAAACCAGCCCACGGTGATCTTGAAATCGATCTCTCGGGGTCCGAAGGGCCGGCTATAGCCGCGCGGCACGTCGTAGGGCAGATGGGAATTCTGGAGATTGAGATAGAGAAAGAACGGCTTCTCGGAATCGCTCTCAACCCATTGGATCGACTCCCCGATCGTCACGGCGTCGTCGACCGTCCCCGAGAACGCCGGCTGCTCCGGCGTGGCCGCCGACTTCGCGTGGAAATAGACGTCGAGTCCTCCGGTCTGCATGTAGTCCTTGATCTGGCCCCACTCCTCGTTCTGCGAGGAGAACAGGGCGGTGCGCCAGCCCAGCGCCTGGAGCACGTCGTAGATCATGACCCGAGGGTAGGTCGGATCCTTCGGATAGCGATAGACGTCGCGCGAGCGGAGCGGATAGTGGGAGGAGAACACGGCCGGCGCCGCGTAGTCCGTGTGGCTGGCCTGGGTCGTGCAGTCCGTGAAGACGCGGCCTTCCCGGGCCAGCGCCTCGAGCGCGGGCATCACCTCGCGGACGCCCCCCGTCGCGCGCAGTTGGTCGGCGCGCAGCGAGTCGACGAGCACGACGATGACGTTCCACTTGTTGAGACGGTCGCGGTCGACCTTCGCGATGTATCGCTCCATCGACTCGATCGGGCGATGCGTCTCCGCGGGAGCGAAGGCAGGCCCGTCGTCTTCGAACGGATCCCGCGACCCCAGGCTCTGCGCGACGACGTGAGTCAGGGGACCGGCGTTCCGCTCGCGCCTCAACCGATAGAGCTCGCCGCGCGAGTAGATAGCGCCCGTCAACGGATCCGTGATCTTCCAGCTCGCGAAACGATGACCCACGTCGCCCGCCGCCGCGACAACGACGGTCAGCACGACGGCCGCGATCGAGAAGCGACCGACGGCCGAGCCCACGGAGGGCGGAAGGCTCCGATACCAGCGGGGGAACGCCTCGACTCCCACCCCGGCCACCGCCAGCAGGAGCCAGGGCAGGCCGTAGACCAGGAACGGATGGATCCGCGCGGCGTAGCCCAGGAGCGATTCGACATTCGATGCGGCGAACTGGAGGCCAACGCGATCCAGGAACTGCCCGCTCAGCCAGAACGCGCTCCAGCTGGCCGCCGCGGCGAGCAGGACCAGCGTCGCCATCAGCCAGCGGGCGCCGCTCAGGAGGGGACGGAGCAGGGGAGGGAGGCTCTCGGCGGCCCACGACGACAGCCGGAAGGGAATCGCCGCCAGCAGGACCGCGATCGACAGGCAGGACCACTCCGTCGCCAGGAGACCGCAGCGAGCCCAGAAGGAAAGAAGCGGGTCGGCCAGAATGCCGCGAGGGGCGCAGAGCTGCAGGACCCCGTGCGTCGCGGCCATCGCGAGCCACGCGGCGCCGAGGAGAGAGTAGGGGCGTCGGGCGTTCGAGGGTTCGCTCATCTATCGCAGGGACTCCACCAGGAGCCGGCCTATTTCTTCGTCGGGGTCGGCATCGACCAGGTGTCGTGGATGTGGGCGATCAGCCACTTGTTGTCCTTGTTGCGGCGGCAGACCGCCGTGATGATGCCGCGCTGCGTGCCGACGTTCGCCAGGTACGTCACCAGGGCCATGTCCCCGGTCACGCTGATCACTTCCTTGCCCGTGATCGTGCTGCGCGACTGGCCCTCGTAGGATTTCATTCGATCGGTAAGGGCCCGCACCACGTTGTCGTAGCCGCGGATCACCTCATCGTGGCTCGCCACGAGGGACACTTCGGGAGCCAGGAGGGTCTTCATGATGGCGACATCCCCCTTGTCGCCGGCCTCGTGGTAGGCCTTGAGCGTCTCCCGGATCATCTCCCTGCTCTGCGCGATGTCGAGGGGCATGGTCGAATCCTTCGAGCACGCGCCCAGGAGCAGCAAGGGAATCGCCGGGAGCCATCTCATAGAAGTTCAACTATAACGTCGCTGGCGGAAGCGGTCAATAAGCCCCAGGAAGAGCGCCGCGGCGCAACCCGCCAGCGTGAGCGCCAGGCCGATCCAGAGCGGCGTCTTCGAGATCGTCCGCGCGGGGACCTGCTCCGCCATCGGGTTCTCGTAGACCCGCACGGCGCCGTCGTAGACGAGCCGGTATCGACGCGAAACATACGACGGGTCCGTGACGAGACAGCGCATGCCGAGGCGGTCCAACACGGGGCTTTCGGGGTCCGTAAGGCGGATCAGACGCTGGCCGGCCACTTCCCCCGCGCCCTGGATCGCCTCCGCCTGGGCCCGCGGCACCAGGGAGTCGTATCCCTGGATCGATTCCACGTCGAAGAGGGAAAGCGGCGGGAAGAAGGCGCGGCCTTTGTCACGGAGGTGGACGCCGACCCGGCCCTTCATCGCGGCGACAGCGGGAGGGCGCTCCCGCAGGATGGCGGGATCGAACGTGGGGTTGAAGGCAAGGAAGCGGCGGCCCGGGTCGATCACCACGATCGCGAGGATCGCGCATTGCATCCAGGTCCTCGCCGGCCGCAGCTCCAGCGCCCGGGCGAAGCAGATGCAGGCGCCGAACGTGAAGAAGAACAGATACCTCGTCGGAAGGCTGAACGAGATCGGCGAGAGCCAGACGGGCAACGGATAGAGGGTGGCGACCGCGAGCGCGATCCCCGCCATCGCGGCGAAGAACTTCTCGCGCCGGGCCCCGGCGATCGCCCCGGCCAGGGGCAGAAGGCCGAGGTAGACGTTGTACTCGTTGGGCGGCATGGACCCGTTCACGGCATCCGGGGCCACGAGCCCCGCGAGCCAGAGCCACGAGCGGAAGCCGTCGGAATAGAACCAGGCCGCCTCGCCGCGGGGGTCTCGAACGCCCTGGCTGACGGTCACGGCCAGCGGGACCAGCGCGACGGCCGCCATCAGCACGCCCGGGACCACAAGCCTCCAGCTCCAGCGTTCCCAGACGATCAGCGCCGCGCAGGCCGCGAGGCCGATCTGAGGATTCGTAAAGAACAGGCCGGCCACCGGGAAGATGCCCAGCAGCGAGCGCCGTTTCGCGGCGAGGAAGATCAGCGGGACATAGGCCATCGTGGCCATGAGGTAATGGGCGTGGAGCCACAGCATGGCGCGCCCGGAGAAGATGTAGGCGAGGGCGGCCGCGTAAGATCCAAAGTCTCCGATGCCCAGCGAGCGGACGAAGTAGAACATCGCGAGCATCGCCAGCCAGAAATGGAAGAGCGCGAAGAAGTCGTACGAGCGGACTGGATCGAAAAGGAGCAGAAACGCGAGCTTGACCGGCCAGATCGAGTTCCAGATATGGGCCCCGTGGGGCACCGGGGCGCCGTTGAAGAGGAACGGATTGACCAGCGGCAGTTCGCCCCGGCGGACGTGGTCGGAATAGATCCTCTCGCAGGGGTAGTAGTATTCGATCGTATCGCTGAGCCACGGGTTGCGGACCGGTTGCGATTCGGCGCGCCAGAGGGGGGACGTGGCGAGGATATCGGTGGCGATGAGCGTCTCCCCTTTGAAGAAGACGCGCCAGAAGAGGAGGACCGTCAGGACGGCAAACAGCAGGCTAGGCGTTGACCTGCGGATCATCAATGAAGTCGAAGAGCTTGGTGGAAAGATACTTCGACCCGTTGTCGGGCAGGATCACGACGACCGTGCCACGATCGAGACGTTTTGCCTGCTCGATCGCCCCCCACAAGGCGCTCCCCGAGCTGATCCCCGCGAAGATCCCCTCCCGGGCGGCGAGGTCGCGCGCCAGCCGGAACGCCGCCTCATCCTCGCAGATCATCCGCTCGTCGACCGACGTGGGATCCCAGATCTCCGGGGTCCGCTGGGCGCCGAGGTTGCGGAGGCCCTGCTGCTCGTTCTTCGGGGTCGGCTCGACCGAGACGATCCGGACCTTGGGGTTCTTCTCGCGCAGGAACCGCGAGCAGCCGACCACCGTGCCGGTGGTCCCGAGCGTGGCCACCAGGACATCGACGCGGCCCCCCGTCTGCTCCCAGATCTCGGGGCCGGTCGTCCGATAATGCGTTTCGACGTTGTGCTTCATCCGGTACTGGTGGATGCGGAAGTATTTCTTCGGGTCGCTCGCGGCGATCTCGTCGGCCTTGTCCCAGGCCTGGTCGGAGCCGCCGTCGACGAGGCAGAGGTCCGCCCCGAATGCGCGGATGTACTGTCGGCGCTCCCGGGACACCTTCTTCGCCATCGTGATCAGGCACTTGTAACCCCGCACCGCGGCGGCCATCGCGAGGCCGATCCCGGTATTGCCGCTCGACGATTCCACCAGCGTCATCCCCGGTTTCAGCACTCCCTCCCGTTCGGCGCCTTCCAGCATGGAGACGGCGATGCGTTCCTTCACGGAGCCGCAGGGATTGAAGCCCTCCAGCTTGGCCAGGATCTCCACGCCGGGCTTCTGAAAGATCCTGTTGATGCGGACCAGCGGGGTCCGGCCGACGGTCTCGAGAATGGAATTCCGGATGTCGGTCATGGATGATCGGGATTACACCACAAAGCCGGAACGAACACAAAGGTCTATCGTTTCCGCATCGCAGCGGGCGTGCTAGAATGACGGCTGATGACCACCGCGCTCAAATCCAGCGACATCTACAACGTCATCCTGGGGACCGCCGGCCACATCGACCACGGCAAATCGACGCTGGTCAAGCGGCTCACCGGCATCGACCCCGACCGCCTCCCCGAGGAGATCCAGCGCGAGATGACCATCGACCTGGGCTTCGCGCCGTTCGTCCTCAAGAACGGCCAGCGGGTCGGCATCATCGATGTGCCCGGCCACGAGCGCTTCATCAAGAACATGGTCGCAGGCGCGACCTCGATCGACATCGTCCTCCTCATCGTCGCCGCCGACGAATCGATCAACCTCCAGACCCGCGAACACGTCACGATCATGTCGCTGCTGGGCCTCAAGCGCGGCATCATCGTGCTCACCAAGTCCGACAAAGCGGACGCCGACATGAAAGCCCTCGTCGCCGAGGATGTGAAGGCCCTCGTGAAGGGGACTTTCCTCGAAAGCGCGCCGATCCTGCCGGTGAGCGCGCTGACGGGCGAGGGCATCGACGCGCTCGTCGACACGATCAACCGAATGGTGGCGGAAACCCCGCCGCACGAAGTGTCGGGCGTCTTCCGGATGCCGATCCAGCGGGTCTTCTCGGCGAAGGGCTTCGGGACCGTGATCACCGGCGTACCCATGAGCGGGCAGGCGAAGATCGGGGACACGCTCGAAATCATCCCGCTGGGCAAGTCCGGCCGAGTCCGGGGTCTCCAGGCCTACAAGGCCGAAGTGCCGGAGATCCGCGCCGGCCATTCGAGCGCGATCAACCTTTCGGACATCACCCTCGAGGAGACCACTCGCGGCATGGTGGCGGCGACGCCGGGATACTTCAAAGCCTCGAGGTACGTCGAGGCCCGATTCAAGTACGTCCCCGACAAGCCGCGCACGCTCAAGAACCTGGCGCCGATCAAGCTCCATGCCGGGACCGCCGAATGCGACGGCCATATCGCGCTGCTCGACAAGAAGGAACTCAACCCGGGCGAGGAGTGCTACGTCCAGTTCCGTCTCGACGAGCCGATCGTCGTCGCCCCCGGCGACCCCTACATCGCGCGGCTCCAGACCCCGATGTACACGATCGGCGGCGGCAGGATCCTCGACGCCTCGGACCAGAAGCTCAAGCGGCTCAAGGACGAGGTCACGCTCAAGCTGGTCGAGAAGGAACAGACGCTTTCGAGCGGGAGTTCCTCCCTGGAATTCGCGCTCAAGGAGGCGGGACGGAAGTCCCTCAACCTGCAGGAGTTCGCGCTCGCGGCGAAGCTGTCCCCCAAGGCTGCCGAGGAGGGACTGAAAGCGCTCGACACCAAGCTCGTCCGCTTCGAGCCGAACCGATTCATGCACGCCGCAGCGTTCGAGTCCGTCATGGACCACCTGGCGATCCTCGTGGAGAACTTCCACATCAAGAATCCGCTGCGCGCCGCCCTCGAGCACCTCGTGCTCAAGAACGAGTCGAAACTCGAGGTCCCTGTCTTTGACCGCGCGCTCAAGACGCTGGTCGAGCGCGGGACGCTGGTCCACGAGGCGGACAAAGTGCGTCGCGCGACCTTCAAAGTCAAACTGTCCAAGGAAGACTCCGAATGCTCCGCCGAGATCGAACGGATCGTGCGCGAGACCCGGTTCAACACTCCCCGGATCGAGGAGCTTCCCGGCAAGCTGCCCAAGTACACCAAGGACCGGATCGAGCGGGTCCTGGGGATGCTCGTCGACGGCGGGGCGATCGTCCGGTTGAAGGACGACATCCTGCTTCATCGCGACTCGGTGAAGGAAGGCGGCGAGATCATCTCGCGGGCCATCCAGGAGAAGGGTCCCATCGAGGCAGCGGCGTTCCGCGACCTGATCGGGACATCGCGCAAGTACGTGATCCCGCTCCTCGAGCACCTGGACGACCTGGGCATCACCCAGCGCCTCGAGAACAAACGCATCCTTCGGAAGAAATGAGCCCCGCCTCAGGTCAAATCCCGCAGGACAACGTATAACTACCGAATGAGCCCCGACTTCGCCGACCCCGACATCGAGCTCATGCTCCGGTTCCAGAAGGGGGAGACACGCTGCTTCGAGGAGCTGGTGAACAAGCACACCCGGGGGGTGCTGAACCTCGTCTTCAGGTACCTGGGGGATGCGTCCCGCGCCGAGGACGTGGCCCAGGACATCTTCGTCAAGGTCTACCGGGCGCGGATGAAATACGAGCCCAAGGCGAAGTTCTCCACATGGCTCTACCGGATCGCGGTCAACCACTGCCTCAACGAGATCCGGTCCCGGAAGAGCCAGCCGTCGCTTGCGACCCCGATCAACGACATGCTCGAGGAGCCGCAGGGGGACAACCCGGACGCGCGGATCGCGCGGACCGAGCTGCGGGACGCCGTGAAGGCGGCGATCGACTCCCTCCCCGAGAACCAGCGGATGGCGGTCATCCTGGCCCGCTACGAGGACATGAGCTACGACGAGATCGCCGAGGCGATGGGGATGTCGCTGGAAGCGGTCAAATCGGTGCTGTTCCGGGCGAAGGAGAATCTCAAACTGGCGCTGGCCAAATTCGCCGGCGGGTCGTCCTAACCTGGGGGGTTGCCCCGGCGGCGACCTTGACCCGGTGATGACGGATGGCTAGACTACGAGGCCCCTATGAAGTCTCTGACTCTCTCCGCCCTGCTTCTGATGGCTTGCCAGGGGATTACGCCGCTCAAGCCGGCGAAGCCCCTGGACCCGAAGGATGCGGGCTCCGTCCTGGAGCATGCGGCCTTCAACACCCGCTCCCAGGGGAGCTATGAGACGAAGTTCAAGGCGCGCCTGACGACCTCCGGCGCCCCGCTGGACTACGAGGGGAACTGCGTCTGGGTCCACCCGGGCGTTCTGTTTGTCCACTACACGGCCTCGGGCGGAGACGAGAAGATGATCGTCCGCGCCGGGGAGAAGGACGTCTGGGTCTTCAACTTGTTCGCAGGATGGGTCACCGCTGATCAGGCCGGCATGGCCGGAGCGGGCCGGGGGATCCAGAACCCCGATGAAGTCCTGGCGGTCGTGGCCCGCCATTCCGGTGCTGCGAAGCTCCTGAAGCCCGGCGTGGTCGAGTTGACCTTCACCGGCGAGGACATCGAAAAGATCATGAAGGAGCAGGGGAACAAAGGCGCCTTCTTGTGGAATCAGTCGAGCGCGAAGCTGGAGGTCAGCGTGGATGGCGAGAACCGGCTCCAGCGTTTCACCTGTGACGCGACGCTCAAGCCCTCCGACCCGGCCGTCAAAGGGACGATCGGATACACGGCGGAAGTAACCATCGTCGGATACAACGGCGCGAAGGATATGAAGTTCTTCGATGAAAAGAAGCGGGAGATCCCGTTGCTCCCCGAGATGAAGATGAAGATCGAATCGGTTCTGAAGGAGAAAAACTGATGGCCACCAAGCTCGTGGAGTTCAGCCGGGAGGCCCGCGCCTCGCTGCTCGAGGGCGTGAAGCAGCTCGCCCATGTCGTCAAAGTGACCCTCGGCCCCGGCGGTCACAATGTGGCCATCGAGCGCAAGTGGGGCGCGCCGCTCGTCACCCGCGACGGCGTGACGGTGGCCAGGGAGGTCGACCTCCCCAACCACTTCCAGAACGCCGCCGTCCAGCTCCTCAAGGAGGTCGCCATCAAGACGGGCGACACCGCGGGCGACGGCACGACGACCGCCACCGTGCTGGCCGAGGCCATCTTCGTCGAGTCGCTCCACCACATCGAGGCGGGAGCGAACCCCATCGCCCTGCAGCGCGGCATCCAGAAGGCCGTCGACGCCGTCCAGAAGGACATCCAGAAGGCCTCGAAGCCCGTCTCGGGTAAGAGCGACATCGAATACGTCGCGACCATCGCCGCGGGGAACGACCCCGAGATCGGCAAGCTCATCGCCGACGCCATCGACATGGTGGGCAAGGACGGCGCCGTCACCGTGGAAGAGGCCAAGGGGATGAACACGGACATCACCCGGATCGAAGGCCTGCAGTTCGACAAAGGCTACATGTCGCCCTACTTCGTGAACCGGCCCGAGAAGCTCCAGTGCGAGCTTGAGAAGCCCTACATCCTGGTCCATGAGAAGAAGATCTCGAACGCCAACGCGCTCATCCCGCTCCTCGAGAAGGTGGCCCCGACCAAGCGGCCGCTGATCATCATCGTCGACGAGCTCGAGGCCGAGGCGCTGGCGCTGCTCGTGGTCAACCGGATGCAGGGAGTCTTCGTCTCCTGCGCGGTGAAGGCCCCGGGCTTCGGGGACCGGCGCAAGGAGCTCCTCGAGGACGTCGCGGTCTTCACGGGCGCGAAGGCGATCCTGGAGGACATCGGCGTGTCCCTCGAGGACGTCGAGCTCAAGGATCTGGGCACCGCCCGGCGCGTGATCATCGAGAAGGAAGCGACCACGATCATCGAAGGCGGCGGCTCCGACGAGGCGATCAAGGGCCGCATCCAGCTGATCAAGAACGCGATCCCCCTGGCGGCGTCGGACTATGACCGCGAGAAGCTCCAGGAGCGGCTCTCCAAACTTTCGGGCGGCCTGGCCCAGATCAACGTGGGCGCCGCGACCGAGGTCGAGATGAAGCAGAAGCGCGCGCGGCTTGAGGACGCGCTCCACGCGGCCCGCGCCGCGGTCGAGGAAGGCGTGCTGCCGGGCGGCGGCGTGGCCCTCCTGCGCTCCCGCCGCGCGATCGACGCGCTCAAGCTGACGGGCGACGAGAAGATCGGCGCCCAGATCCTCCGCAAGGCCCTGGAGATGCCCATCCGCCAGATCGCCGACAACGCCGGCGCCCGCGGCAGCGTGGTGATCCAGAAGATCGAGGAATCCAAGGACTACGCCTTCGGCTTCGACGCGGAGGCGCGGGAGTACAAGGACCTCATCAAGGCCGGCATCCTGGACCCGCGCAAGGTCGTGCGGCTCGCGCTCCAGAACGCCGCCAGCATGGCGGGAATCTTCATGACCACCGAAGCGGTGATCACGGAGAAGCCGGAGCCGAGGGTGGTCGACAACATCCCGTCCGGCATGGGCGACGGCCCCAGCCCCGGCATGCCCGGGATGCCCGGAATGATGCCCGGCATGGGTGGAATGGGCGGGATGGGGATGTAAGGGCGTCCTGAGAACCTCTGTTCCTTTGGAAGACGGCCAATGCCCAGTTCGCCCAATTCGGTACTGGTGACCGGGGACATGCTGCAGATCACGATGCCCATGATGGGCACGGCGATCATGCCCATGGCCGCCGCCCCGGTTCCCCTGGTGGGGAGCAGCTCGAAAACCCTCGTCGGAGGGAAGCCCGCCTGCCTGGAAGGGGATGAACTGCCTCCGCCGTTGCAAAGCTCGATGCCCTACATGTCGCCGCCTTTCGTGACTCCGGGGACGGGGACGTTCTCCCTGATCCTGCTGCCCACCAACAAGTCCTCGATGTTGAAAGAGAGCGGGAAAGCGGTCCTGCTGAAGGGCACCGTCTTCCAGGCGAAGTTCCAGGTGGCCTCGCCCGCGATGATGCCCGCGCCCCCGGGACCGCCCGTGCCCGATCCGGTCATGGTCAAGATGGGCCCTGCCCAGTTCATCACCATGAACATGTCCGTCGAGATGATGTAGGTCGACCCCGGACGCTCCACCAATTTTTCAGCCTCGCGCGCAGCCGCGCGCGAGGCTCCGTTCACAGGAAGCTGTTCAAGGTTCCAGCTTCTTCAAGTGTTCTCTCCATCCCCTCTCCAGTTCGTCGAGGTTCGGCGGCATCCCGCCGCGCAGGAGCAGGTCGACGACCCCATCCTCCCTGGTGAACAGGTAGTGGACGAATGACCACGCTTCCGCATAGTGATGGGCGAACGAGACCCCGTACATCTCGTCGCGACCGAGCTTGAGGAACTTCTCCAGGGGCATCGGCTCGTCCACCCGAAGGAGGAGGATCGCGCGGCGATCCGGGGCGCCCGGCAGGGCATGCCCGTCCCGCACCGAGAAATTGGCGAAATATTCGGCCACGCCCTCGGCAAACCAGAGCGGGTCCGTGCGCTTCCAGACGCGGTCCATGTACTCGTGGGCGAATTCGTGGGCCAGCGTCTTCTGAAGCCAGGCGGGCGTCGGAGGCCCCTCGAGGCAGACGACGAGCTCGGCGCTCCGGGGGTCGTAGAAGGACTCCGCATTGGCCGCGCCGGAACGGACGGCGTAGCGGCGGAAATCGCGCGCGGACGAGAAGACCCGCGCCGAGAACATCAGCCCGGAGTCGTCGCCGCCCAAGGCGGTCCGCGCCATCCTGAGAAACTCCTCGAGATTCGCCCCCACGGTGCGCAGGTCGTCGATGGGAACGTCTCCCCGCACGACGAAGCCCGGCGTCATCAGGAGCTTCCAGCCCGGGGTCTCCAGGTTCTTCCACTCCCAATTGCGGGAGGCCTCGCGGACGGCGCGCGCCGAGAACGGCGACGGAGGACCTTCGCCGTCCCGGCGGACAGGATCCGCCCGGCAAGCGAACGGAGAGGGAGGCAGGGGAGCCTGGGGATCGAGGCCGGGAAACAAGGGGCCCGGGACCGATTCGCCCGTCCGGAACGCCGCGTAGGGAACCAGCGGGAGCAGGAACAGGAACGCACTCACCATGGGCGGCCTCCATCGCGTCGAACGTCGCACCCCCGAACGCGGAGCAAGCCCCGTGCCACCGACAGCCGGGATCGCAACCCGCTCCTGTTCAAGGAGTTCTCTGATGAGACCTATCCTGGCCCAGCACTCCGCG
>Ga0315281_10012694_pt1 | contig 11454 bp, 7 predicted proteins | sample YL17G07_0_MG_FD_204540 | JGI IMG/M metagenome (GOLD analysis project Ga0315281, IMG submission 204540) | Sediment microbial communities from Yellowstone Lake, YNP, Wyoming, USA - YL17G07_0 | ecosystem: Environmental > Aquatic > Freshwater > Lake > Sediment | place: USA: Wyoming | collected... | reverse complement strand
TTCTGGCGGGATTGATTGCGGCCGATCGGCTGTTTCGATTGGATCTGGACGAGAAGACTCTTTTCGACCTTGCCGCGATCTACGAGAGTCGCGAGGACAATTTGCGAGCGGCGTGGCTGGGTGGGTTCGTGACCGCCATGGCAGACGGGGCGCCGTGCGCCCACCACCGTACGGTCGTTCCGGAGAACTTCACGCTGAGCGTCGTGGTGCCCGAGACCTCGCTCATCGCCGGGCCGGGGCGCGAGCGCCCCTCGTGCTTGGTGCCGCGGCCCGGAACGGCCGTCCACCTGAGCCGAGCAGCAGCGTTTACCGAATTCTTCGCCCGGCCGGGGAACGGCGAATCAGGCTGGCTCGATGCGCCCCTGCCTCCCACGTGCGAAAAGGATGTGCCCGGCCTGGAAGACGCCCTGCGGGTTCAGGCCCCAGATGTATTGAGCGTCTTCGTCTGCGGGTCAGGTCCGGCAGTGGGAATCCTGGCCCAGGGAAACTCTGCCCTGGCCGTCGCGGCGGTCCGCGACTGCTTCACCCGGCGGGGCGTGAAGTCCTCGGCAAGCGAGTTCCGGCCAACCAACGCCGGAGCACGAGACTGGAACGCGGTCCGCCCGGAAATTGCCCTGCCCGCGACGCTGGTGCTGAGCGCTGCGCGCCAGAAATCCAACCTCGCTCTCGTCTAATGTCCCAAGAAAAGGGGTTGACGTCGGCGGGATAGCTGTGGTAAATTACCTACCGACTGGTCGGTATCCACGACTGCCGCTGACGACTGAGACTATGCCCAAGCTCTTCACAGGCGCTGAAATCCTCCTGGAAAGCCTCCGCCGAGAGAAAGTGGAGGTCTTTTTTGGGCTGCCGGGCGGCGCGGTCCTGCCGCTCTACGACGCCCTATACAGCGCCGGCATCCGGCACCTGCTGGTCCGCCACGAGCAGGCGGCGGCGTTTGCTGCAGACGGATACGCCCGCGCCTCGGGCAAACCGGGGGTTTGCCTGGCTACCTCCGGCCCCGGCGCCACCAACCTGACCACAGGACTGACCTCCGCCGCGATGGATTCCATCCCGGTGGTTGCCCTGACCGGCCAAGTGGCCGCAAGCGTTATCGGCAAAGACGCATTTCAGGAAGCGGACACCATCGGTATCAGCCTTCCTTTCACGAAGCGCTCGTATTTGGCGCGCTCGGCAGACGCCGTGCCTGCCGTTATCCACGAGGCTTTCAAGACGGCCGTCTCGGGGCGACCCGGCCCGGTCCTGGTGGACCTCCCCAAGAGCGTGCTGATGGAGAAGGCGGAGCCCTCCTACCCGGCCACGCCCGGAATTGAGCAGCGCGAGACGATCCGCGAGTGGCGGGACCAGGACATGGAGCGCGCGGCAGAGATAATTCTGGAAAGCCGCCGGGCGGTGCTTTACGTGGGCGGGGGAGTGATCGCCAGCGAGGCTTGGCGGGAACTGCTTGAGCTCGCCGAACTGGCCTGTGTACCTGTTACGACGACGTTGATGGGGTTGGGGGCTTTCCCCTCCGCGCACCCGCTCTCCCTGGGCATGCTGGGAATGCACGGCTCTTACGCCACCAACCAGGCCATCTGCCATTGCGACCTGCTGGTGGCCATTGGGGCGCGCTTTGACGACCGCGTCACCGGCCGCATCAATGGCTTCGCTCCCGAGGCCAGGAAAATCCATATGGATGTGGACCCCGCGGAGGTCAACAAGAACGTGCGCGTGGACCTCGCCCTGGTGGGCGACGCGCGCGAAGCGCTGCGGGCGTTGCTGGAGCAATTGAAACGACGGGCCCGGGAGGGGAAGCCCCCGGCTCACCCGGCACGCCAGCAATGGCTGCAGCGCATCGAGAGTTGGCGGGGGGAGCATCCCCTCACCTACGACAAGTACGGCCACAGCGTGAAGCCGCAATACGTCATCGAAACCCTCTCGCACCACGCGGACGAGGACGCCATTTGCGCCGTGGACGTGGGCCAGCACCAGATGTGGACCGCCCAGTACTGGAGCTTCAACCGGCCCCGCACCTGGCTGTGCTCGAGTGGTCTGGGTTCGATGGGCTACGGTTTCCCGGCGGCCATGGGCGCGCAACTGGCCTTCCCCCACCGCCAGGTGATCGCCATCGTCGGCGATGGCGGATTCCAGATGACCCTGAACGATCTGGCCACTGTGGCGCAGTACCGGGTCCCGGTCAAAATCGCCATCATCAACAACCGCGCGCTGGGGATGGTGCGCCAGTGGCAGGAAATCTTCTTCGAAAAGCGCTATTGCGACACCGACCTTAACTTTGCCCCGAACTTTGCCAAGCTGGCAGAGTCCTACGGGATTCGCGGCGTCCGGGTTGACCACCGGACCGACGTGGTGGACGCGGTACGCGAATTCCTAAGCGACCGCGAGCCACGCTTGATTGATTTCTGGGTCGATCCGGCAGAGAACGTTTACCCCATTGTTCCGCCGGGAGCGTCGCTGGCGGAAGCCGTGGTAGAGCCGCCTCGCGTCCTAGTGGAGGAGGAAGAGGCGTTAGACGATCTCTGGGCGGTGTAGCACTCCGCCGGAGGACAGTGCGGCAGCCCAGGTGTCCCGGCGACTGGGAAGGACCGCTCGCGATTTGGTTCATTACAGGAGCACGACATGCAGTGGCTGATGGCACTGGAAACCAGCGACGATCCGATTTCCACTTGCCGGCTCATGAACATCTTTCGCCGCAAAGGAATCATTATCGTGACGCTGACTATGGCGGCGCGGCCGGCGGGCTTCTCCCTCATCGCCCTGGTGGAAACCCCGGAAGCCGAGGTGGAGCATATTTTCAATTTCCTGCGCCGCACCGAAGGCGTCTATAACGTGACCTACTACCGGCACGAGCCCTCGGGGGACGCTTCGTTTGTCTTCATCGACGCCGATGAGAATTCCTCCAGCGTGGCGCGCTTCCTGCAAACCTTTCCGGAATCCAAGTTGATTTTTGCCAGTCAGGGCAAGTATCTCCTCGAGATTCCGGGAGACCGGCGCCCGCGCTCGTCCGCTCCGGGTTTCGGCGAGCCGGAATTTCTGCCCTTTGCCCGCGTCAAGACCAGCGTTTCGCACTCCGCGATGGTCGGCACGCCGGCGTCGTAAGCTAATGCTGAATTCTGAACGATGCATGGTGAATGAAGATATCGTGGTCGGCTTCTTCGGTTCATCATTCCGCGATCAGCGTCTATCTCTGAGGAGGTTTCTGTGGCCAAGGTTTACTACGAAGCAGACGGGGATTTGAAATCTCTGGCGGGTAAGACCGTAGCTATCATCGGTTACGGCAGCCAGGGACACGCGCATGCGCTCAACTTGCGCGACAGCGGCGTCAAGGTGATCGTGGGGGAAGTTGCCGACGCCGCCTTGCGCGCCAAGCCCTTGGCGGCGGGCTTTGAGGTCGTGGACACACCGGAGGCCGCCCGCCGTGGGGACCTGATCGCCGTACTGGTCCCCGATCCCATTCAGGCCAAGGTATACAAAGAACAGATCGAGCCCAACCTGAGCAAGGGGAAGGCGCTGCTCTTCGCCCACGGCTTCAACATCCACTACAAGTTCATCGTGCCGCCCCAGGACGTGGATGTCATCATGATTGCTCCCAAGTCTCCTGGCCATCGCATGCGCGAGCTTTTCGCGGAGGGACAGGCCGTGCCGGCGCTGCTGGCTGTCGAACAGAATGCTTCAGGGCAGGCCGAGCAGATCGCACTCGCCTACGCGAAGGGCTTGGGCTGCCTGAAGGCGGGCGTCATCCGCACCACCTTCAAGGAAGAGGTGGAGACGGACCTGTTCGGGGAGCAGGTGGTGCTTTGCGGCGGTGTGTCAGCCTTGGTCACGGCAGCGTTCGAGACCTTGGTCGGGGCCGGCTACCAGCCGGAGATTGCCTACTTCGAATGCCTCAACGAATTGAAGCTGATCGTGGATCTGATCTATGAGGGTGGCATCAAGTACATGCGCTATTCGGTGAGCGACACCGCCGAGTACGGCGACTACACGCGCGGCCCGGTGGTCATCGACGCGCGCGTCCGCGAGACCATGCAGAAGATTCTGGCCGACGTCCAGAACGGGTCGTTCGCTCGCGAGTGGATGGAGGAGAGCGCCCGGGGAGGCCAGCGCTTCCGCGACATGCGCGCCCAGGCCGCCGCGCACCTGATCGAGAAGGTCGGGACCGACCTGCGCAAGATGATGCCCTGGACCCGCCGACCAGGCGGGGAAGTGACCGCCGCGCAGGCGGAGGCGCGCCGCTAAGAGTGCAGTGGCTGGTTGCGTCCCGAGTCCGGGCCGAGCTGCAAGGAGCACCATGAAAGCAGGGACTGAAATGTCTTCCAAGAATCCCCATGCCTCCAGGGAGTCGCGCCTTCCCGTCAGGAAACTGGCGCTGGTGGGGGCGGGGAAAATCGGCGAGGCGCTGCTCTCGGGCATCCTGAGCTCTCAGTTGGTCCCCGTCAGCAACGTGGTCGCCGCGGACGCCGACCAAACCCGCGCCGATTACATCGGCGAAAAGTACGGTGTGAAGGCTTACACCAACAATCGTCAAGCCGTAGCCGGCGCCGACCTGGTTCTGCTCTGCGTGATGCCGCAACGGGTCAGGGATGTCTTGCGCGAGATCCGGAAAACGGTGAGGAAAAAAGCCTTGGTGATCTCCGTTGCCGCGTCAGTGAGGACCGCGCTGCTCGAGCAGGAACTGGACCGCGGGGTGCGGGTGATTCGTGCCATGCCCAATACACCCTGCCTGATCCGCCAAGGCATGAGTGCGCTCTGCCGCGGCAAGCACGCCTCCGACGAAGACTTGAAGATTGCGCAAGCTATCTTCGGCTCGATGGGCCGGACCGTGGTGGTGGACGAAAGGCACATGGACACCATCACCGGGCTGTCGGCCTCCGGCCCCGCCTACGTTTATCTGATCATTGAGTCGCTGGCCGAAGCGGGCGTCAAACTCGGCCTACCCCGTGAACTCTCCACCGAACTGTCCGCGCAGACGCTGCTGGGGGCCTCCGCCCTGGTGCTGCACACTGGCGAACATCCCGCCAAGCTCAAAGACGCTGTAACCACACCGGCCGGCTGCACCATCGACGGCTTGCTGGAACTGGAGGAGGGCGGCCTGCGCGTCACCCTCATCAAGGCCGTCGTCCGCGCCGCCGAACGCGCCAAGGAACTCGTCGAGAGCCACAACTCATAGCCTCGTTGGGAGCGCGCTCCCAGCTACCCCGTGCTTTTCATTCCGAAGGCGATGCCGCCGACGGTGAGTTGCAGCAGGTGAAGGAGTTCGGGTGGGGTGTGGCGGGCGCGTCGCCACTCTTTAAGGAAGCGAATCTGGACGAAGTTGAGGGGGTCCACGTAGGGATTGCGCAGCCGGATGGACTCGGCGAGCACGGGCTGGCGGGCCAGCAGGTGGCTGGACCCACAGACCTCGAGCACATTGCGGACGGTGCGATGGTACTCCTGCTCGATGCGGGCGAAGATGGTGTCGCGCACGCTGGCGGAGTGCACCAGGGTGGCATACCGGCCGGCAATGTAGAGGTCGGTCTTGGCCAGCGACATCTCGGCGTTATCAATGAGGATGGCGAAGTACGGCCAGCCCTGGTGCATCTGCCGCAGCAGAGTGAGCCCCTGGGGTGCGTGGTCGGCTACGAACTTCTCGAGCGCCCACCCGAGTCCGTACCAGGACGGCACAAAGTGGCGCGACTGGGTCCAGGCGAAGACCCAAGGGATCGCTCGCAGGTCGCGCAGATCCTCACCGCCGAAACGCCGGCTGGGACGCGAGCCCAGGCGCAGTCGCTCGATAAGGTCAATCGGCGTGGCCTGCCAGAAGTACTGGAGAAACTCTGGCGTCTCATAGACAAGCTCGCGGTAGAAGTCGCGGCTGGTGGCAGCCAGTTCCGCCAGGTAGCCTTCGCACTCGGCCAGGTGGGCGGCAGGAACACGCCGGGCGTGGAGCAGGTGCGCGTCGAGCACCGCCGTCACCAGTTGCTCCAGGTTGCGTTCGGCGATGGCGGGATTCGCATACTTCAGCGAGATGACTTCACCTTGCTCGGTGATGCGCAGGCGGCCGCCGGGAGCGGCGTGCGGCTGCGCCTGAATGCTGCGGTGCGACTGCCCGCCGCCGCGGTCGATCGTGCCGCCCTTGCCGTGGAACAGCTCCAGGCTCACGCCGTGCCGCGCTGCCACCTCGCCCAGGCGCTTCTGGGCGCGGGCGAGAGCCCAGTTGGCCGCCAGATACCCGCCGTCTTTGACCGAATCGGAATAGCCCAGCATCACTTCCTGGAAGTTCTGACGCGAGCGCAACACGCGGCGGTAAACGGGGTCTGAGAAGAGCTGTTCGAGGATGCCCGGGCAGGCCTCGAGGTCATCGAGGGTCTCGAAAAGCGGGATGACGTCGATGGAAGAGCGCAGGCGGCTCTTGCGCCCAGCCTCGACTAAGCGCACCTGGCGCGCCAGCAGCAGCACGTCCCAAACGTCAGCGGCGCTGGCTGTCATGCTCAGGATGTAATGTGGGGCAGCCACTTCCCCGTAGCGAGATTGGATCTCCGCTAAAGCGCGAAATTCCTCGAGGGTACGGCGGGTTGCCGGCGAGGCTGTCAGCCGCGCCGCGGGCCGCGCGAGCAGGCGCTGGATAGACTTGACCCTGGCCGCCGCCGGTTGAGCTGGCAGGCGGGCGGCGCGCAAGAGTTCATCGGCAGCGCCGCGCGTGGCCGAAGCGTGCTGACGGAAGTCCAGATTTGTGGCGTGGAAGCCGAAGACCTGTGCCGCCACGCGCAGACGGCCCGGCCCCCACTGCGCGACGCGCGGGCTGGGGTGCTCGGCAAGCAGGCGCTCTAGCGTCTCGACGTCACGCTCGAATTCCCTGGCGTCCGCGTAAGCTCCCGGGGCGTTCTCCGCCGTGCGCTCAAGCCTCCAGATGATGACGCGCAGCTTGCGGCGGTAGAGTTCGTGAGGCTGGTCAACGTCCTGAAAAGCACGGGTGGCCGGAAAGCGGCGCATGTCGCGCTCTAGGTCGCGGTGCAGACGCTGCTCCAAGTCAGCGCGCGCGCAGGGAAACGAGACTAGGGTCAACATCCGGTCGCAGGTCCGGAGGTAGTAAGCGAGGATGCTTCGCCGTAGCTGTTCCGCCGCTTCCAGGCTGGTCTGGGGCGTAACGGCCGGATTGCCGTCGCGGTCGGTCCCCACCCAGGAGCCAAAGTGCAGAAAGGGAGGAGGCGGCTTCAGGCCGGGGGCGAAGCGCGCCAGTTCGTCGCGGAACCTGTCCCAGAAAGTCCCCGCCAGATCATAGATGGTCCTCTCCAAGAAGATGAGCGCACCCTCCACCTCGACGAGCGGAGTGATGGGCCGCTCGCGGACCTCGTCAGTGAGCCAGAGCGCTTCAATCCAGGGATCCAGCTCCTTCTCGGCCTGCGGGCTGATTTCCCCGCCCAGCGCATCGAGCGTCTTGCCCAGACGCAGAATGTGATTCAGTACGCTGCGGCGCTTGGCCTCGGTGGGGTGCGCCGTCAGCACCGGCTCGATGCGCATGGAAGCCAGCAACCGACGCACCGCCGCCAGCGGGACATGGTGCCGGCGCACTTCGCTGAAGGTGTGCCGGAACGACATGGGTGCGCCAGTCTCCTGGCGCTCGTACGCCCGCAGGCGTCGGATCCGCTCCCGCTCCTCACAGAGATTGACGAGATGGAAGAAGAGGCTGAAGGCGTGCGCGACTTCCGTGGCCCGGCCGAGCGGCAGGCGATCAACCTCGCGCTGTTTCATCTCCAGCAGGCCGGGCTCGATGCGCTGGCGAATCTGCTTGGAGAGTTGTCGCAGGCTCTCGATGGCCGCAAACGTCTTCGGGCCGCACTGCTCCTGCACGATCGCGCCCAGGCGCGTCGTCAGCAGCCGTACTTCCCTTCTCAGCGCTTCGTCCATCGTTTCACGCCGTGGGAGGCATTAGCGGCGGCGTCCTCGCCGCCGACCGGCGATGAGAATATCGCCGCTACACTCGTGCTGGCACGCCCAGGGCTTTCTCCAGCGCCTGGCGCAGCGCGACGAGGTCGGGTTCGACGCGCAGCCGCTGGCGAGTCTCCTGGGTTTCCGAGCGGTGTCGCATGATGTAGTCAGTGTCCTTTAACTGGGTGCCGGTGAGCACGCAGACGATGTCCGCGTGCCAGTCGATCTTGCCCGCCCGGACCAGCTTCCGCACACCGGCGACGGTGGCGGCGGAAGCCGGCTCGCAACCCACACCATCCTCGGCCAGCATGCGCTTGGCCTCGAAGATCTCCTCGTCCGTGACGCACTCCGAAAACCCACCTGACCATTCCAGTACGCGCCGCGCCTTCTTCCAATTCGCGGGGTGGCCAATGCGAATGGCCGTGGCCTCGGTATTGGGACTCTCGACGGGCGTCAATTCCGCCGCGCCCTCGGCGAGCATCCGGTAGAACGGGTTGGCTCCGGCGGCCTGAATCACCACCACGCGTGGGACTTTTTCAATGAAGCCCATCTCCTTCAACTCGCGCAGGCCTTTGCCGATGGCCGAACTATTCCCCAGGTTGCCGCCGGGGACCACGATGTAGTCCGGTGGCCGCCAGGCGCGCTGCTCCAGCATTTCCGCGACAATCGTTTTCTGACCTTCGATGCGGAAGGGATTGATCGAGTTCACCAGATACAACCCCAATTCCGGAGCGATTTCCCGCAACAGGCTGAAAGCCTCATCAAAGGTGTCGCCGACCTCGACGACCAGGGCGCCGTAGTCGAGCGCCTGGGCCAACTTCGCCGCGGAGATTTGCCGGTAAGGAACAAACAGCAGCGCCTTCATTCCAGCGCGCGCCGCATAGGCCGCCATGGAAGCGGAGGTGTTTCCCGTTGAGGCGCAAGCCACCAGGCGGACGCCGCGCGAGGCCGCGCGGGTGATGCAGGCCGTCATGCCCAAGTCCTTGAACGACCCGGTGGGGTTGTTCCCCTGATGCTTGATGGTCAGGTGGACAGGACCGGCCCACCAGCCCGTGCGCCGCGTGCCGACCAGTGGCGTCGAGCCTTCGGAGAGCGAGATGATCCGCACGCCTGGCTCGACAAAGGGAATCAACTCGCGAAACCGCCATACGCCGCTGCGGTCGATGGGCTCACCACTCAACCGGCGCTGGTGCCAGGTCTGACGAAGCTGCTCAGGATCGAAGGGGTCAAACTCGTAGCGCACCTCCAGCAGTCCGCCGCAGAAGGCACACGCGTGCCCTTCCTTCTTGGGGTCCTGCCGTCGCTGGCAGGCGTCTTCGATGCATTGCAGGTAGGCGGAAGACATTTGTCAGCCAAAGCCGTCAGCCCTCAGCTGTCAGCTTTCAGCCAGCAAACCTTGTTCGGGTTCTTGCTGATGGCTGATTGCTGACGGCTGAAAGCTCAAAGTTGAAATTCCTCGTGAATCGCTCTCACCGCCTCCTTGACGTCGGCGGACTTCACGGCAAATGAGATGCTCAGTTCCGAAGACCCCTGGGCAATGGCGATGATGTTGATGCCCTTTCTACCCAACGCACCGAAGGACCGACCGGCGATCCCCGGCGTGCCCTTCATGTTTTCTCCGACCGTCACGATGATGGCTATCTTCGCCATCACTTCGAGTGTTCCAACATATTCGTGCAGCATTTCGAGCTCGAACGTCTTCTCCAGCCGGGTTCTCACCCGCGGCAGGTCGCCATCATGAATGGCAAAGCATAGCACGTTGTCGGCGGACGACTGCGTAACCATCAACGTCGTGACATCTTCGAGGTGAAGCCCGTTGAAGACGCGCGTGGCCAGCCGCGGAAAGCCCAGAGTGTCCTTGCCGCTGATGGTGACCAAGTCCGCATTGCTGACCGCCGTGATGGCTTTGACTCCCGGCGTCCGGTCGCTCGGCGACGGCACGATCTTCGTCCCTGGGCACGACAGGTTGAGGGAGTTCTTGATCCAGATCGGGATTTTCTTCTTCATCACCGGCTGGATGGTTTTCGGGTGCAGCACCTTGGCGCCGAAGAACGAAAGCTCAATGGCCTCGCGGTAGGAGATCTCGGGGATAATGCGCGCCGTGGGCACCAGCCGCGGGTCGGCGGTCATGACACCATCGACGTCGGTCCAGATCCAGACCTCGTCGGCATCGAGCGCGGCACCGACAATCGTCGCACTGTAGTCCGAGCCGCCGCGCCCCAGGGTGGTGCAGACGCCGTCGCGCGTGCCGCCGCGAAAGCCGGTCACCACCGGGATGGCCCCGTGGCGACGAATCGCCGCCAGGCGCTGCCGCGTCTTGGCGTTCGTCTCTTCGAGGAACGGCGAGGCATTGCCGAAGTTGTTGTCCGTCACAATCAGCTCGGTGGCGTCCACCGCTTCGGCTGCGACGCCCGACGACCTCAGGATGGCCGCCATCAAGGTGGCCGACATCACCTCGCCGAGACTCGACAGGGTATCCATGGCGCGCGGCGTAACCTCGCGCACCAGTGAAAACCCCGAGCACAGGTTTTCGAGATTGGTGAGTTGCTCCGCCAGGCGCGGCAGGACCGTAGCCTGCTCGCTGGCGGTGAGAAGCTGATCGGCGACTTCGCGGTGCCGTCGCGCCAGTTCCTGGCGGACGCCCTTCCAGTGCTCGCGGTCGCCCTTGCTCGCCTCGGTGGCCGCCCGGATGAGCATGTCGGTGACGCCCCCCATGGCGGAAACCACCACCACCACTTCCGCGTGTTGCGCATGCTGGCGGACGATCTCGCCCACGGAGCGCATCCGCTCGGCGCTCCCCACGGACGTGCCGCCAAATTTCATGACAATCAATGGCTTCTTCCCTTTGGTCATCGTCATGTATTCACTCTCCCTGAACCTCAAGAAAACGGAGAACCCTCCCCACGCCGAGCCGGAGCCTGCGCAGGGTCTCCGGCCCGTTAGCGCATCGTCTTCGTCGTCGAAGGGGAACCGGAGTTGGACGCTTTGGTGGATTCGCGAACCACGTCGATGAAAACCTTGGCAGGAAGTGAGTGGTGGCGGTCGCGACGATAGATCAGGCCCAACTCCCGGTAGAGGCGCTGGCCTTCCAGCGGAATCAACTTCAGCAGACCCGCCGCCACCTCGGCCTGCGCGTAGGTCCGGCTGAGAACCGAAATCCCCAGACCCGCGCCCACGAACTTCTTGATGGTCTCGACGCTGGCCAGTTCCATGGAGATCTGGATGCGGTCGCGGTACGGGCGCAGCAGCTTGTCCAGCATCACCCGCGTGTGGCCGGTCTTGGGCAGGATGAGCGGGTACAGCGACATCTCCTCCACGGTCACGCTGCGTTTCTTGCCCAGCGGGTGGTCCTTCGGCACCACCGCCTGCACCTCGTCGCGGAAGACCGGGATCACTTCCATGTTTTCCGCGGTCTGCGGCAGGGTCACAATCCCCAGGTCCACCGCGCCTTCGTGGACCTTCTGCACGATCTTGTGGCTAAAATTGCGGTAGATGCTGATCTGCACCAGCGGGTAGAGCTGTTTGAAGCGGGCAAAAGTCTTGGGCAGCACGTAG
>Ga0315281_10012693_pt1 | contig 11454 bp, 10 predicted proteins | sample YL17G07_0_MG_FD_204540 | JGI IMG/M metagenome (GOLD analysis project Ga0315281, IMG submission 204540) | Sediment microbial communities from Yellowstone Lake, YNP, Wyoming, USA - YL17G07_0 | ecosystem: Environmental > Aquatic > Freshwater > Lake > Sediment | place: USA: Wyoming | collected... | reverse complement strand
ACTTATCGTTCGATAGGGTACCTCTGTACCAGCCTCAATTAGCGCTGGAGTTGAATCAGCCGTAAGAACGCGGGGACTGGCTATAGATTTAGATCTTCCGTCAACCTGTGAGGCCATTAGCTCCAAATCCAACACCTTGCCATTCGCTGCTGTAAACACCATGCCTAAAACCCCCGATGAAGTCGGTGAATAACCGGGTAAGTTGACATTACCATTTGATATACCTGTACCAGGGCTATATGCAGCAGGCGTGACAATCGGGTTGTTGGTAGCATTTAATCTGCCGCCCAAATTTCTGGCAAACGATTCAATCGCTTCGACAAAGCGTGCCTCAATCACCACCTGTCTCACCGCTACATCAAGCTGCTTGATGATTTTCCGCACCTCTTCAAGGGCAGAGGGTATGTCCTGCACAAAAACTGTATTTGTCCGAGCATCCACAACCGCGCTTCCTCGCTTCGAGAGAATTTGTTGGTCCTTCCCCTTCAGGAGCGTTGCTATATCTTCACCTTTAGTGTAATTGAGCTGAAAACTTTCCATCCTTAAAGGTTCGAGATTTTCAACATCCTGGTTCGCTGTTAACTCCATCTTTTCTTTCGCAGCCAATTCTTCGCGCGGGGCCACTTGCATTACATTGCCATGAACACGTTTATCCAGCCCTTTTGCCTGCAAAATAATATCCAGCGCTTGATCCCATGGCACATCTTTCAGACGCAGTGTCAGGTTACCCGTAACTGTATCGCTGATCACGATATTCAAGTTTGTAAAGTCTGCTATTACGCTAAGCGCTTCACGTGCGGTAATATTCTGAAAATTCAATGTGAGCTTTTCTCCAGTGTAACCAAGCCTGGCCTTTTCGGCTTTCTTGTCTTCTATCACCTGTTTTACTTCTACAAAAAACTTGTTATCCGCCTGGTATGCCGAGTAATCCCACTGATTTTTAGGCTCAATGATAATTCGTACATTTTCACCCTGTTCAAACGTATCCATAATTTGGACAGGTGTTGAAAAATCAGCCACATCAAGCTTGCGCTGCAAGTTTTTCGGCAAATTTGTTTTCAAAAAATCAACAATTAGAGACTTACCCTGCCTTTTAATATCAATACCTACATTGGGATCCGACAAATCAACTTGCACTCTGCCTTCCCCATTTTTTCCCCGATGGAAATCTACATCACGCAAACTGTGCTTCTGCGTAACAACTTTATTCTCTGCAAAGCTTGACACAAATGATCCTGCATTCCCTTCAATCGGTTTAAGGGTCATTATCAAAAAATTACCCTCAATTTGTGGCACATCGTAAGTTAGCATCTGATTCAGATTGAACACCAACCTGGTTCGATCCCCTGCTTGAACGATCGTTGCGCTTCTAAGGTCTCCTTCTGCTATCTCCTGAGTTTTTTTACCCAGGCCATTCGCAGTGAGTGGAAAAGTTAATGCAATGCGCGGGGGGGTTCCAATCGCAAATGCTTCGGGCGCAGCAGCCATGGCCTGTTTTAATCCCACTTTGACCACAATTGATCCACCGCTTAAGCGATTTACCTGGATTGACTCAATGCTATTCAATCCGCCAGAACTATTGGATATAGTTACATTCTCTGCAATGTTGTTCTGTGCATAAACATTATTTAAAAGCAACGCAAAAAAAGTCACGGCGATAAACCGAACAAGGTATCGAATTGCGTTATTGAACTGATTCATCATTGTTTACTCCTGATCATTCTACTAATTGCAGGCTGCTGTCGCGTTCCAACCAGTCACCAGCACCGTCCTGTACCATTTCCTTAATCTTCACTTCCGATTCAGTGATAGAGATAATTTGGCCAAAGTTCAAACCTAAATAATTACCTACCTTCACACGGTGCAACTTGCCTTCAGTTGAGCGGATAATCGCATTGCCAACCTTTCCTTTGCGCAAATACCCAACCATTTTCATACCTTCCAATGGAAACTCTTCCAACTCTTGTTTAGGACGAGCCATATCGGGTTGATTCATACCTGCTCCGCCAGTATTTTTCACCTCCTGTTTACGGGGTTTGAAGGGGTCTGGCAATGCAGCGCTATTATCATAAGCAAAAGGCTCATAGGGCTTTATTTCTGGCGCTGGATCAACCTTGCCGCGTAAGTCTGCGCCCGAATTTTTTACAAAGTCCTGTAGATCCTGAAATTCCTCGCCGCCACATGCTACGAGTAACATGACAGCCAAAAACAGAACCCCAACACCTCGTTCTGATTTTGAAAAATACCCACCACCGCAGGAAGCGCAAACACTCATTTCTTGACCCCCTTAGCTGCTGCAGAGGCAGCTGCGGTTTTTTTCTGCGCGGACAATTCGGCTTCATCGAGGTAGCGATAGGTTTTTGCAACCGCATCCATTACCAATAGTCCATCTTTCGAGGGCGCTATGCTTATATCATTTAACGTCACAATTCGCGGCATAACTGAGATATCACTGGAAAATCTGCCCAAATCGTCGTAGGTTCCTGTGACCTTGATTGTAATCGGTTGCTCGGTAAACTCACCGGTTATCGCTTCAGCACTGGGCTTGAATAAATCAAAAAGCAAGCCCCTACCCAGTCCGGCTTGATTGATATCGGTTAACAGGGAAGCCATTTCAGATTTAGTAGGCAACTGTTTCAACAGCGCACCAAATGCCTGTTGCGTTTCAATCAACTGTTTTTTGATCAAATCCAGATTGACTGCCTGTTTCTTTTTTTCTTTAAATTCATCTTTTAATTTCTCTTCAGCTTCACGAATGGTAGTTAACCTGTCCCATTCATCCTGCCAATCCAGCACTGCACCGATTGCAACAACACCAAACAACATCAAAGCCAACGCCCCTAATTTAATGGGTAAAGGCCAGCTTCCCGGCATCCTTGGATTAATATTTTTTAAATCTTCCAATATATTTTTCATGATAGCGCCCTATTCTCCTTCAATTGCAAGAACGCTGACGGCTTACCTGTAGTATCCGCAGGTATAGAAACTGGAGGAGACCCCGCTACGGGTGGCGGAGTTTGTTTGGTTAATTCAAAAGTGAGTGAAAACTCGTTCAAACGTGCACCACTTACCGTTGCCGCATGAATTTCAATTAAAACCGGCAATTCCAGCCAGGGAGAATCATCGATAGCACGCATCAACGTGGATACGCGCGCGTTGGATTGCGCATAACCAATCAAACTAATTTTATTTCCTGTCTGTTTGAGCGACTTCAAATACACGCCGTCGGGCAAAATTCGCAACATTTGATCGAGTAAATGAACCACATCTGCCCGCCTGCTTTGCAAAGTTTCAACCACATTTTTCCGTGCCAGCAAAGATTTCGTCTGTTCACGCAACTTCTTGATTTCATCTATTTGCTTATCCAGTGTAGCAATCTCTTTTTTCAAATACGCATTGCGCCGTTCCTGGTAGTCAATTTGCGCCGCAATGGTGACATGAACAAATCCGACAATCACGATACCAATTATCAGAGAAATCACGCTGAAAGCGATGAATTGAATTTGCTGCGCTCTGCGTTTTTCTGCTCGATGCGGTAAAAGGTTAATGCGAATCATGATGGATCAAATCTCCGTAACGCAAGGCCGCATGCAATCATCAGCGCAGGCGCATCAACCTGTAATTGACGTGCCTTGATGCGACTTGACAGGGTCATTTGTGCAAACGGATTGGCAACCAACGTATTGACTTGAGTGCGCGTCGCCACCACATCATCGATACCGGCCAAAGCCGCGCATCCACCGCATAACACGATGTAACTGACCTCGTTGTACTGAGTGGAGGTAAAGAAAAATTGCAGTGCGCGGGTAACTTCTGTCGCCAGATTTTCAAGGAATGGTGCCAATACATCGCTTTCATAATTCTCTGGCAAACCGCCATTGCGCTTACCTGCTTCAGCTTCTTCCGCAGACAGACCGAATCTGGTCTGTATCTGCTGGGTCAATTGCGCGCCACCAATTTGTTGATCCCGCGTATATACCGACGAACCATTTCGTAATATATTCACATTCATGACATTATCGCCAATATCCACCAAGGCTACGCACTGCTCTTCAGCTCCATTGGGTAACTGTATCCTGATATGTTCAAAAGCCGATTCAGCCGCATAGGGCTCCACATCTACCACTATGGTTTTAAGTCCAGCCATTTGCACGGCTGCCACCCGGTCTTCCACATTGGCTTTGCGCGATGCAGCTAGCAGCACCTCGACTTCATCCGGACTGCCGTGAGCAGGGCCAAGCACTTGAAAGTCCAGATTGACCTCCTCGAGTGCAAAAGGAATATATTGATTGGCCTCGGACTCAACCTGATACTCCATATCTTCTTCGCGTAACCCGGCCGGCAACATGATTTTTTTACTGATCACTGCCGCTGCAGGCAGCGCGACGCTTACATTTCTAATGCGTGAACCCAGACGCTTCCATGCGCGGCGTACGCCTTCAGAAACAGCATCGAGATTGTTGATGTTGCCATCACTCACCGCATCTTTTGGCAAAGATTCAATCGCGTATCGTTCCAGCACATACCCTTTTTTGTCGGATGACTCGCTTAACTCCACTATTTTGACTGATGACGCACTAATATCCACCCCGCATAAAGGCGGGGTTTTCGTGTGCAAAAAATCTAATGTGATATCAATATTTCATTTAATCATTATGGTGTTTAACGCCATTTCGTATAAATTGCTTTAAATCCTAGCAACATCCCTCTCTTCTGTAAAGTTGTTTCTTCTTCTTATGTTAAAAGCGCAGAGCCGCTATAATGATAAAACTTCAATGTTTACTTCGTAAAATATGACTTCACGCTGGTGGTTTTATTCTGCTCTCGCGGCACTTGCCGTTGCACTATTACCTTTTCTGCTGCTCTCGTTGGCTGCCCTATTCACCTACCCCACGCTTCCTTCACTTGAGATCCTCACAGATTATCGCCCCAATATTCCACTCAGGGTTTATAGCGCAGAAGGCGTATTAATAGGCGAATTCGGCAAGGAAAGGCGCGCGTTAGTCAAAATTGCCGATGTCCCTGACTTAATGAAAAAGGCAATTCTTGCTGCCGAAGATGAACGATTTTATGAACATGGTGGCGTCGACTATATAGGCGTACTCCGTGCAGCCCTTTCAAACTTTACTTCAGGCGGGGTCAAGCAGGGGGCCAGCACGATCACGATGCAGGTAGCGCGTAATTTCTTTTTAACCAAAGAAAAAACACTCTCACGCAAGTTTAACGAAATGATGCTCGCCTTCAAGATAGAGCATAATTTATCCAAAGACGAAATCCTTGAACTGTATATTAATCAGATCTATCTCGGTCAGCGCTCTTACGGTTTCTCAACTGCATCCCTGATCTATTTTGGCAAACCGCTCGATCAATTGAGCGTAGCCGAAATGGCCATGTTGGCAGGCCTGCCCAAGGCACCCTCCATCTTCAATCCCATAGTCAATCCTAAACGTGCAAAACTACGCCAATTGTATGTATTAAGGCGCATGCATGAGTTGAGTTTTATTGATACAGCAACACTTGAAACCGCCCAAACTGCGCCTGTAATTGCCAAGCGTACTAGCCAGGAATTTGCCGTCAAATCGGACTATCTGGCTGAAATGGTGCGGCAGGTTATGTATGATCGTTTTCAGGAAGAGGCCTATACACAAGGTTTCAGCGTCTACACCACAATACGCCAGCAAGACCAAAAAGCAGCATATGAATCCTTGCGCAAGGGAGTCATTGAATATGACCGTCGTCACGGTTACCGTGGCCCGGAAGGCTATATCAACCTGAGCAACAATTTGAGCGAAGAGTTTCTTGAAGAAGCGCTACAAGAAGTGGCGGACAGTGACGATTTGCTCCCTGCTGTTGCGCAAACTGTCAGCACCAAAAGCATCACCGCGTATGTTAAAGGTGGACAAATTGCAACTATTACTGGCGATGGACTTAAGTTCGCACAGCAAACCCTTGGCGACAAACTATCCCCCAACCAGCGCATTCGTGTCGGATCATTAATTCGTTTGCAGCTCGATGCAAAAGGAGAGTGGCAAATCGCCCAATTACCCTTGGTAGAATCGGCCTTTGTATCTTCGAATCCACGCGATGGTGCAATCTATTCTCTGGTGGGCGGTTTCGATTTTAACCGCAACCAGTTTAATCATGTCACCCAGGCTTGGCGTCAGCCGGGTTCCAGCTTCAAACCGTTTATCTACTCTGCCGCGCTGGAAAAAGGCTTCACCCCCGCATCCATCATTAACGATGCTCCATTGGTAATTGATTCAATTGAAACCGGCAACGAACCCTGGTATCCCAAAAATTACGATGACAAATTTGAAGGCCCCATGCGTATGCGGCAAGGTTTAATCAAATCCAAAAATCTTGTGTCCATCCGCATTTTGCAAGCTATTGGCCCTGTTTATGCTCGCGATTACATCACAAAATTCGGCTTCGACAAGGAAAAACACGGTGCCTATCTCACCATGGCACTGGGTGCAGGATCTGTCACCCCCATGCAACTTATGACCGGCTACTCTGTGTTTGCCAATGGAGGATACAAGATCACCCCTTACTTCATCCAGCGCATCGAGGATGCTCAAGGTAAAATATTGGAACAAGCCGGCCCTGTAAAAGCAGGCGACGATGCAGAGCGTGTGATAGATGTACGCAATGCCTACACCATGGTCAACATGATGCAAGACGTTGTTCGTCACGGCACCGCTATCCGCGCGATGCAACTCGGACGCTCAGACCTTGCCGGGAAAACCGGCACCACCAGCGACTCGCTGGATGCGTGGTTCTGTGGTTTCCACCCGACTTTGGTAGCCATCTCCTGGATAGGCTTCGACAACCCGCATAGCCTGGGTGACAAGGAAACCGGTGGCGGCGCAGCATTGCCGATGTGGATGGGTTATATGGAAAAAATTCTTCCCGGCATACCGGAAGCAGTTTATACCATGCCGGAAAACATGATTGCTTCCCGCATTAACGATAATGGCAGACGTGACCCCAATGGCAACCGGGTCGAATATTTTTACAAGGAATTTTTACCGGTAGAGCAATCTGCTGTCATTGACTCTGCCTCCAGCCCTGCAGAAACCACTACCGAACAACTTTTCTAATGAGCAAAAATCATTCCACCAGGCATCGTGAATCATTAAGTCACGATACTGGCCGCGATTTAATGCGCGAACAACTCGCGCACCAGGCCGCACGCTTGATGGCCGAAAACGGCATCACCGACCATGCATTTGCAAAACGCAAAGCAGCTAAACAGCTTGGCGCACCCGATACCCAGCACCTGCCCAGCAACCAGGAAGTTGATGAAGCATTGCGTAGTTACCGAGCACTATTCCAGCATGAACATCATCCGATTATCCTGAACCAGCTACGCAAGCAGGCACTCGAAGCGATGCGGCTTCTTGAGCCCTTTTACCCTTACCTCACAGGCTCGGTACTGGACGGCAGCGCGGGAGAACACTCGGACATCAATCTGTCGGTATACTCCGATGACGCAAAAGCGGTGATGATGTTTTTACTGAAACACAAGGTGGAGTTCGAAAGCGGAGAATGGCGCACGCAGTTGATGGGCAGACAACAAACCCTGCCCAGTTTCACTCTGCAAAGCGAATCGGGCGTGCCGGTACATGTTGCAGTAATGCCGGAAAATGCGCGACATAACGGCAGCCGCAAACCGGAAAGTCATGCGGATATTGCGGCAGTCGAACGACTACTGACTTCATCTGATGAGCAACTTTGACTTATAAAGATCCCCAAAAAACCTTTCAATCCACAGATTACACAGATTACACAGATTTTGAACCTGCAATATTTTCCGTATTACTTTTTGCTCATCCTTGGACAACGGAATAATTTTATATTTAATCTTGTGTACCCAAAGGGCACAAGAACCTCTTCGAGGTAATCTGTGGACCAATGTTTTTCTGGTTTAGCCCTTTAACCAGCGCGCCGCATCCAGCGCAAAATAAGTCAAAATCCCATCCGCCCCAGCGCGTTTAAAGGCAAGCAAAGACTCCATTACACACGCCTCTTCATTCAACCAGCCATTCTGTGCAGCAGCCTTGAGCATCGCATATTCACCGCTAACCTGGTACACAAAAGTAGGCGCCTTGAACTCATCCTTTATGCGGCGCACAATGTCCAGATACGGCATACCGGGCTTGACCATCACCATATCGGCACCTTCCTCCAGATCCAGCCCCACTTCCCACAAAGCCTCATCCGAGTTGGCCGGATCCATCTGGTACGTATATTTATTACCCTTGCCCAGATTACCGCTGGAACCCACCGCATCACGGAATGGGCCATAAAAACTGGAAGCATATTTGGCAGAATAAGCCATGATGCGGGTATGAATGCAGCCCTTGCGATCCAATGCGGCACGCACAGCTGCAATGCGCCCGTCCATCATGTCTGATGGTGCCACCACATCGGCGCCCGCTTGCGCATGCACCTGTGCCTGCTGCGCCAATACCGCGACCGTTTCATCGTTGATCACATAGCCGCTGGCGTCGATCAAACCGTCCTGCCCGTGACTGGTATAGGGATCCAAAGCAATGTCCGTCATCACGCCCAACTCCGGGAAACGCTTTTTAAGTTCTGCAACCGCTCGCGGCACCAAACCATCGGGGTTCAGCGCTTCGCGCGCATCTTCGGTTTTAAGCGATGCTTCGATCACCGGAAACAAGGCCAGCATGGGCACGCCCAGCTTGACGCATTCCTCGGCCTGCAGCAGCAGCTTGTCCAGCGACTGGCGTTTCACGCCCGGCATAGATGTCACCGCCTCTTCGCGGTTTTTACCGTCCAGCACAAATACCGGATAAATCAGATCAGCAGCGGTCAGCACGTTTTCACGCATCAAGTCGCGCGAGAAGGCATCGTGGCGCATACGCCGCATGCGTTTATGTGGATATTTCCCTGTTACTTGCATGGTTTAACCTCAAAATTAATCCTAAAAATAACTTGAACTATTTCCTTATAGCGTCATCTGAGTAATATGTGGTTTACCCCACAGCCTGCTGTTTACTCCCTGAGCGGGTGTCTTAACAACGTTAAGACTTTTTGCCCTTGGCTTATCCCCTTTGTCCAAGGGCATTTTTTTATCCATAACACCATAAATCTACTGCGCGAATGAATGGCTGCGTTGCGCGGTACTCGGAATCCTCATGTATTTTATATACACTCCGGTTCCTGCGTTCCGTGCGCCTTGCCATTCATCCGCTCGCTACGATTTATGGCGTTATGGGTAAAAATACTCTAAAAAACGCTAACTCTGCCCAAACCACCCTGAAATAACCGCTTCTGCCTCATCTGTACCCAGCTTCTTCAAGCTGGAAAAAAGTTGTACGGTGTAATTTGGGTAATGCTCTTTCAAATAGGCCTTTACTTCAAGCAGTGTTTTAGTGGCCCGCTGGCGGCTTAGCTTGTCCGATTTGGTCAGTAGTATATGTACTGGTTTGCCGGTGATGGCGAACCAGTCCAGCATCTGCTCATCCAGCGGCGTTAAGGGGTGGCGCGAATCCATGATCACCACCAGCCCGGCCAATGCCGAACGTGTCTGCAAATATTCGCTTAACAGCCCCTCCCAATGCGCGCGCACCGCAGGCGGCACCTTCGCGTATCCATAGCCGGGCAGGTCCACCATAAAACGGTTATCGCCCAGATCAAAGTAGTTGATATGCTGGGTGCGTCCCGGCGTTTTGCTGGTATAGGCTAGACGGGTATGGTTCGCCAGCGTGTTGAGCGCACTGGACTTGCCCGCATTGGAGCGCCCGGCAAACGCAACTTCCTTGCCGCCATGCAAGGGCAACGCATGCAAATCATTGACGGTGGTAAAAAAGACCGCACGTGAGAATAAACCCATGACTATTTCCAGGCCGCGAAAATTTTATCTGCCGCCGCGATCGTTGCCGCGATATCGGCATCAGTATGCGCCGCCGACACAAAACCCGCTTCAAAGGCGGAAGGTGCCAGATACACACCTGCATCAATCATCGCATGAAAGAAGCGGTTGAATGCTTTTGCATCGCACGCCATCACTTCGGCATAACTGCCGGGCAATGACTCGCTGAAATACAGGCCAAACATTCCACCAACCGACTGTGCGCAAAACTTGACCCCGCGCTTTTTTGCGCTGGCACTCAAACCATCGGTTAACTGTTTGGCAGTTTTTGCCAGACGCTCATAAAAACCTTTTTCCTGCACCAGCTTCAGCGTCGTCATGCCCGCTGCCACCGCAAGCGGATTGCCCGACAGCGTGCCCGCCTGGTACACACCGCCCAGCGGCGCCAGGTACTGCATGATGTCGCGGCGGCCACCAAAAGCTGCGGCTGGCAGGCCGCCCCCCATTACTTTACCCAAGGTAGTAAGATCGGGTTTGATGCCGAAGTAACCCTGCGCTCCCTGCAAGCTGACACGAAAGCCGGTCATCACTTCGTCAAGTATCAGCACTGCACCGTGCTCGCTGCACAGTTTGCGCATGGCAGCAAGAAATTCCGGCTTGGGCATGATCAAATTCATATTGCCCGCAACCGGCTCCACGATCACTGCCGCGATTTCCTTGCCTATTTCGGCAAAGGCTTTTTCAAGACCTGGCACATCGTTATAATTCAGCACGGTAGTGAGGGCAGTAATTTCGGCAGGCACGCCCAAAGAACTTGGCTGCCCAAAGGTCAGCGCACCCGAACCCGCTTTCACCAACAGGCCGTCAGAGTGCCCGTGGTAGCAACCTTCAAATTTGATGATGCGGCTGCGTCCTGTAAAGCCGCGCGCCAGACGAATCGCCGTCATTGTTGCCTCGGTGCCTGAGCTGACCAACCGCACCATTTCCAGGCTGGGCAATAGGCGGCACAGTGTTTCAGCCATATCCAATTCCGCTGCGGTTGGTGCACCAAAGCCCAGGCCCTGCGCTGCCGCGTCCTGCACCGCCTTCACCACCTCGGCATGGCAATGGCCGACGATCATCGGACCCCACGAACCCACATAATCTATATAGCGCTTGTCGTCTGCATCCCACACATACGCACCCTGGCCGCGCTTGAAAAACAGCGGCGTACCGCCCACCGATTTAAATGCGCGCACCGGTGAATTCACGCCACCCGGAATAATGCGTTGTGATTGATCGAATAGTTCCTGATTATGTGACATGGTCATGCTGATTACTTCCTGAATAATTTGTTTAAATTTTGTGCGGCCAGCTGAATATCCGCTGTGTCAAATATTGCCGATATCACTGCTAATGCATCCGCACCCGCCTTTACCAATGCCGTGCCGTTATCTGCTGTGATACCACCGATAGCGACGATGGGCACATTTAATTCACTGCAAGCATCACGCAGCAAATCCCACGATGCCACCACCGCTTCCGGTTTTACCGTGGAGGTATAAAACGCGCCGAAGGCCACATAATCTGCACCCGCCGCCACAGCGTCATGCGCCAACTGCAACTGGTTGTAA
>Ga0315281_10012692_pt1 | contig 11455 bp, 10 predicted proteins | sample YL17G07_0_MG_FD_204540 | JGI IMG/M metagenome (GOLD analysis project Ga0315281, IMG submission 204540) | Sediment microbial communities from Yellowstone Lake, YNP, Wyoming, USA - YL17G07_0 | ecosystem: Environmental > Aquatic > Freshwater > Lake > Sediment | place: USA: Wyoming | collected... | reverse complement strand
CAACTGGAAATCCCTCTCAAAAACTTTAGACAAACTAAACTCCAAATTTGAAAAAGCCAAGCAAGGTCATCTCCTAGGCGAGAATGTGGACTTAAAATTTTCCATCTCTGGAAAAAATTCAGTTGCAGATAAAGGAGAAGAAAACATGCCTGGAGGAGAAATCTTCATGGCTCCTGTTAGAACTTCCCTAAATGGTTGGATTAAGTTTGATTTCCCTGCCATTTACCAAGGCAAAGAAGTTTCAGGAATATATCTAAAATTTCAAAATGGTAAAGTAATAGAATCTAACGCAGATAAAAATCTAGACTTACTAAAATCTATACTCGAAACAGACCCAAACTCTTCCTATGTAGGCGAATTTGGAATAGGCTGCAACCCCTATATAACAAAATTCACAAAAAATCTCCTCTTTGATGAAAAAATCTCAGGTACAATTCACCTTGCCCTTGGCATGGCCTATAAACAAAATGGTGGCGGCAATGATTCTGCAATTCACTGGGACATTGTCAAGGACATGCACAAAGCAAAAATAATTCTCGATGGAAAAGTCATTCAAGAAAATGGTAACTGGAAATTCTAACTCAAAAATCTTCTTCTCTCTCAATATTCTTAACTTTTCCAAAATCTAAAACCTCTTCCTCAGTTGGAATATAAACCTCAAATTCCTTAATATTAAATTTAAATCCCAAGTTAGTGTCTTTCACATAAACCTCACTGCCCTCAACAAGGCTAAAAAAACTCGGAAGTATAATTATTTTCTTTTCTTTCCACTTTCCAACTAAAAAACACTTGTATTTTTCTTTTTTAGCACCCTTACTTAGAGTTATTGCAGGATGTTTATGTCCTAAGATTATAGTTTTAATTTTTCTGTCTATACATTCCTTGATCTCTTTGTCCCCATGCACAAAGCAAACACTCCCATTTACATAGCATTTAACAATCTCCAACCCCTCTTTTCTAGCTATCGGCTCTAAAATTGTGTCATGATTTCCCTTAATCAAAACAACTTTTTCCACATTTTCAAACAAAAAATCCAAAAATCTCGAAACTTCTCCCCACTCCTGCCTGGAAATTTTCCCAAACTCATGTTTCAAATCCCCCAATAACACAATTTCCTCAGCCTTTTCCTTATTCTTTTTCAACCTCTCAAAAATTAGTTTCATGTCTTTCAGCATATCTTGGAATTGCCCTCTGGGAATAACAGTTCCCTGCTCAGCTAGCATCTGCTCATAGCCTATATGCAAATCAGCTATAACTAATATTTTCTCTTTCCTCAAGTATAAAGATTTTCCAATAAATTCAAAATTTTCCATGCCCTTACAAAGAAAAACTCCTATAAAAAACTAATTAAAAATTAAAATCATCTCTATCAAACAATTCTGACAAACTTATTCCTTCTGAAACTCTGTAAATAGCCTCTCCAATTAGCGGAGCATAAGGAATAACCACTAACTTGTCATGTTTATAAGGCACATTCACAATATCTCCAACAACAATCAAGTCTAATCCTTCTTTCTCATCAACAAGCTTTTCAATACCCTCTGTAAACAATCCCAAACTGCAGTTAGACATAACTCTTTTCGCCCCTTTTTCTCTTAAAGATTTAGCGCATGCCAGCTGAGTTTTTCCAGAAGCTATCTGATCATCTATAATTAACGCAGTCTTCCCCTTAATTCTAACTTCTGCATCTTCCAAAACATAATGCTTCTCAATATTTCCATCATTGCTCTTTCTCTTATAACAAATAACCATGCCCTTTCCCATTCTTTTAGCATAAGCACTCGCTCTTCTTGCAGCCCCTTCATCAGGGCTTGCAATTATCAAATTATCAAAAACCTCCTCTCCTAATTTTTCTCTCAATTTTCCAACAACAAGAGGAAATGAATACAGATTATCAAATGCTACTCCAGCAACATCATACCCTACTTGTATTGCAGGATTGTGCACATCAACAGTTATCACTCTTTTGGCATATTCTTTTAAGCTGTTTGTCACAACAGCAGCACTTACACTAACTCTTGACTCATCTTTTCTGTCTTGTTTTGAAAATTTTAAATATGGAAGCACATCATTAACTTCGCAAGCAGAAGAATTTTTCATTATATTATTAACCAAAGCAAGCTGTGTAAACCACTTATTAGGTTCCAAACTAGAATCATGTATAAAAAAACATATTTTCTCCCTGACATTATCACGAATCTGGGGTTTTGCCTCTCCATCAGGAAACACTTTTACATTTACCTGGTTTAATTCATATCTGCTCTCACTCTCTAAATCCGAATCTAACAATTGAACAACTGATCTCAAAACTTGACAATCCTTATGAATTCTCTTTTCCTGTCCCTTAGCAACTTCCTCATGAATTCCACTTTCCAATCCTTTAACAACTTCCTCTCTTTTCTCTAATCTTGCATCAGCCTCTCTTTTAATAACCCATTTATAAGCCTCTCGCGCAAACTCCCATGCCCCTCCTTCAGGATTTGCAATAATTGAACATTTTGGTTTCATTTTACCTCTTTTTAGCTTTAAAACTTTATTTATCTTGTCACTATCCATCATATCTCTCCATAGTGCTTTAAATTCTTTATGCCTCTTACGATATACTATTTAAATTTCAACAAACTTTAAATATAATCATAATGTTTGTAGAACCAATCTTTTTCATAAACTCCTTAGAAATCTAACTTATAAAACCTATGTTTAGTTCTTTAAGGGTTCTCTAAACTCTTGACATTCTTTAAGTAAAAAATAAAGACTCTTCATTGCACTGGCCTTGTGCTGTCTTACTCCTTCTTTTGTGATCCCTATAGCTCTCCCAATCTCAGTGTCACTATAACTTCTGCCATCTAAAAACCCAAAACTCATCTCTATTATAAATTTTTTTCTTTCAGGTAATTTTTCAACAATCTCCCTGACAATTCTTGATGTATCTTCTTTTTCTAAACAAAGCCAAGGAAAAATATCCACTGAAAAATCATTTCTAAAATCAACTCTGTTTCCAATATTAAAAAAATCCTGTTTTAATTTATAATTTTCATATCTGTAATCTCTTAATTTTAAAGGAAATAAATCCTTTTCATCTTTTTCAAGAACCCTGCAAATCTTCTCTCTTGTTTCTCTTGGGGGATAAGCATTTAACCCCTCATACTGATACATTAAAGAAAAATTTATACCAACTGCCTCTGCAAGTTCTTTTCCTTTTAACCCTTTCTCAATTCTTGCCCTTACAAGCCTATAATTTCTAATAGGAAAATCCACTTCCCCATTGGTTTTTGAATAAGGGCATCTTCTCCCTAATACTGGGAGGTATGCCCTCTTATCTTTCATTTTAATATCTTCTTTAGTTGTTTCCATAAAATCCTTTAGAAATTGAGTTTATAAGCTTTTCTGGTTCATTGCAAACTCCAAAATTAACCCTTTATTGCCTTCAAATGTTCTGCATGCATTCTCTTCAAAAAATCAATCTTGTCTTCCATTTTCACAAGCTCGTAATGTCCCTGCATAATCAAATTAAGTGAAAAAGGTGAAGGTATTTTTGTTTCTTTAAAAACAATTTTTATTTTCTTTTGCCCTAGCAATTCCAATATTCTTTTTGTATTCTCAATATCCATCATGTCTTCCATAACCTCTCTTCTTGCCTCTCTCAAAATAGGAAATTCACTTGAAAGTTTCTTCACAGCTATAAGCAAAAACCCTGACTTTACCTGCTGCTTCCCTACACTCTTTTCTCTGCCCTTATAATTTCTCAAAATCATCAACGCTCTTGTGGCGCAATGCCTGAATCTTCTCTTTAATACCTCTGTTCTTTCCAATGCTTCTTTCAGTATCTCTTCAACATTTTTCCCATTTATGAATTTCATAACCTTCTCAATCTTTGCCTTATCCAAACTTTCTCCACAAATATAAAACCCATTATCTGAAATTCCTGCTTCCACATCTCTCCCTCCAACTCTTCCAGCCATATACGCCACTGCCCTGCTTAAAGCATCATTTACTCTTCTCCCGTACAAGCTATGGAAAATCCAATATTCCTTCTCTCCCCTGTAGTTTTCAATCATCAAACTCTTTAATCCAGGAATTCCCACAAACTCCTGTTGTTCCCCCATATACCCATAAATTTCTTCTGTTACCTCCTCTCCGCAATAGCACCACTCTTTTATGAACTCCTTGATTTCTTCTGCAGATTTCTTTGCCACAAATTTTTCCTTAATCAACTCTCTAAATCTTGCAATCTCCAGGGCCAGGTCAAATGAAAGAGGAAGCATTTCAGAAAACCATGCCGGTATTGTTGGCTGTCTCTGCACACTTCCTCTTACATATGCTTTCATTCCTCGAGTATAAGCAAACTGATACTTATGCCCTCCTAAAACAAAAACATCTCCAGGCTTCAATCTTTCAAGAAAAGCCTCGTCTATATTTCCAACCTGCTCCCCATCCTTCTCACCTTTTGCAATCACTACTTTAATAAAACCTTCTTCAGGAATTGTGCCAATATTTGTCATATAAAGCACCCTTGCCATCTTCCCTCTCTTCCCAATTTGATTGGTTTTTGCATCATACCATATTTTTGCATACACATCCCTCGCCTCTAGAGCATACTCTCCAGCAAGATATGAAATCACACTTAAGAAATCCTCATATTTCAAATCCCTATAGCAATAGCTTCTCTTTATAAGTTTGAAAAGCTCATTCACGTCCCACACTCTTTGTATTGCAAACCCAAAAATCTGCTGTGCCAGCACATCTAAACAATTTTTAGGAATCTGTATCCTGTCAATCTTTTTCTCAATTATTTGTTTCATTATTACACTGCACTCAACCAAATCATCTCTATCCAAAACTAAAAACCTCCCCTTTGCAACCTCATGAAGTTTGTGCCCTGCTCTTCCAATCCTTTGTATTGCTCTTGCAGTTCCTTTAGGACTTCCTAACAGTATAACTAAATCAATATACCCGATATCAATTCCAAGCTCAAGCGAGGTGCTGGTCACAACCACTTTCAATTTTCCCTGCCTTAATCTTTCCTCAACATTAAATCTTAATTCCTTTGAAAGCGAAGAATGATGAGCCCCTATATTTTCAAGGTATTTTGCAGGAAACATATCTTTCAGATGATTTATCACTCTTTCTGTCGCACTCCTGGTGTTTGTAAATATCAATGTAGTCTTATGTTCCTGGATTAGTTTATCCAACATTTTGTAAAGTGAACTATGCATTTCACTCCCAGTAGTATCCATAAGCTTTCCAACAGGACATGTTACTTGGATATCAAGTTTTTTATTAAACTGAATATCCGCAACAATGCAGCTTCTTCCCCCTGTCAAGAATTTTGCGATTTCCTCCAGAGGAGAGATGGTTGCGCTTAGTCCAATCCTCACAGGAGTTATCTTGCTGAAATCCTCCAGCATTTCCAGGTTCAAACTCAAAAGCACACCCCTTTTATTAGCTAAAGCATGTATCTCATCTACAATCATAAATTCCAGCCCCAGTAAATATTCTGAAAATTTTTTACTCAGCAGGATTATTCCCAAACTTTCAGGCGTAGTAACCAGTATATGTGGTGCTTTTCTTGCCATTTTCTGCCTCTCGCTTACACTTGTGTCGCCTGTCCTCAGCCCCACTCTTATTTTTTGCATCTTGATTCCTTTTTCCTCAGCAAGTTTCTGCATTTCTTCTAAGGGCTCAACTAAATTTTTGAAAATATCATTAGAAAGTGCTTTCAATGGGCTTACATAAACTGCAAAAATCTTGTCTTCTAACTCATTTTTTGTTGCCAGCTCAACAATATAATTCAAAATACTAAGAAAAGCAGTCAAAGTCTTTGTGCCTCCTGTTGGAGCAGATATCAAAATATTCTTTCTTTCATAAATAGGCAGCACTCCATACAGTTGTGGCTCACTAAAATCCTTAAACTTGGAAAAAAACCACTCTTTAACCAAGGGATTCATAATTCCAATTATATCTTCTCTCTTTCTCAAGTCAGCATTAGTTATTTCTGCCATGGTTTATTTCTTATTATATCAACGGAAATTAATTTTCGTAAGAAAATTTTTCCTTGATAGATAGGAAATAAAATTAAAACATCCGGAAATTAATTTCATTTACTATAGTTCTAATCCCTCTTTAAAGTTACTGAATGAATTTATCAATAAGGTTTATAAACTTATACCGAATAACTTCTTCATGAAAATAAGCCAGGTGAAAAAAGAAAAAATCTCTGAGCAGATTCTTTCCGTGCTTTTCAATGTTCATCCTAACTCAAAGTTCACAGCAGAGATTGCCAGAGACATTGCAAGAGATGAAGAATTCATTAAAGCCATGATGTTCGAACTTAAGGAAAAGCTGCTTGTGGTGCCTATTAAAAAAAATTCCCATGGCAATTTTTATGTCCGAAGAATAAGATGGCGTCTTTCCAACAAAGCCTACGATGCCTATACTCAACTTAGCTGATTTATACCCCTTCTCAATACAATAAATCTTTATATAAATCCCCTGTCTTAATTTTTCATGCTGGATGAAGATATTAAAAAAGCTTTTCAAAGAGTCAAGGAAGACATGTTTTTTTTAGGCAGTGAAATAAACTCATTTAAAGTAGACCTTCTCGATATAAAAGAGGCTCTTGCAGTTCTTTCAGAAAATATAAACAAACATTCTCTCGCTATTTTTCAGCTTGAAACACCTGCCCCCCCTAATACCCAAACAGACAAACAGACCAACACACCAACAGACACACCAGCACTTCAACACATTCCAACCCCTCATCCTAACACTAAAAAAGAGCTTGAAATGCTATTCTCCTCTATAAAATCCCAGCACCAGGCTCTTCAACAGGTAAATCAACAGATGTATTCTCTCAAACAAACCCTTGAAACCCTAAAAAATACTATTTCCAACACTCCAACACATTCTCCAACACAAACCCCTCAAACCCCAACAATTTCTTCACAAACTCCAACACATCCCAACACCCCAACACATGATTTGCCCCTTTACGGCTTAAAAACCCCCAATACTGAAGTTTCCAGTGGAAATGGTGGGGTTCCAACAGACAGACAGACAGACAGACAGACAGACCAACACACCCAGAATTCTAGTAGTAAGTTCGCATTAACTAATGAAATAAAACCTCTAGGCTACCCCTTATCTCCCACTCTGTCCCATCCAGGTCACTCTAATCTAGTCTTCCAATCAACTCTTTCAACCTCCCAGGCAGACCTTTCTCGCACCAGCGAGCTTCTGGAGAATCTCGACGCTATTAAAAAGGAACTTCGCCTTAAAATTAAGCGTCTTACTCCTCAAGAAATGACTATTTTTTCGCTTATTTACAACCTAGATGAGCATGATAATATTGTGGATTATTCTATTTTAGCCAATAAAACGAACTTATCTGAAAGCTCTATTCGTGATTATGTGCTTAAAATAGGCCGCAAAGGCATCCCTTTACTGAAGGAAAAACTCAATAACAAGCGAATTCTGCTCCATGTTTCTCCTGACCTCAAGAAACTTGCCTCTCTTGAAACCCTGTTAAGACTGAGAGAAATCTAGTTTTTCGGAGTAACGAATAATTCTTGTCAATTCTCTTCAGCTTTTTTGTTTTTAAGCCCTAATCCCCTCAATTTTGGGCTTTTTAAGCCTTATTGAGCTCTTTTTTGCACTCTAAACTCAATTCTCTCTTACCTTTATCAGGCTCTTTTCTCTCCCCCAAACTCTCTACTTTTCCCTAATTCAATGTATTTTTCCAGCTCTTTTCTCTCTATTTTCCGTATTTTACAGTATTTTTGGCTGTTTTCATAATTTCCCAACTCTATCTTTTTGACCCTATTTTTGCCAAATTTGCTTCAAATCTCATTTTTAACTCTCACTTTTCCATTTTTTAGCATATAAAGTTCGCTTTAACTCATTAAATCTCTCACTTTTCCCTTTTTAAGCATTTTCTGCCTCATTTTCCTCTGTTTTCCTGCTTTTCTTGTCTTTTCCGACTCTCACTTTTACGTTTTTAAGCATTTTTTCCTTTATTTCAGCAGGAATAAATACCCTTTTCTTGCCATTTTTCTCTATTATCTCTTCCACAAGCCCCTCACTCTTCTGCTTTATGCTGTTCATCTGGCCCCTCATTGTTGCCCTATTTTTGCCCAACATTGCTGCCAAATCATCATAGCTCAATTTCAATTCTGAGTTTAACAAAATTGAAATTATTGCTCTTTCAGTTATACTAAAGTTTGAAAAATTATATAAAACACCTGTTTGAACAGCTGTTTGAACACCTTCTTGAACAGCTTGAACACCTGTTTGTTTGCTGGAAACAGGGCTCGCTGTTTTAAACAGCTGTTTGAAAACTCTCTGATCTGCCAGTGCAAAAACATTCTTCAGCCCCTCTAGTTCTGTTTCAATAGACGATAATTTGGCATCAATCTCCATTAGCCTGTCCTCATGCTTAGAATTTTGCTGGTGAAGGTGTTTAATCCAGATGTTAGCATTGTTTATATCACTCTTTACAAGCTCAAACCCCTTTAATGTGTCCTCTCTAACTCTCTGGACATCTCTTTTTTTGTTTCCGAATAACCATTCTAACATATTAGTATAATAAAAATCTCCTTTTTAAATCTTTTCTTTTCCTCTTTTTACGACGATAAATACACAAAAAATTCTCTAAAAAATACATTTTCCAACACATCCAACACATAATTAAGAATAAGAGCTGTTTTTCATTTCAAACACCAAAAAAACACCCAATCTTTTTTTCAAACACCCTTAAACACCTGTTCAAACACCCTTAAACACCTCTGATTCCTATGAAAAATTTCTAATTTTCATCAAAACTATTTTTATAGAATCTAAAACCCTGGTTTTCACTGTTTAAACACCTAAAACATCCTTTTACCGTCGAGATTTTTTAAAAAAACTGTTATATGTTTCTGCCTGTTTATGGCTGTTTAAACACCTGATTTACCTGTTTTCTTGCTGTTTGTTTGATATTTTTGCAGTTTAATTTTAGTCACAAATCTCAAATTTATTCATTCAAAACCTCTTTTTTCTCACTAAGAATTAAAACGAACTCATCTGTGCCATATTTTTCTATTTGAACATTCATTTCTTTACAACAACCTTTAAATAGTTTCTCTCTTTGATTACTCAATGCCAAACACCCCTGAAAGATTCTGCGAATTTCAAAGAAAGTTTAATTCCAAATACCAACTATTTGAATGTGCAATAGGCGACTGGCAATGTCTAACTCCTCATTGTGCCTATACTTTAAAACAAGAGCTTGAACACCAACTCCTAGGTTGCAGCATCGCCAATTGTGAAGGCCAGAGAATCAAGAAAATGCTGGGAGACAACACTGTTTCTCCCCCCCTACGTCCTATTATTATGATATCCGGTTCACTAAACCAGATGGCTCTCAAGTTCATTTTCCCCCCCAATCCAGAAAAAATACCATAATTTCTCCCCCCTAAAACTTTCAATCATTTCTAGTAATCTTTAGCCTAGTTTTAAAGTTCGTATTAATGTCAGAAAAGTAAACTCCAGCCTAAAGGCTGGAGACAGTTGCATCAACTGTCCTTTTCTGAGCACATCAGAATTCAGAAGAATTCTGACTGCCATCAAAATATCAATTTTGAGGTCCTAAAAACGAGCGCCAATCAAACCTCACCTTTTAAAGTGAGGTGGCGCTCGTTTTTTTGATAGTTAAATTTTTAAACCCTCTTCTGATTTCAAAAACATGCAGCTATCAATATCAAATCACGCACTTGGAAGATACAGAGAAAGAGTACTTCCTGAAGAAACCTGTTCAAATCTTGAACTAAGAAGAAACCTTGTTTCTTCATTAAAACAAACAGGTGTTTTTGCTACTTTGGCAGATATTGCTAATGCCCACAATCCTCCGCATTACATTAAGTTAAAAATGCAAACCTCTAGGGAGGTTGTTGATTTCAATTTTAGAAAAGTAGCTAACACCGGTAGAAGATATATTCTTACAACCTTATACTCTGCATAAATTAATAAGAACTTCTTCTAATTTAAACAGCTGTTTGTTTGTAATAATATTTAAATAAATGTGAAAAAACTAACCTTTATGGTCAAACACCTAAAAAAATTGGTGGAGAACAAGACACTAGTTTTTTTGGAAAATTCTTTGAAATATTTGGAGGAGTCTTGCTTTCCTTAGGGGTTGCAAAATTTATTAATTCTCTCAATTTTAGTATCTTCAATTCTTCAGCATTAATGGCAGGTTTAGGATTTTTATTTTTTACCTTGGGTTTCCACCTTAGTAGGAGAGAGTTTCAAGAAGTTAAAAATTCCATAATGGACTTGCTCATTATAATATCTATGCTGTTAATTTTAAGTCTTTTAATTTTAATAAACTTCCCTAGCTAAATCTTCCTGCTTTTGCTTAAATCTTTCTGCATGAGTTAAAAGTTCCTTTTAATTCTCAAACACCTGTTTCATTGCAATAATATTTAAAAAGGTAAAATATTTAAAAAATTAATCTAAATAGAGTTCTTGAAAAATATAAAATGACACAAAAAACCTTAGAAAAGATAGCAAAATTAAAAAGAACAGCAGATAGATTAAATTCTTTAGCTGGTGTTGGATTAGGAGTTATGGCTGGTGGATTTTTATCTGATAATAGTTATGTGGGGTTCGGAGGGGCAGCTGCTTCAGTAGTACTTGGGTTGGCATCATATTGTTACGATCTTAAAAGTATGGATTTAAAACAGTCATATCTTAGAAATCAAAGTTTAAATTCATACTACTCAAATGAAAAAATTGACCTAAAGGATTTGATAAACTAAATAAAAGCCCATTTAGATTAGAGTTTCAAGCTAAATTCCCCTAAAACCTCTTAAAACCCTCAAAGGTTCGTACAAGATGTAATATACGTATTCGCTTATGCGAACCTCTCAAGAATTAGGCCACGCGTTTATAGGGCTTATGGGCGCGAATTTTGGCTCGATTATACTTTTATCTATTGTGATAAATAGCCAAAAAATCTATAAATTTCATATCCTATAAATGCTCCTGTAATAAGCCCCATTCCTAATACTTTTAGGCCCTCAATTGCTAGGAGATGGTTAGTTTCACCTTCCAAACTTTCTTCTAATGTGCGAAGATCATAATTTAGATTATTATGTTTAGGATGATAACCTGGTGGATGAGTCATAATATTTTTAATTAAGTCTGGTATTTAAATTTGTTGTTTTGACTCTTAAATTCTAAAGTCTCCCCATGCTAAAACTTCCTGCTTTTGCTTAAAACTTTCAGCATAGAGCAAAAGTTCGCATTAACTTTTAAAGCACTGCCACTCTTAATAACCTTTATTTCTAAATCTGGGTTTAATACCCCACATCTTGCTGTGTCAGATTTGGAAAGACTGAAATTGCCGGTCGCTGAAAGCGAAAAATTTCGCGATGAATACTCCGTAGCTTGCTGCGGAGATAGCGAAATTTTAGGC
>Ga0315281_10012691_pt1 | contig 11455 bp, 8 predicted proteins | sample YL17G07_0_MG_FD_204540 | JGI IMG/M metagenome (GOLD analysis project Ga0315281, IMG submission 204540) | Sediment microbial communities from Yellowstone Lake, YNP, Wyoming, USA - YL17G07_0 | ecosystem: Environmental > Aquatic > Freshwater > Lake > Sediment | place: USA: Wyoming | collected... | reverse complement strand
AGCAGCTGAACGTGGAGCCCTATGGGATGGAGTGGGACAAGCCGGTCGGCCACCTCGACGAGGCGCTCGACCTGATCCGGCTGCTCTGGAACGCCGACGGTTCCGTCGACTTCGACGGCGTCTTCTACACGCTCAAGGACGCCGTGCTCGGGCTTTCGCCGTTCACTCCGGGCGGGCCGCCGATCTGGATCGCCGCGCACAGGCCACGCATGCTCGGCATCACCGGCCGCAAGGGCGACGGCTGGTTGCCGACGAAGATGCTCCCCGAGGAGTACGGCGCGTCGCTGCGGACGATCCGCCAGGCCTCCGCCGACGCCGGCCGGCCGGCGGACGCGGTCACGCCGGGGATGCTCGCCTACGTCATCGTCGGCCCCGACGAGGAGGCCGTCGAGCGGGTCAAGCAGCATCCGCTCGTCCGCCTGCTCTGCATCCTCATGCCCTCGGACGACTTCACGAAGCTCGGCATCGAGCCGCCGCTCGGCAGCGCCGGCTCGGGCTTCCACGACTTCCTGCCGACGCGGGTGGGGCGCGAGGAGGCGCTGCGGCTCGCCGAGGCGATCCCGCCGCGGACGCTCGACTACTACGCCTTTTGCGGCACCATCGACCAGGTCGTCGAGGAGTTCGCGGTCTTCCACGAGCAGGGCCTGCGCCATCCGATTCTCTGGAACATCACCGCCTTCGGCGACCCCTCGCTCGCCGGCTTCTCGTTCAAGGCGATGAACGAGATCCGGCGGCGCCTGAAGGAGCTGTAGTGACCGGCGCGTCCGACGTGCCGGAGGCGATCCGCCGCTACTTCCACGGCGTCAACAACGAGGACTGGGACGACTTCCGCACGCTCTGGCACGAGGACGCGGAGCTCGAGGTCGTCGGGGGGATCAGCCTGCGCGGGCTGGACGAGGTGCTCCCGTACTACCCCAGTGTCCTCCGGAACTTCCCGGTCCACCACGACGACCCGCACGGGATCCACGTCGCCGGCGACACCGTCACCGTCGAGATCGGCTTCCGCGGCGAGACCGCCGACGGCGTCCCGGCCGAGTGGGAGGCGGTCGACGTGTTCACGCTCGAGGACGGCAGGATCCGGCGGCTCACGACCTGGTACGACATCGGCCTCGTCGTCGAGCTGCTCCGGCGGCCCGGGCCCGCCGCGCAGCGGTTGCGGCGGCTCGTGCGCCACGCGGCCGAGAACAGCCCGTTCTACCGGCGCCGCTTCGAGGAGCTCGGGCTCGATCCCGAGCGGGTGGCGGCCGAGCTCGCGCTCCTGCCACCGACGCGCTATCGGGAGGACTTCGTCGCCGCGCCGCGCGACTTCGTCGCCGTGCCCGACCGCGAGATCAGGCAGATCCTGACGACCTCCGGCACGCTCTCGGGCGCGCCGCAGCCCGTGCCCCTGACGCGGGGAGACCAGGACGACTTCGCCCGGCTCTGGGCCCGCGCGCTCGAGCTCGCCGGTGTGACGCCCGACGACGTGCTGCTGGCGCTCTATCCGCACCCGGCGCTCGCCGACGCGGTCGCGCGTGCGCGGGCCCGACTCGTCCCGATGACCCATGCGACCCTCGGCCTCGACCAGCAGGTGCGCGCCGCGGAGAGCCTCGGCGTCACCGTCCTCGCGGCCTCTCCCAGCCTGTTCCTCACCTTCCGGGCCCGCGCGGCCGAGCTCGGTGCCGACATCTCGGCGCTGCGCCTCGTCCTGCTCGGAGGCGAGCCCTGGTCCGCGGCGCTGCAGCGCCTGCTCGAGCAGGAGTCCGGCTGTCGCTTCGTCGACGTCTACGGGCTGACCGAGAGCGGGGTCGTCGCGTCCGCGTGCCCTCAGGGCGACGGGATGCACGTCTACAGCGACGCCCACGTCGTCGAGATTCTCGACCTCGAGACCGGCGAGCCGGTCTCGAGGGGCGAGCCCGGCGAGCTCGTCGTCACGCCGCTCGGGCGGCGGGGGCTGCCGCTCCTGCGCTACGCGACCGGCGACGTCACGGCGTGGAGCGACGGGCCGTGCGCGTGTGGCAGCGGGCTGCCGCGCATCACCCGGATCCGCGGCCGCGTCGACCACCGCGTCGTCGTCGACGGCGTCCCGCTGTTCCCCGCGGACGTCGAGGCGGTCGTGCACGAGGTGGTCGGGATCGGCGCCGAATGGCAGCTCGTCGTCCCCCGCGAGGGTCCGGTACGGGTCCGCGTCGAGGGCGACGCCGAAGCCGTGCGCGCGCGGCTCGGGCTCGCGGCGGTCGAGGTGGAGCGGGCGCCGGACGGGGCGCTGCCGCGCGAGCACCGGTTCAAGGCGCAGCGGCTGGTGCGGGAATGAGCGCGACGCCGCTGCTGCTGAGCCCGATCCAGGTCGGCTCGATCGAGGTCAAGAACCGTGTCGTCTTCACGGCACACGGCTCCTTCCTCGAGTTCTACCGGCCGGGCATCCCCGGCGATCGCTACATCGCCTACGAGGAGCGGCGCGCCGCCGGGGGCACCGGGTTGATCTGCCTGCAGGCGTTGCACGTGCACCCGTCGAGCCACGCGCTCGGCCACTTCACCTACGAGCCCGACGATCTGCGTGTGAAGCTCACGGCGATGGCCGGTGCGGTTCACCGGCACGGCGCGACAGTCGTCCAGCAGCTGATCCACTTCGGGGCCCAGTTCCGCTCGGACGGACGGCAGGACCTCGAACCGCTCTGGGCCTTCGACGACATCGTCTCGGGTGACGGCGAGGCGGCGCACAGGATGACAGCGGCGCAGGTCGAGGAGGTGCTCGACGCCTTCGCGCGCACCGCGGTGATCGTGATCGAGTCCGGGATCGACGGCGTCGAGCTGCACGGCACGCACGGCTACCTGCTGCAGCAGTCGCTCAGCCCGTGGGGCAACACCCGCGACGATGAGTGGGGCGAGCCGCTGGCCTTCGCCAAGGCGTTGATCGAGCGGGTGCGGGCAGCGGTCGGCCGTGAGCCCGTCGTCGGCTTGCGGATCTCCACCGACGACTTCATGTCGCCCGAGCGAGGCGGGATCGGTGTGGAAGGCCTGCGGCGGACCGCGCGCGAGCTCGTCGAGACCGGCGGGCTCGACTACGTCAACCAGTCGGAGGGCGCCCGAACGGGCCACTACGCCCGCTCGATCGGCAGCTACCGGCACGCGCTCGGCGAGTTCTTGCCACTTGCCCGTGGACTGCGTGAGGCGATCGACGCCCGTGTGCCCGTGATCGCGGCAAGCCGCATCAACGAGCCGTGGCAGGCCGAGGAGGCGCTCGAGACGGCCGCCTGCGACCTGGTGGCGATGACGCGGGCCCTCATCGCCGACCCGGATCTCGTGTCGAAGGTGACGGCCGGGAAGCGGATCCGCCACTGCGTGGCGGCGAACCAGGGGTGCGTCGACCGGATGGTCAACGGCCTGCCGATCACCTGTTTCCACAACCCGGATGTGGGGCGTGAGGCGAGGGGCGAGCCGGAGCCGGCCGGCGAGCCGCGTCGCGTGCTCGTCGTCGGAGGCGGGCCGGCGGGCCTGAAGGCGGCCGAGATCGCGGCCCGCCGGGGCCACCTCGTCACGCTCGTCGAGCGCGAGCAGGAGCTCGGCGGGAGGCTTCGCCACGTTCGCAGGCTCGGCGACGCCGCAGAGCTCTTCCGTTCGATCGAATGGCTCGAGCTGGAGCTCGCCGACCTCGGGGTCGACGTTCGCGCCGGCGTGGAGGCGGACGAGGCGCTCGTCGCCGACGCCGACGTGGTGGTGCTCGCGACCGGCTCGCGCCCCGCGCCCGACCGGCTCGGCGACGTCGACGGCTCGATCCCGGTGCTGTCGATCGACGAGGCCGTCTCGCGCGACGGCTTCTCCGGCAGCGTGTTGCTGGTCGACCAGCGCGGCGACCTGGAGTCCGCGCTCTGCGCCGAGCACGTCGCAGCGAGCGGCGCCGCGCTGACGATCGCGACGCCTTTTCTCAGCGTCGGGCCGCACGTCGGCTTCACGCATGTGAACGACGTCCTCAGGCGCCTCTACGGGCTCGGCTGCACGCTGGAGCCGAGCACGGTATTCGGCGGCGTCGTGAACGGCGAGGCGGTGACCCAGCACGTCCACACACGAGCTGTGAAGTGGCGCCGGTTCGACGCGGTCGTGGCGGGTGTCCACGGTCGGTCGGACACCTCGCTCGCGGCCGCCGTCGAGCGTGCGGGAGTGCGCCTGTTGCTGGCGGGCGACGCGGTGGCGCCGCGCACGGCGATGCACGCTTTCCGCGAGGGCGACGCGGCGGGGCGGGCGGCGTGAGCGGCCGCCGTCCGATCGAGGTCACGACGTTGGGCGACATGGTCGTTCGCGCCGCCGCGCGCCGCCCCGACGAGGTCGCCGTCGCCTTCCCCGACGCGCGCGTCACCGCTGCCGAGCTGCTCGAGGGCGCGCGGCGGATGGCACGCGGCCTGCGCGCGCTCGGCGTGCGCCGCGGCGACAAGGTCGGCATCGTGATGCCGAACTGCCTGGAGTACCTGGAGGCGATGTTCGGCTCGGCGCTCCTCGGGGCCGTGGTCGTGACGGTGAACGCGCGCTACCGGGCGTCCGAGCTGGCGTACGTCGCCGGGGACGCCGGCATGACCGTCCTGCTGACGAGCGACGTGCTCCAGGAGCAGGTCGACTTCGTGCGGCTGCTCGACGAGGCTCTGCCCGGCCTCGCCGACGCGCCCGATCCTCGCGCGCTCGCGCTGGCGGGTGCTCCGGAGCTGCGCGCGTGCGTCATGTTCGGCTCGAGCTCGCCGCCCGGCTTCCTCGACGAGGCCGAGTTCACCGCGCTCGCGGAGGGCGTCCCCGGCGCGGAAGCCGATGCGGAGGCCGAGCGCGTCCGGGTGCGCGACGTCGCGATCATGATGTACACGTCCGGCACGACCGCCCAGCCCAAGGGCTGCCCGCTGACACACGAGGCGATCGTCCGCACCGGCAACGCGCTCAACGAGCGCTTCTCGCTCACCGCCGACGACGTCTGGTGGGACCCGCTGCCGATGTTCCACCTCAGCTCGATCCTGCCGCTCACGGCCGCGCTGCTCGCCGGCTCCCGCTTCGTGACGATGGTCGACTTCGAGGTCGAGGCTGCGATCCGCCAGATCGTCGAGGAGCGCGTCACCTACATGTTCGGCACGTTTCCGACGCTGAACCAGGAGCTGCTCGGCCATCCCGGGTTCCTCGCCGCCGACCTCGGCTCGGTGCGTTTCATCAACCAGGTCGCGCCCCCCGACATGCAGCGCGCGCTCCAACGTGCGCTCCCGCACGCGGCGCAGGTCTCGGCCTACGGCTGCACCGAGCTCGGCGGGATGATCTCCCAGAACGACCCCTCCGAGACACCGGAGCAGCGCGCTACGACCTGCGGCACCCCGTTCCCGGGGATCGAGGTGCGCATCGTCGATCCCGACGGCGGCGCGGATCTGCCGACGGGCGCGCTCGGAGAGATCGTCGCGCGGGGTTGGGGCATGTTCGAGGGCTACCACAACGACCCCGAGCGGAACGCCGAGGCCGTCGAGTCCGGCGGCTGGTTCCACACGGGCGACATCGGCAGCCTCGACGAGGACGGCCGGATCGCCTTTCACGGCCGCACGAAGGACATGCTCAAGGTGGGCGGCGAGAACGTCGCCGCGCTCGAGGTGGAGTCGTACCTCTCGCTGCATCCCGCCGTGAAGCTCGTGCAGGTGGTCGGGATACCCGACGCGCGCCTCGTCGAGGTGCCGGCGGCCTTCGTCGAGCTCGCTCAGGGCGCGACTGCGACCGAGGAGGAGCTGATCGCGTTCTGCCGGGGTCAGATCGCGAGCTTCAAGATCCCGCGGCACGTCCGCTTCGTCGGGGAGTGGCCGATGTCCGCCACCAAGATTCAGAAGTTCAAGCTCCGTGAGCGGCTGCTCGACGAGCTCGGGATCGACCCGTGAGGATCGGCAGCTACGACGACGTGCGCCGCCTGTCTCGGAGGCGCCTGCCGCGGGCGGTGTTCGAGTTCGTCGACGGTGGTGCGGGCGGCGAGGTGACGCTGCGGGCGAACCGCGCGGCCTTCGAGCGGCTCCGCTTCGCCCCGCGCTGGCTCACGGACGTCTCGGAGCGGGAGACGTCGACGACGGTGCTCGGCGAGCGGGTGTCGATGCCGGTGCTGCTCGCGCCGGCGGGTCTCGCCCGGCTCGTGCACCGGCACGGCGAGCTCGAGGTCGCGCGTGCTGCGGGTGCTGCCGGCACGGTCTTCTGCGTGTCGATCGCTTCGAGCTGCTCGATCGAGGAGATCGCCGAAGCGGCCACCGGGCCGCTGTGGTTCCAGCTCTACCTGTGGCGCAGCGACGAGGTCGTGAAGGGGCTCGTCGAGCGCGCCCGCGCAGCCGGCTACCGCGCGCTCGTGCTGACGATCGACGTGCCCGTCGTCGGCAACCGCGAGCGGGACCTCCGCAACGGCGTGTCGCTGCCGCCGCGCGTCCGGCTCGACAGCGCCCTCGACGCGTGCAGGCGGCCGCGCTGGCTCTACGGCTTCCTCCGAGGCCCGGCGATCACGCTTGCGAACCTTCGCGACGTCGTCGACGGCGACGTGGGAGCGATCGCGTCCTACGTCGACAGGGAGCTCAACGACCCGTCGGCGACGTGGGAGCGGCTCTCCTGGCTGCGCCGCCTCTGGGACGGCCCGCTCGTTGTGAAGGGCGTCCTCTCGGCCCGCGACGCGCTCGAGGCGGTCAAACGGGGCGCCGACGCCGTGTGTGTCTCGAATCACGGCGGTCGCCAGCTCGACGGCTCGCCTGCGACGCTCGACGCGCTGCCGGCGATCGTCGACGCGGTCGGCGATCGGGCCGAGGTGCTCGTCGACGGCGGTATCCGCCGCGGCGAGGACGCCGTCAAGGCGCGGGCGCTCGGCGCGCGCGCCTGTCTCGTCGGGCGGCCGTGGGTTCACGCGCTCGGCGCCGGTGGCGCGCCCATGGTCGAGCGGATGCTGGAGCTGCTGCGCGCGGACGTCGACCGGACGCTCGGGCTGCTCGGCGTCCCGCGGGTCGACGACCTCGACGCTCGCGTCCTGCTGGTCGAGCCGGGCGCCGGCCTCGACGCCCCGGACCGGTGACCGCCGGCGCGGCGCGCGTAGCTCGGCTGGACTTGCCTCAAACTAGCGTTTGATTGATACTCGCGGGATGCTGGAGGAGCGGGTCCTCGAAGGCAGAGCGGCGGCTGCGCGTCGCCGGCATCCCGGATTGCGGCACGCATGACCAAGCTCGCCCAGCTCCTCATCATCGGCATCGCGACGGGCAGCATCTACGGGCTGATCGCGCTCGGCTTCACGCTCGTCTACAAGGCGACGAAGGTCTTCAACTTCGCGCAGGGCGACCTGATGATGCTCGGCGCCTACATGCTCGTGAGCTTCTCCTCGACGTCCCTGGGGCTTCCGGCGTGGGTCGCGATCCCGCTCGCGCTCGCGAGCGCCATCCCGATCGGGCTCGCCTTCCAGTTCCTCTTCGCGCGACCCCTGATCGGACAGCCGTTCCTGCCGGTGGTGATGGCGACGATCGGCGCCTCGCTGATCATCCAGGCGGTCATCCAGATGAACTGGGGGGTCGTCGACCTGCCCTTCGAGTCCACGTTCCCGCAGAAGGTGTTCAACGTCAGCGGCGTGCGTGTCTCCTCGTTCGACCTGATCACGATCGGAGTCGCAGCGGCGTGCGTCGCGCTCTTCGCCCTGTTCTTCCGGCTGACGCGCATCGGCCTCCAGATGCGTGCCGCCGCCGCGCACAACGAGGCTGCGGTGCTCTCGGGCATCAACATCCACCGCGTCTCGCTCATCGCCTGGGGGATCGGCACGATGCTGGCGTTCGTCGCAGGCGTCATTCTCGCCAACGGGCAGGGAGCGGTAACGTTCTCGCTCGCCGGGCTCGGTCTTCTCGCCTTCCCTGCGGTCGTGATCGGCGGTCTCGAGAGCGTCCCGGGAGCAGTCATCGGCGGCGTCATCGTCGGTGTCCTGCAGGCGCTGATCGCGGGGTACTACGACCCGCTCGCGCAGGACTCCCTCGTCTACGCGGCGCTGCTCCTGATGCTGCTCGTGCGCCCGACCGGGCTGTTCGGCCAGCGGGAGATCCAGCGCGTTTGAGCGCCGGCGCCTACACGACGAGCTATAGGCACGACCAGCGGCTCGTGCGCTCGATGGCGATGCGCGTCTGGGTCGTGCTGCTCGTTGCCGTCGTCGCCTACCTGCCCTGGGTCGTCTCGCACAAGTCGGCCTTCGGGATCGAGCTCTCGAAGCACGCCCTGCTGAACATGAACATGACGCAGGTCAACATCATGCTGATCGTGACGGTGGGCGCCCTGGGGCTCAATCTCCTCACGGGCTACACGGGCCTGATCTCGATCGGAAACGCCGGCTTCTTCGCGCTCGGCGCGATCGTCGCCTCGACGATCGGCGGGATGAAGGAGGGCTGGCCGGAGCTCCCGTTCCCGGTCGTCGTCCTCGCGGCCGGCGTCGTGGGCGCCGTCGTCGGCGCCCTGGTGGGCCTCCCGTCGCTGCGCATCCGCGGGATCTACCTGCTCCTTGCGACGTTGGGCCTGCACTTCGTCATGGTCTTCCTGTACCTCAAGTTCCAGGTGAAGTGGTTCGGGTTCGGCGGTATCCAGTTCGTCACGCCGGCGAGCTTGTTCGGCTTCGACCTGAACACCGACATCCGCTGGTACTACTTCCTGCTCGGCTGCGTCGCCGTCTCATTCCTGCTGACCAAGAACCTCCTGCGCACGCGGCAGGGACGGGCGTTCGCGGCGGTCCGCGATCACGCGATCGCGGCGTCGATGTCCGGCATCAACGTGCCGCGGATGCGCGTCACGAGCTTCGCGATCTCGTCGTTCATGATCACCGCCATCGGCGCCGTCTACGTCTGGTATCTCGGCGCCGCGTCTCCGGACAACTTCACGCTTCTGTTCGCCATCCAGTTCATCGCGATGATCGTGATCGGGGGCGAGGGCTCCCTCGTCGGCACGATTCTCGGGGCGGCCCTCTGGTCGCTGATCCCGAACGCGCTGATCGCGTTCTCCGAGATGGCGGGCGGGATCTCTCCGAGCGTCAATCGCACCATCACGACCTGGCAGACGCAGATCACGAACATCATCTTCGGCGTGCTCATCCTCGTCGTCATCGTCTTCAACCCGTCCGGCCTCGCCGGTCTCTGGGCAAAGCTCAAGCGAGCCGTCGTGCGCTGGCCCTACACGACATGACGGCGACGGCTGCACGCACTGATCCGTCCGGCGCGCAGCCCGGCGGTGCCGAGCCGCTGCTGGCGGTCGACAACATCGAGGTCACGTACGGCGTCTCGCTCGCCGTGCGGGGCATCTCGTTCGCCGTGCCCGAGAACGGCGCCGTCGCGTTGCTGGGACCGAACGGCGCGGGCAAGACGTCGACCATTCGCGCGATCTCCGGGCTGCTCGACATCCACAACGGCGCCGTGCGCGACGGCGACATTCGCTTCGCCGGCCGGTCGATTCGCGGCATGCGCGCGGACAAGATCGTCGCCTCCGGTGTGGCGCAGGTACCGGAAGGGCGCCTCGTCTTCGCTCAGCTCACCGTCGACGAGAACCTGCGCGTCGGCGCCTCGGCCAGAGCGACGCCCGGCATCGAGGACTCCCTCGCGCAGGTATACGACCTCTTCCCGCGCCTGAAGGAGCGCAACAGGCAACAGGCCGGTTGGCTGTCGGGTGGCGAGCAGCAGATGGTCGCCATCGGCCGGGCGCTCATGGCGGCCCCGCGCCTGCTGCTCCTCGACGAGCTGTCGCTGGGGCTCGCCCCGATGGTGATCGAGGGCATCTTCGAGCGGCTCGGCGAGGTGAGGCGCGAGCTCGGGACCGCGATGCTGCTCGTGGAGCAGAACGCGCGGGTCGCCCTTGGCTTCGCCGACTACGGCCACATCCTGGAGACCGGCCAGATCGTGCTCGAGGGGCCTAGCGCGGACCTCAAGGACAACCCGATGGTGCAGGAGTCGTATCTCGGCATCAGGTCGGACGACACGCGCATCGGCTTCGCGCAGGGCAAGCGCTACCGGCGGCGGCGGCGATGGCTGTCGTAGCCGTCGCCGGAGGCGGGGCCCAGGTCGGGCTCGAGCTCCGGGTGGACGCTGTGTCGCTGCAGTTCGCCGGGCTCCGCGCCCTCGACGACGTGAGCTTCTCGATCGCGCCCGGCCGGCTCGCCGCGCTGATCGGGCCGAACGGCGCCGGCAAGTCGAGCCTCGTCAACTGCTGCACCGGCATCTACCGCCCCACGAGCGGGAGCGTCCTCCTTGGCGACACCGACGTGACGCGCGTGCCGACCCACAAGATCGCCCGCCTCGGCATCTCGAGGACGTTTCAGAATCTCGCGCTCTTCAAGGGCATGACGGTGCTCGAGAACCTCATGGTCGGCCGCTACCTCCACGGTAGGACGGGCGTCTTCCGCGGCATGCTCTTCACCCCCGGCACGATCCGGGAGGAGGAGCGGCAGCGCGAGCGCGTCGAGCAGGTGATCGACCTGCTCCACCTCGCCCGCCACCGGGACGCGCACGTCCCGGATCTGCCGTTCGGGATCCAGAAGCGCGTCGAGCTTGCGCGTGCCCTCGTGCAGGACCCGCGCCTCGTCTTCCTGGACGAGCCGATGACCGGCATGTCCCTCGAGGAGAAGGAGGACATGGCGCGGTTCATCCTCGACGTTCACGAGACCGTGGGCGTGACGATGCTCCTCATCGAGCACGACATGGGCGTCGTGATGAACATCGCGCAACAGGTCGTCGTCCTCGACTTCGGCAGGAAGATCGCCGACGGCACGCCGGAAGAGGTGCAGCGCGACGAGGCGGTGATCGAGGCGTACCTCGGCCGCGGAGGCGGGGACGAGTGAGCGACGGAACGTCCCTGCCGGCGCTCCTCGAGGAGCAGGCCGCACGGCGGCCGACCGACGTCGCCGTCCGTACGAAGCAGCTCGGCATCTGGCGCGAGTTGACGTGGAGCGACTACGCACAGGCAGTCCGCGAAGTGGCGCTCGCGCTCGACGAGCTCGGCGTCCGGGCCGGCGATCGCGTCGCGATCTTCGCCGAGAACGACCCGAGATGGCTGTTCGCGGACCTCGGCGTGCAGGCGCTCGGCGCCGGGTCGGTGGGCGTCTACACGGCTCTCGGCTCCGGGGACGTCGCCGCCCTGGTCAACGCGTCCGGCGCCGGGATCGTGCTCTGCGGGGACCAGGAGCAGGTCGACAAGCTGCTCGAGGTGCGGGCGGATCTCAGCGGGCTGCAGAAGATCGTCGTGTTCGACACCGAGGGTCTGCACACGCCCGAGTACGAGGATGCGCCGATCGAGGCCTTCGACGACCTCCGTGCGCGCGGCCGCGAGGTGCACGGGCAACGGCCCGTGCGGTTCTCGGAGCTCCTCGCGGCGCGACGCCCCGACGAGGTCGCCCTCGTCGCCTTCACCTCGGGCACGACCGCAGCTCCGCCGCGCGGTGTCCTCCTCTCCCAGAGCGGCGAGGTTGCGCTGGCGAGGATCGTGGCGGAGCGGATCG
>Ga0315281_10012690_pt1 | contig 11455 bp, 11 predicted proteins | sample YL17G07_0_MG_FD_204540 | JGI IMG/M metagenome (GOLD analysis project Ga0315281, IMG submission 204540) | Sediment microbial communities from Yellowstone Lake, YNP, Wyoming, USA - YL17G07_0 | ecosystem: Environmental > Aquatic > Freshwater > Lake > Sediment | place: USA: Wyoming | collected... | reverse complement strand
TTTGGTCACTTGGGACATGGATGGCGCTACCTATATAATCCTCCATAGATAATAAAAAGCTAGTAGGTCAGATATCAAGGAAATGAAGGTCAGAAGAGTTTCTCACCAGAGCCAACTATATTCGATTGAATCTATTTCCATATGTATTCCTCAATATGTGGACGGCTTTAGAGAACTATCTACACAGGAGGCTATCATTAAGAATAATGACAAATGAAGATTCTATGAAGCTATTCCTTGAGAAGTCCGATTTTGAAGATATACAGCACTATTATGGCAGAAAGAATAAAGGGAAATTAACACCAATTTATTTTATTTTAAATCAAAAAAAAGTGGTTGAGGGATACCTCGATTCATTTCAATACCATGATCTGCCTGGAACAGTAAATAAAGTGTATAATAACTGCTTCAGATTTTCACTTTCAGAATATCCTCGATTCAAAGAAATCAATCAAGCGATACAGTTGAGACATGAAATTGTCCATAAAGGTCTTTTCAATTTGGAATCCGCCTTTGAATATAGGGATGTTATGAATTTTGGAGATTTAATCTTAGATTTTGCTGAATGGCTTGAAAGCAAAATCAGGGAATCCGATAGAAATAGGGAGGAGCGAGTTCATTAAGCATTTATCTCTGCTGAAGGGGATTGGAAAGAGTTTGAGGGGAAGACTGGGGTAACTTCAACGACTGGCTGGTTTTTATCTCCGTTTGAGGCGTCATGAAAAGAGTTTTATCACGCTGTAGTTATCCATTGCAATCGCGGGGAGAGAATTCCGGATGACAATCGACTTCACCACCATTGAGGCCAAATGGCAGAAACGGTGGACAGAGGCCGGACTCCATGATTCCAACGCAGATCCCTCGAGACCTCATTTTTTCATGATATTCGCTTACCCTGGTGTCACCGGCTATCTTCATGTCGGCCATATGAGAGGCTACACTATATCCGACGCGATTTGCAGATATAAGCGGATGAATGGCTTCAATGTGCTCTTCCCTGTAGGTACCCACGCCACTGGCAACGGGGCGATTGCATTCGCCAAGAAGACAGAGCGGCGGGATGAGAAGACCATCGGTATTTTGAAGGACAATGGATGCTCAGATGCCGAGATCGGCAAACTTTCAGAACCATCCGAGGTTGTCAGGTTCTTCAACGAGATATACATCAATGATTACTGGAAGCGCTTCGGATTCATATCCGACTGGCGCAGGTTCACCTCCACGATCAATCCAGATTATCAGAAATTTATAGAATGGCAGATGCTCAAGCTGCATGAGAATGGACTACTGATCCAGAAGCCGTATTATGCGCCCTCCTGCCCAGAGCACGGCCCCGTCGCAATCGATGCTTCTGAGACCGACTTACAGAAAGGCGGGAACGCCGAGCTTGTGGAATACACGGCGCTGAAATTCAAGTACGGAGATAAGTTCCTGCTCGCAGCGACCCTGAGGCCAGAGACCATATTCGGCCTGACGAACTTCTGGGTGCGCCCTGGCGCTGAATATGTCATCGCAAAGGTTTCAGGCGAGCGCTGGATCCTATCCAAGGAAGGGGCAGAGAAACTTAAGTTCCAGAGGGACGACGTCGTCATCGAGGGAGTAATCTCCACAAATGAGGTGATTGGCTCGACTTGCATCGCCCCGCACACCGGCAAGGAGGTCATGATCCTTCCATCCGAGCTCGTTGATCCAGGCGTTGGGACAGGCCTCGTCATGAGCGTTCCCTCAGACGCCCCGTATGATTGGATGGGTATCGTCGATCTGAGGACTCATCCAGAGAAGCTCGATGGGACCAAGGTCTCCAAGGAAGTTGTCGACTCTATGGAGCCAATACCGATCATAGTAACGCCTGGCTGGGGTCCTCTGCCAGCCGTTGAGATTTGCCAGAAGCTGGGGATAAGAGAGCTCTCCGACCCGAAGCTGGAGGAAGCCACCCAGGAGATCTACAAGAGCGGGTTCCACAAGGGCACCATGGCAAAGGCCGCAGGCGAATACGCTGGCAGGCCGGTTGACATCGCCAAGGATGAGGTCAGGCAGCTGCTCATGAAGAAGGGGATGGCCGAGATCTACTACGACCTCTCGGAGGAGGTAGTATGCAGATGCGGCAAGAAGGTCTCGGTGAAGAAGATTCCAGACCAGTGGTTCATAGACTATGCCAATCCAAAGCTCACAGAGATGTCAAAAGCGCACGCGAAGAAAATGTCGATATTCCCCTCGGAATACTACGCCAACGTTCAACCGATACTGGAATGGTTCAGGGAGAGGGCGTGCGTGCGCCAAGGGAACTGGCTGGGTACGCGGTTCCCTCTCGACAGCAAGTGGATAGTCGAGGCGATAGCCGACAGCACGCTGTACCCCGCGTATTACCTGATATCCCTCTATGCCAACAGCGGCGCGATCAAGCCTGAGAACATGGGAGCGAAGTTCTTCGATTTCGTCTTCTCCGGGGAAGGGGAGGCAGGCAAGGTATCGAAGGAGACCGGGATATCCGAGGAGCTGCTGCTGAAGATCAAGCGAGATGTGGACTACTGGTATCCGCTCGACATCAACCTCGGCGGCAAGGAACATATGACGGTCCACTTCCCAGTATTCATAATGAACCACGTCGGACTGCTGCCGGAGAAACAGTGGCCAAAAGGAATCATAGTCAACTGGTACATCACCGGCGCCGGCGGCAAGATATCCAAGTCGAAGGGAGGGGCGCAGCCGATACCGGGCGCAGCGATGGAGTTCGGGGTCGACCCGATGAGGCTCTTCTACGCGCATATCGCTTCCCTGTATGTCGATGTCGCCTGGGAAGACGACAAGGTCTACAACTACAAGTCCAGGCTCCTCAGGATCGATTCATTCTTCGACGAGATTATGGCGACCCCGGAGAAGCCGAAGGGGCGGATAGATGACTGGCTGCTCTCCCAGCTTAACGAGAGGATAAAGAGGATGAACGAGGCAATGACGGTCTACGACCTCCGGTCGTTCTCCAACGAGGCGTATTTCGAGCTGCCTTCGGACCTCAGGTGGTATCTGAGGAGGGGAGGCGGGGCCAAGGAGACGATACGGGCGGCCATGGAAGTGCTGGTCAAGGCGATGGCGCCGATAACGCCCCATCTCGCAGAGGAGCTCTGGGAAAGGCTCGGCAACAAGAGTCTCGTATCTGCCTCAGAGTTCCCCAAAGTGCGCGCAGAGTGGAACGACAAGTCAGCAGGGGCGGAGGAGGACTACCTGCGTGAGGTCTCCGCCGACGTGGGCGAGATATTGAAGGTCACCGGGATCAAGCCGAAGAAGATCGCGCTCACCGTCTCAGCTGACTGGAAGCAGAGCGCGCAGAAGATTGCGCTGGAATGCATACGCCAGGGGAAGAGGGACGTAGGAGAGGTTATCAAGAAGGTCATTGCGCTCCCGCTGCAGCCGAACGAAAGGCAGGAGGCCCCGAAGTTCGTGAAGACCTGCATGACCGACCTCTCGAAGGTCGGGGAGGACGTGATTTCGCGCTTCGAGGCGGATGTCGACGAGCTCGGAGTTCTATCGTCAGCGAAAAGCTTCCTCGCGGCTGAGTATGATGCCGAATTCATCGTGCAGAAGGCGGGGGTAGAGGGAATATACGACCCTGCTGGCAAGTCGAAGGTCTCCAAGCCACGGAAACCTTCTATATTCGTGGAATGAGGTCAGACATCTTTGTTCTCCCATCGCTCGTAAAGGTCGTTCTCGATGCCTAGGACATCGAGTATCCTTCCGACTATAAAATCGATGATATCCTCCATCTTCTCTGGATGTGGGTAGAATGCCGGGCATGCCGGGAGTATGAAGACGCCCAGCTGCGAAAGCTCGGCCATGTTCCTCAGGTGTATCGTGGAAAGCGGAGTCTCCCTTGGAACGAGAACCAGCGGCCTGTGCTCCTTGATGCACACCGCTGCCGCCCTGGTGATCAGGTTGTCCGATATGCCCGCGTTTATCTTTGACAACGTGGACATGGAGCATGGGGCAATGATCATGGCGTCGTATCTGTAGCTGCCTGAGGCAAGCCCGGAACCCATGTCGGAGTTATCATAGACGACATCCGCATTCGCGACCGCCTCATCCTCTGAGAGGCCGGTCTCAATCTCGATGAGTCGCTTCGCCTCATCTGATATAATCAGATGCTTCTCAGCTGTTAGAATCTCAACGAGCCTGAGCCCTATCGCCACGCCTGAAGCGCCTGTTATGCCTAGGACTATGCGCCGAGCAGATGACACGAAATGCTTTCACTCCTTTTCATTCATATGGATAACGGGCTACATTTGTCATGGACTTATATGAACTACTTTGTCCGTTCCAACTCACTGGTGATCGAATAGGGGTATGAACTATAGCCCTGTGTAAGTCACCGTTAGTACATCGATCATGCTGTTACCTGTCCAATCATACGCCGTGACAGTTATCACATTGTCCCCGGGCAACAGATGGACGTTGCTTATGCTCTGCCATGATATGCTCGCACCGCCAAACTGCGGAGTCATGTATGTCGTCCCAGATCCGCCGAGCGAATTGCTCCAATTAACGCTTGTGACCTTTATGTTATCGGTAGCCGTGCCATTTAGACTAATGTAATGCCAGCCTGTAGTCATGGTCGGACTGCTGGTCGGGTTAGAGATGGTGCAAGTAGGGTTGGTCGAATCGCGATTGACGAATATCGCATCAGATGCTTTGTTGCCTGCATTGTCCGTCGCGTTGACGTAGATCAGGTTGTTTCCTGCATTCAGAGCAATGCCGGTTATCGTCCAGCTGGTCGTGCCGGTTGCTGTCCCGTAAACGCCGGTTGCCATGTTCTTCCAAGTCACTGTCGCGATTCCGCTCGCATCTGAGGCAGAACCGCCGAGGTTAATGGTCGCGGAGTTAGTAGGATATGTCGCGCTCGCGGTCGGGGAGGTTATGTTTACCACGGGAGTGACATTCTCGTATGTGATGGTCAGGATGTCGGTCCCGATGTTGCCCGCTGCATCGTGTGCCGCAACGGTTATCACGTTCACTCCGGAGAACAGCTGTACATTGCCCTTGCTCTGCCATGATATGCTCGCACCGCCCCATTTCGGGTTCATGTATGTCGTACCAGATCCGCCGAGCGAATTGCTCCAATTAACGCTTGTGACTTCGACATTGTCAGATGCTGTACCGTTGAGGTTTACGCTCATCCAGTCGGTAAGGTAGGTCGGACTGCTGGTCGGGTTAGAGATGGTGCAAGTAGGGTTGGTCGAATCGCGATTGACGAATATCGCATCAGATGCTTTGTTGCCTGCATTGTCCGTCGCGTTGACGTAGATCAGGTTGTTTCCTGCATTCAGAGCAATGCCGGTTATCGTCCAGCTGGTCGTGCCGGTTGCTGTCCCGTAAACGCCGGTTGCCATGTTCTTCCAAGTCACTGTCGCGATTCCGCTCGCATCTGAGGCAGAACCGCCGAGGTTAATGGTCGCGGAGTTAGTAGGATATGTCGCGCTCGCGGTCGGGGAGGTTATGTTTACCACGGGAGTGACATTCTCGTATGTGATGGTCAGGATGTCGGTCCCGATGTTGCCCGCTGCATCGTGTGCCGCAACGGTTATCACGTTCACTCCGGAGAACAGCTGTACATTGCCCTTGCTCTGCCATGATATGCTCGCACCGCCCCATTTCGGGTTCATGTATGTCGTACCAGATCCGCCGAGCGAATTGCTCCAATTAACGCTTGTGACTTCGACATTGTCAGATGCTGTACCGTTGAGGTTTACGCTCATCCAGTCGGTAAGGTAGGTCGGACTGCTAGTAGGCACGGTGATGATGCAGCTCGGGCCTATAGAATCACGGTTGACGTATATCGCGTTTGATATCACGTTGCTTGCATCGTCTGAAGCGTTCACAAATATGAGATTGGTACCTGCGTTTAGCGCTATATCGTTTATCGTCCAGCTGGTCGTGCCGGTTGCTGTCCCGTAAACGCCGGTTGCCATGTTCTTCCAAGTTACAACTCCAACCGCGTTGTTGTCTGAGGCAGAACCGCCTAGGTTGATCGTGGTGGAGCTGGTCGCATAGGCCGGGTTGCTTGTCGGCGATGTTATCGTACAGGTCGGAGCTATTGAATCATAGATCACCGTGATGTTGTCAGATCCGCTGTTATCGCTGGCATCCCATACGGTCACTGTAATTGGATTATTACCTATCTTCAATGATATGCCAGTTACGTTCCAATCGGTTGTGCCATTTCCTATCTTGGTAACGCCAGTCGCAGCATTGGTACCCTGTATTCGCGTAACACCGAGATTATCTGATGATATACCGGCGAGATTAACGTAATTCCATCTAGTCGAGTAAGTCGGGTTGCTGCTCGGAGATATGATCGTACAAACCGGAGCCTTGTGGTCAGAACTGATGTTGATTATCTCCTCACCGCAGTTCCCAGCAGCATCCCACGCCCTGATTTGTATCTCATTGTATCCCGCGCTAAGGGGGAGGGTGTTTATAGTCCAGCTATTTGCACCAGTCGCCATCCCAGTCGCATTGTTTGCTCCGTTGATCCAATCGACGGAAACAATCCCTAGTTTATCAGAACTGATTCCACTAATGTTGATGCTCGATGCGCTCGTAGCGAATTTAGAATCGCGAGTCGGTATCAAGATCGTACAATACGGATTTACAGTGTCGAGAATCACATATATTGACTGAACATTACTATTCCCAGCAGCATCCCATGCTCTTATGGTTATCAGGTTCTTCCCCTCAATGAGAACTATTCCACTGATGTTCCAGTTTTCCGATGAGCTAGTTATTCCAGGGATGCCCCCCGATTCCTTGGAATTGATGTTCGACCAATTTATGCCAGCGATTCCGATATCATCGTAAACCATGCCGCCTATGGTGATTTCTTCATCGTTCGTGACATACGTTTGGCTACTAGTTGGAGAAGTAATCGTCAAGATGGGTGAGGTGGAGTCAATCTTCACGGAAAGTGATACAACTGATATGATCGAAGCTAGTATAATCCCTACTATGAAGTAGGGTCTCAGTGTCTTCAAATGCATTAGCAAATCACCATTTTAATCATACTAGTATGACATAAGGTCAGGTAACTCTCTATGTTTTCAAATGATTTAAAACTTATTCATAGCCTAACACCCTGGATGGAAAGACAATAGGCTCGCATGTCCATTGCTGGCCACATTTCAACGGAAAAACTCCACTCAGGAGTGGACGGTCTACGACAATCATATGATTATGGCTTAACGCATGTCTCTTAGCCTTTTGAAAGCTAGCATACTTCCCCGCTACGCATTTCTAATAGCTGGCAGACCTTATCGCGCTAATTAGGAGGCATGAACCTATTTATAGAGGTTGATTATTATTGCCGACCACGACCCGATGGCCGAACGGCTTTGGCTCGAGGGTTTCAATCAAGTTGATGAGGATGACGCATGACGACCGCAAATGATGTTCCGCCGAATCTGCTAATAGAGAGACTAGCGACGAAGCTTTCCACCTTCGAGGCCGTCAAGCAGCCTGAATGGGCCAAGTTCGTCAAGACCGGCACCCACCGAGAAAAAGCCCCCGTCCGCGAAGACTGGTGGCAACTAAGGGCCGCTGCAGTTTTACGGAAGGTCTATATCAAGGGCCCGATCGGAGTGGAGAGGCTTGCGGCCGAGTACGGCGGCAGATGCGATCACGGGTCAGCTCCCTACCATGCGGTAAAAGGAAGCCGGGCGATAGCCCGCGCAGTCATAAAGCAGCTCGAGGCAAGCAAGCTGGTAAGGACCGAGCGGGGGAGGGGCAGGCTGATATCGAATTCAGGTCAGTCTCTTGTAGACAATACATCTCACGAGGTACTCAAGGAGCTCGCGGTCAGCAATCCCGAGTTGACCAAGTACCTGTAACACAAGGCAATGGATCGGGAGTGAAGGTGGATGAGCGACCAGGACGAGCTCGAGGCCATCCGTCAGCGCAAGATACAGCAGATGGTGTCGCAACAGCAGCAGTCGGCCGTCGAAGACGAGCAGGCGAAGCTGGTTGAGGCGCAGCGCCAGATGGTGCTGAGACAGATCCTGACGCCGGAGGCGCGGGAGAGGCTCGCGAACATGAGGATAGCGCGGCCGGAGATCGCCGAGGCCGTGGAGAACCAGCTCATAATGCTAGCCCAGTCCGGAAGGATAGGGCAGCAGATAGACGATGCGACTCTGAAGGAGTTGCTTAGGAAGATAGTCCCGCAGAAAAGAGAGATCAAGATAGAGAGGAGATGATTCACATGGCGAGAAACAAGCCGACCGCGAGGAAGAAGAGACTGATGAGCGCATTGAACAGCAACAGGCGCGTGCCGGCATGGGTCATGCAGAGGACGAACAGGAACTTCGTCAGGCACCCGAAGCGGAGGCACTGGCGCAGAACTACCATGAAGATTTGATTGACGATGCTTAGTTGATATCTATAACTAGATTTGGAGGCAGAACGACATGGCGGAAGAGACTGAGAGAATAATGACCATCCCCTTGAAGAAGACCAAGACAGCCCCGAAGACGAAGCGGGCAAACAGGGCGATAAAGGAGATCAGGGAGTTCGTAGCGCAGCACATGAAGGCGCGAGAGGGGATGTCCGACGAGGAGAAGGAGAAGATACTCCCGCCGGAGGACAAGGTCTGGATAGATCCCAAGGTCAACGAGGTCATCTGGGCGAGGAGCATAGGGAAGCCGCCAGCATCTGTCCGCGTCCGCGCCATAAAGTTCGAGGACGGGCAGATCGAAGTCTCGCTCCCAGAAGAGTGAGCCTTGAGGCGACCCACATGATATCGTATTCCAATTTTCAGGGCAACCCGTACATGGGGGTCTACTGTTCGGCGTCCAACAAGTATGCGTTTGCGCCCATGTGTGCGGACGATATCCTTTTGGAGATGCTCAAAGAGTCACTCTCCGTCGACGTCGTAAAGCTCTCCATAGGCGGAACGACTATCATCGGATCTTTAATCGCGATGAACTCCCACGGCGTGATAGTGAGCAACATAGCATCCGAGGAAGAGATGTCTATGATCCCCAAAGAGCTCGGAGTCGCGAAGATGCAGGACGATATCAACGCCACCGGAAACAACATACTCGTAACTGACAAGGCAGCGATGGTCCATCCGGGGGCATCCAGAGAGACGCTCAAGACTTTGAGCGATGTATTTCAGGTCGAGGTCGTCAGGGGGACCATAGCGGACATATCTACGGTCGGTTCAGTGGCCCTTGCAACCGGAAAAGGGATAATATGCCATCCGAGGGCGACAGAGGACAACATCGCGACCTTGAAGCAACTCTTCTCGGTGCCTGTAACACTCGCAACCCTGAACTATGGGACCCCATGGCTCGGCGCATGCGCGGTCGCGAACGACCGCGGGGCCATCGTGGGAGAGAAGACGACCCCGATCGAAATAGGAAAGCTCGAGGACGGGCTTTTGTTATACTGATGTCATAGTGAGAATACCCAGACTTCTCCGTTCTCAGGCAGCTCGTTTTCCTTGAAATCCATCTCGTTCCCTACTTTGAGGATCCTGTCCTCAGGGAAACCGGCGAGGAAGTCGTCAACAGGCCTTATCGAAAGCGACAGGCCGCCGATCCTGTAATGCATCGGGATGATGACCTTCGGCCTGATCTCTTCGGCAAGTCTTATCGCGCTCTTGACATCGAGCGTGAAAACGTTTCCGACGGGTATGAAAAGGATATCAGGAGTTCCTATCTGTGAAAGCTGGGAATCGTCCAGCACATGGCCGAGGTCCCCCAGGTGGCAGAATGAAACGCCGTCCATTTCGATCTTGAAAACTATGTTTCTCCCACGCTTCTCGCCGTGCTGAGAATCATGGAATGTCTCTATGCCCTGGATCCTTACTCCCCGCTCTACCGTCATTATCGGATCCTTTATCACCGTCAGGTCATGCCCCTTGACGATCCTGGCGCAGTTGTGGTCGAAGTGGTCATGGGAGATGACGACGATGTCGCCCACGAGGTTAGGCGCTGGGATTCCAATGCTTTTGCCGTCGTGTGGGTCGGTGATGACCGTAGCGCCGTCCTTTAGCTCAAAACACGAATGACCGTGCCATCGAATCCACACCTGAAGCCCCTCCTCTCCAGCCGAAACACAATCCGCTGCAGGACTTGACAAATCTCAATTCGCTTACTTAAGGGCATTGGACGGCAGCGTCATTCGAATTCGGCGCCGCAGCTCGAACACTTCGTCTCGGTCTCAAAGACCTCTTTGTTGCATAGCGGGCAGATGAAGACCTTGATGGTCGGCTTGACTGGTTCCTTGGATTGGGGTTGATGTAATTTCTCGGGAGCCGAGTGATGTGCCTTTTCTTCTTTCTTGTCAGAGAACATCTTGCCGAACCCACCGAAGCGGAATTTCTTCTCATCCTTTTCTTCAGGTATGATGGCTGGTTTCGCTGCGGTAACAGGCATTTTCGGTTTTTCTGGAGTAGGCTTTTGCTGGGCGACAGTAGGCGTTGCCGCCTTTGTTGGCACGGCTTTCCTAGCTTCTCCTTGCGCCATCATTGGTTTAGGCTGACCGCCGTGTGACACGACCCTTCTGACGACTTTGCCCTGCGTGGCTTGTGCCATCGGAGCGACGACCTCTGACCTTATCTGGGCCGGGGGTTCTACGTCCGCAGGCTTCTCCGCTACTGCAATCGGCTCATCCTTCGGTTCAGGAGCGTTCTTCGATTCTTCGATTTTCAAATCGAGATTGAGGTCCTTGGGAGCAGAGTGCTCGGCGACGTCGATCTTGAAGGATTTGGGCTTGGAGACAATAGGGCCGGAAGACACCTTGACAGGATTCGTTTCTATTGCCGTTATGGCCGCTGTCGATTCATTCGCCGCAGGCGGCGACCCATCAACCTGAATTTGCGGGCGCGTCTGGATTATCTTCTTCATCCTTACCACTTGGGCCGTCAAAGGGGTCTCCTCCCCCATCTCGCCCTTCTCCCCCCCTGGCTGCCTTAATGTCGATTTTATCATTTTGTCGACGGAGGTATCGTCGAATTTTTGTTTCTCGGTGATAAGCTCCTGCTCGAGCTTGTTTATCTGTGATATCCACTCGTCCTCTTCATCGAAATTCCAACCGCAGAATTCGCAGGTCTTCTCATCTAGAGGTACCCCTAGGCCGCAACTCGGACACTCCTTACGAACCTCGGTCCTCGCCATCAGTCACTCCAACTCAAGTTATTCCGAGTTTGCGTAATAAAGCTTTCCGGCTTATTCGCCCTTTCCGGGATGCTTGTTGCCGCCCCCAATCACGGACGGCCAATGGCACTGTCGCTCACTAGTCAATACGCGATAGACGCCAGATGAAGATTCCATGTTGCGTATGGGGAAAGGATTATACTACGCCTATCGAGATAAGGATTCAGAGTGTCGGGATGAAAACCATAGTGCTTTGCGTCGACAGAGACGATGACCTCGGGACCAAGGCGGGGGTAAGCGGCCCCGTCATAGGCAGG